>Ga0187766_10000559_pt1 | contig 20776 bp, 19 predicted proteins | sample 0216_QUI02_MP05__4_FD_132971 | JGI IMG/M metagenome (GOLD analysis project Ga0187766, IMG submission 132971) | Tropical peat soil microbial communities from peatlands in Department of Meta, Colombia - 0216_QUI02_MP05_20_MG | ecosystem: Environmental > Terrestrial > Soil > Wetlands > Peat ... | reverse complement strand
CCTCAAGCCCGCGCAAGTATCCCCAGCCACATAAGCAATGCCCCGACAACCAGAAAAGCGATGGCTATTTCAATCACTGTTCCATACGCGTCATGAGGTACGAGGAGGAAGAGAACGCCATAGAGCAGAATGCAAAGACCTATACCCACAAGTCTTTTCATTCTTTGGTCAAAGGAATCATAAGATATAAGCCTTTGGCAGGTTTCACAGGAAGAAGCGCGCCTGTGCCTCCAGCATAAACATTCCAGGCAAGCAGGACATGTGGTCCCTGGCATAGTGCAATCTACTATTTCGCAGCTTTGATCCATAATCTCTTCTTTACCAGGAGATTCCCTGCTCTTCGAAGTAAAGGGGTTGCTCTAATCCCGCTCAAAGTATAGCATATTTAGATATGATCCAAACTTGATAACCCATCTTCCACCCGGGCACATTTACATGTAAGAGCACTCACACACGAAAGAGGTAATGTATGAATAGTAGATCACTCGGCATCTTTGTCATTGCTGGTTCGTTTCAGGTCGATCACAGGCCTGATACCCTACCCCCCTATGCTATAATGTATCTCAATCTGACAGTCAGGGTTAGTAGAAGGAAAAATGTAGCATGCCCGAAGAGGACACAGAGCAGATGCCGAAGGTGGTGTGCATCACCGTCGGCATGTTTCAAGAGAATTGTTACCTGTACGCCTGTCCCCAGACACTCGAAGCGGTCATCATCGACCCGGGCGACGAGGCAGAACGCATCATAGAGCATATCCAGCAATACAAGTTTATCCCCAAATATATCATCAACACCCATGGACATATCGATCATATCAGCGCCATCGATGCCATCAGTGAAGTCTATCCTGTGCCATTAGCAATCCATCCGGATGACGTCTACATGTATACCGATGAGAGCATTGCTTACATGTTCAACCATCCAGCACCGCTTGTCAGGCGCAAAGCAGATATTTTGCTCAAAGAAGGCGATATCATTTCGTTTGGCACACTTATGCTTGAAGTACTGCATACTCCAGGCCATACACGCGGGGGTATCTGCCTTGTGAGTCGTCCTTATTGTGTCTTCAGCGGTGATACCCTCTTCAATCGTGGTATAGGACGAACGGACTTCGAGGGCGGAAGCTTCGAGCAAATCGAAAAATCTATTCGCGAAAAGCTGTATACGCTGGAAGATGACCTGGTGGTCCTGCCTGGCCATGGCCAGCCAACCACCATCGGCGAAGAAAAATACGAAAATCCATTTGTGACAATAGAGGAGTAGAGTTGTGGCAATAATTTGTGTGATTGGTACAGGGTATGTTGGCCTGGTTACAGGCACCTGTTTCTCAGATATGGGCAACGAGGTGACCTGTGTTGATATTATCCCGGAAAAGATCGAGCGACTCAAACGCGGCATCCTGCCTATCTATGAACCAGGGCTGGAGGAGATGGTCGCAAGGAATATGCATGCAGGGCGCTTGCAGTTCACAACAAGCTACAGCGAAGGTCTGGATAACTGCGACTTTATTTTTATCGCCGTCAATACTCCTACAGACTCAAGCCAGGGTGGAGCAGATATGCGCTATGTAGAGAGCGCCGCCCGCAGTATTGCCGAGGAACTCGACCATGAGGCCGTAATTATCAACAAGAGCACCGTACCAGTGGGCAGTGGTGATGTAGTATCGCGCATCATACGCAAAAATCTGAAGCGGCCCGAGGTGCGTTTCGCAGTGATTTCCAACCCGGAGTTCTTACGCGAGGGTTCGGCCGTACTGGACTTCCAGAATCCTGACCGCGTCGTGTTAGGTTCATCAGATGCGGAAGCTGCCCGAAAAGTCGCCACACTCTATTTACCACTGCGCGCGCCCATCGTGATCACCGACCTGTACACTGCCGAAATGATCAAGTACGCTTCCAACGCATTTCTGGCAACCAAGATTTCCTTTATCAATGAAATAGCCCAGATTTGCGAACGCCTGGGAGCGGACGTTAAAGAGGTAGCGGCGGGCATGGGCTACGATAAACGAATCGGCAGGGCATTTCTGGATGCGGGACTCGGGTACGGGGGTTCATGCTTTCCCAAAGACGTGCGGGCACTTGCTCATATGGCTGCAGAAGCGGGTTTACACCCGCAGATGCTGAACGCCGTGATGGACATCAACCATGACCAGCGCCGACTGGTTGTGACCAAGCTGACCTCCATCCTTGGCACAGTGCGCGGCACGACGATTGGCATACTTGGACTGGCCTTCAAACCCAATACCGACGACATGCGCGAAGCGGCCTCAGTTGACATCATCCGTTGGATAACGAACCAGGGAGCAATGGTACGCGTCTTCGATCCCGTAGCCACAGTTACAGGAAGAGAAGCACTGGCACAGGCTGGCGTGCATATGGAATCGGTTATCTTTTGCCAAAATCCGTATGAAGTTGCGCAAGATGCGGATGCGCTGGTTATCGTGACGGAGTGGAACGAGTTCAAATCGCTTGATATGCACCGTATCAAAGCCGCTATGCGCAATCCAATAGTCATTGACGGTCGTAATATTTACGAAGCGGTCGAAATGAAGCGCCTTGGGTTCACCTATCGCGGTATTGGTCGCGGCACCGGGCCTGATCCGTCGGTAGTGCCCTCAGGAGATAGCAGCACGCAGCCTTTGCTAAGTGGAAAAGAGAGCTAAGCATGGATGATGATCTGCCATTAATTTTTACGCCGCTGGTTCGCCAACCAGGAGTGCCCATTCCCGATTGGCTCTACGGACCAGCAGGAGTGGCAGGTTTGCCCGCGCCTCTCAGCCTACCGCAGGGTGTGAACGTAGCCGTTGGCATCGACATTATCGAAGTAGGACGCGTACGCAAGGTGTTTGAGCGTCATGGCGAACGCTTCCTCAAGCGCGTGTATACTGAAATGGAGGTGCGCCAATGCCGTGGCAAACCTATGCGCCTGGCGGGACGATTCGCTGCGAAAGAAGCGATCAGCAAAGCGCTCGGCACAGGCATCCACGGTGTGGCATGGCGCGAAATGGAAGTCGTGCAACTTCGGAGTGGACGTCCTACCGTCACTTTGCATGGAAATGCCAGGCGGCGCGCGGAATTTCTAGGCATCAGCGCTTTCGATGTCAGCATCGCCGATTTGCAAGAGTTTTCGATTGCTATCGCTGTGGCGATACAGACATCGCTTGGATCGAACTCATAGAGCGATTAAAGCATACAGACAAATTATCGACCTTTAGCAATATGTCCAAGGCGTGGCTTCGCCACAGCAATATAGTCACGCGTTCCTAACACCATAGAGCGATCCAGGCGTGCAGCGTTGAAGTAGATCTCATCGTTTTCCAGCAGTGAGGGATCGACCAGTAGCTCCAATTCATCATTGAAGGCAAACGGTAGGATGGTGCCTGCAACACTGCCTGCCAGCCGTTCAGCAATATCAGGCGAAGCAAACGAGACATAGGTGCTTCCAAGCATTGACTTGACTGCCTGAAAATCCACCATCGTATCGCCAGGGATCACCGCCAGGATATATCTGGTAATCTTCTTGCCTATCTTCACCATCAGCACGATGCATTTGGCAGCTTGTGAAAGCTCGTTGCCGCGCATAGGGCTGACCAGTTCTGTGCGTCCCTCCTCCGGATGGTCGATTAAACGATACGATACGTCATTTTCATCAAGGAAAACGATCAAGCGTGTATACATATCCGCATATTGCATGTATTTTCTCCGATAAAAGCTGGCTTTAAGCAACATATGCAGCTTTTGAAATGTAAGTGGGATTTGATGTAATCAGTAAAAAGCTTCGCGGCAATTCTCCCTGTGCTGGCTATTATAACACTGCTCTGTATATATATTCGCGAAAAGTTAGCTGGATAGCGAGCAAGGATGACTTACAGGGACTTGTAATCTTATTCTGACCTGTTCCGTAATAGAAGGCAGTCTTAAACTGCCTGAATTTCCTGAATAGCAGGTGATAAGCAACACTTTATGCTACAATTGACACGGGCATACAACTGTTCACATTAAAAACGCTATCAATAGAGGAGAACACATATGGCTATGACGCAGGATTTCATCGCAGTCGGTGTCTTTCTTGACGCTGAACAGGCGAAGCATGCCATAGATGAATTGAAGAACGCAGGCTATAGTGAAAACGAGATTGGCTACCTGGCACGCGCCACCACAACCGGGACAGAAGACGATACGCTGTCGAGTGCTGCAACCGGCTCAGTTGAAGGAGGCATTATCGGCGGTGTATTAGGTGCGGCAGCAGCACTCCTCATTCCGGGATTCGGTCCCGCTATTGCAGGAGGCATATTGCTGGCAACCATTGGCGCTGCTGGCATTGGCGCCCTGGCTGGTGGTCTTATAGGCGCTCTGGTAAGCATAGGGGTACCCGAAGAGGAGGCTCACCACTATCAACATGAGTTGAAAAAGGGCCACACGATCGTGACAGTGAAAGCCAGTAGCGGATATGATGATGTGATTGCCATTATGCGCCGCAACAGGGCAATTGATGCAAAGATCCGGTACTGTGAATTTAACGCGGAACCTCCACTGAGACCTTACGGCTCTACTCTTCCTCCCGAGAGTGAATAAGATCAACGCCCTTGCTGTTTGAGCTACCATCATCACAACCTGAAGTGGTCCTCTAATCATAGTTACCTGGAAACATTTGGCGTTTCTCTTTTGCAGTGCTACACTAAGGAAAACAAAAAGCTACAGGATAAGATTATGCGTGCATTGCTTCAACGTGTCAGCCATGCCAGCGTCACAGTAGAAAATGAGGTCGTTGGTAAAATAGGGGAGGGTCTCCTGGTCTTTCTAGGCATAGGTTCTGAGGATACTGAAACGACGGTAAAAACTTTAGTCGATAAGATTGTCCAGCTACGCATATTTCCTGATCAACAAGGAAAAATGAATCTCTCCCTGCTTGATATTCAGGGAGAGATTTTGGTTGTATCTCAATTTACGCTGCATGCGGACATGAGTCGTGGCAGGCGCCCCAGTTTTACAAAAGCAGCGCCTCCATCGATCGCAATTCCTTTGTATGAGCTTTTCAAAGAGACATGTAAGCAATACGCTCTTACGGTTGAAAGTGGAGTATTCGGAGCGTATATGCAGGTCGAGCTTTGCAACGATGGTCCGGTCACGATCTGGCTGGAAAACTGATCTATAGAGGGCGTCTCACCGTAAACCCTTGATAGGTAGGTTACCTATTCCTCACATAAGTTTATGGGCATTGCTGCAACCGGAAAGCAGATAACTCGAACAGGGATCACCATCCTTCACTTTCGCAATGGCAAGTGTGTCGAACGCTGGAGCCAGGCAGACACCCTGGGAATGTTGAGACAGCTTGGAGCCACCACTTAATACCCTGAATCCGCTTAAAAGCCTGTATTTCAATCGAAAATTTGTGACGAGTCTGTAATTCTAATCCCTGCTTTTTTGATTGTTTTGTGAAGCCGACGCGCTATGCTTCTACTGTGAGAAAGTGTGAGTTACCTGATTCTGTCTGTATTAGCCAGGTATGGAAGGTACATTGGCAAAAACAGCTCAACGACACTAGCCGTATACAAGAGCAGTATAGCACAGGCAACCCCTCTTTCCAGCACTATCAACGATAATAAAGGAGGATAGCTCAATGCTTACACAAACACCATCTACCAGTACGCCTGCACCTGTAGAAGACAAATCGAGCAGGAAAGGAAGGATCTGGCGGAGAGTAGTAGCAGCGCTGCTTGCTCTTTCAGTTTTGCTGTTGGTCGGCTATACGGGCGTCTCATTCTACATTGCAACGCAGCTGCAGGTTGGAAAGCGTCCGCCAATTTATGCCACGCCTGCATCGTTGGGATTGCAGTACAAAGACGTGACTTTTCCCAGCCGCTATGACAACTTGCAGATCAAAGGATGGTTCATTCCTGGTATCTTGCCCAATGGACAGCTTACCTCGCAACGCACCATTCTTCTCGTACATGGCATCGATAACAATCGGGCTGATCCAAGCGCAGGTCTCCTGAACCTTAGCAGCGACCTTGCTCATCATGGTTTTGCTGTCCTGGCATTTGATTTGCGTGGCAATGGCGAGTCGCCAGCAGCACCTCGATCATTTGGCCTCTATGAACAGCGCGATGTTCTGGGCGCAGTTGATTTCTTGCACTCCGGCGCTCTCCCCTATCCTGAACTTGGACGAACACATGCCATCGCAGCATGGGGAGATTCATTAGGAGGTGCAACCGTCATTTTTGCAGCAGCAAATGAACCAGCTATCAAAGCAGTCGTCTCTGACAGCTCCTATGCTGATGTTCTTCCCAGAATTGAACGTGGCGTCCCAGCTGCAGGGGTACCGGCAATGTTCACACCAGGAGGACTGGTCGTTGCCCAATGGCTCTACGGTGTAGACTACTACAATATTAAGCCCGCCAGTGTTATTGCCAGCATCGCTCCACGTCCAATCTTGCTGATCCATGGAGCCGATGATAACAAAAATCATAGAACCACTCCGCCAGCCGATATGTACTTACTAGCAGCAGCGGCTCTCGGCGCACAGAATGCCAATGTCCAGACCTGGATGGTACCAGGTGCAACACATATCCAGGCATACCATGTGGAGGGACAGGTCTATGTTGATCGGATCGTCGCATTCTACACGGCTGCACTTGGTCCCGACACTAGCGGATCATAAGTCTGAGATAAAGGAGGGAACAACCTATGTCTACCCATTCCATTGAAGAAACCACTGCCCCGACACAACAACCAGTTGAAGCAAAAGGCAGCGCACTGCACGGAGTTTTGATCGGGCTGATCCCGTTGGGGCTTCTCGCTGGCGTTGTCTTGCTTGCAGTCATTGCCACTGCTATTGCTCGTGAATTGACTGTTAGTGGAGGTTTTTACGCGCAGCAAGAAGCGGCATTGATCACTCTGATCATTGGATTGGTTCTGGCCGTCGTGGTCTTTGCCATTGCCTGCTGGCGCGTATTACACCTGGTAGGTCTCTGGCAAAAAGCTGGAGCAGCAGTACAAGCAGCTGCCACCTTATGGGCGCTTGGCTTTACCGCGCTGGTCATCATATCGCCCATCCTGCTGGCATTACTGTTACCCCAGCACCCAGCCCCATAGAGAATAGAGCATATTGATAGGCTCTGAAGAGAAAGCCAGTCGCACACCTGACGCGGCTGGCTTTCTCTTGATTTGACATCCCAGAAATCCGAGTACTATACTAAATGAAGTAAAGAAGAAGGATCGGAAAGGATACCTTGTTTGCTTATCGATAGTCACGCCCACATTGACACCTCCCGCTTTCATGCTGACCGCGAAGAAATCATTTCGGCTGCTTTCGAGGCGGGCATTGCTTGTATCGTAGATCCAGGCTGCGATCTCGACTCAAGTACCTCTGCATTGACACTCGCGAAAGCTCATCCCGGCTCTATTTTTGCGGGAGTAGGGACACATCCACATGACGCAACTACATACAACAATGAAGTAGAGCAACACTACCGTGAGATGGCACAGGAACCCGAAGTTGTAGCAATTGGCGAATTCGGGCTGGATTATTTCCGCATGCTCTCACCACGAGATGTACAGCGCGAGGTCTTTTGCGCTCATCTACAACTGGCTCGCGACTGCGACCTACCCTGTATCATCCATGTGCGCGACTCACATGACGATGTAATCGAGTTATTGCGCACGCATGGACAGGGACTGCGTGGAGTCTTTCATTGCTTTTCGGGAAATGTCGCCCAGGCCGAAGAGTGCCTGGCATTTGAAGGCTTTATGCTTTCTTTTGCCGGTCCGCTTACCCGCCAAGGCAATGCCTTACCAGAAGTCGCGCGCATGGCTCCTTTAGAGCGCATACTGGTTGAGACGGACAGCCCATATCTTGTTCCACAGCCCGTACGAGCAAAGCGCAACGAGCCATCTTTTGTCAAATATGTCGCCGAAAAACTGGCCGAAATCAGAGGGATGAGTTTTGAGGAGATTGCGCAGGCCACTACCAGCAATGCCGTTCGTTTATTTAACCTTGATGCCCACCCATCATTTCAATATCGCTACAAAAATGAGCGAGGAGAAGTTACATAATGAAATTGTTCAATACGCTTACGCAATCGCTCGAAGATTTTATTCCAATTGAAGACAAGAAAGTGCGTATATACGTTTGCGGAATCACACCGTATGACACTACACACCTGGGCCATGCCTTTACTTATGTTTCTTTCGACACGTTGATTCGTTACCTCGAGTTTTGCGGCTACACCGTGAATTATGTGCAAAATGTCACCGATATCGACGACGATATCCTGCGCAAGTCACGCGAATTAGGTATAGCATGGGATGAGTTGGGAAGGCGCGAGACGGAGAGATATTTAAGCGATATGGACGCGTTGAATGTGCGGCGTCCTGACGTCTATGCCCGCGCCACTCAAGAAACTCCTACGATGATCGAGATTATCCAGACGTTACTGGCTCGAGGATATGCGTATGAAAATGAAGGAAATGTATATTACAGCGTTCGTCGGGACGCAGAATTCGGTATGATGGCGCGAGCCATTGGCCTCAGCGATTACGACTCTATGCTTACCATCGCCAATGAGCGAGGGAATTATCCAGATGACCCGCACAAAAAAGATCCGCTAGACTTTGTGCTCTGGCAAGCCCAAGCGCCTGGAGAACCTTTCTGGCCCAGTCCCTGGGGACCTGGACGGCCCGGCTGGCATATCGAGTGTAGCTCCATGTCAATGAAATACCTTGGTCAACAGATCGACATCCATGGTGGTGGTGCCGACCTCGCCTTCCCACATCACACCTGCGAGATTGCGCAATCCGAACATTTCACAGGTAAAGCGCCTTTTTCGCGTATCTGGATGCATACGGGCATGGTACACCAGGATGGTGAAAAGATGAGTAAGTCGCTAGGCAACTTGACGCTTGTGAGTGATTTACTTAAGAACTACAGCGCTAACGCCATTCGTGTAACATTGCTCAATCACCACTATCGCTATCCCTGGGAATGCTTTCCTGAAGATTTTGAGGTAGCTAGAGAAACCGCTGGCTTAATTGAACAGGTACGTACCCTTGTCGGTTCAGACACTGCTGGATCGGATAACCTGCTGCATGGCCAATTCGTTGCTGCTATGGAAAACGATTTGAACACTCCACAGGCCTTACTCCTGCTTAGACAAACCGCGGAGACAGTAATAGTCGGCGGTAACGCCGATACTGGCGCGGAGATTCTAAGATTGGCAGGGGTATTGGGATTGAGGGTGTAAGAAAACGTGTGTCATCCTGATCATTGCCTGGCTTTTGAACGAATCTATTGGGAGTGACCGAGGGTAAGCTTTACCCCTTGCCTTAAGATGCGTTATCTTGCTTGATATGCCCACCAGTCATCATGATACCCAGCTGCTCCTCAGTAGCATCTGGTGAAACGATATCGACTATTTCGCCTTCGTACATGACAGCGATACGATCTGACAGCGAGCGTATTTCGTCCAGCTCGGCTGAGACGAGTAGAACCGCTTTGCCAGCATCACGCTGCTCAATAATACGACGGTGAATAAACTCGATAGCACCAATATCGACTCCACGCGTGGGTTGCGCGGCAATCAGCACCTGGGGATCACTGGAGAATTCACGGGCAATAATCACCTTTTGCTGATTTCCCCCCGATAGAGACCCTGCAGGAGCTTCAACAGAAGATGTTCGCACATCGAACTCACCGACCAGACGTTTTGCCCAGCCTAATATTTTGCGTAGCAGGAGCACCAGGCCATTCCAGGAGAACTGCGGCCAACGTTGGCGCCCCAGGATCATATTATCTTCAATTGAATCTCCAAGCACCAGACCGCTACCACGCCGATCCTCGGGAATGTGAGCAACACCCGCCAGGCGTTCCTCGCGCGCATTCATCGTCGTTATATCGTGTGTTTCGCCAACCTGCCCGCCTTTGAGTTGAGTGATCGTCACTTTACCGCTCGTGAGCTTGCGCATGCCTGTCAATACCTCGATCAACTCTGATTGGCCATTTCCCTCGACTCCTGCAATACCGAGGATCTCGCCTGCATGCAAATCAAAACTGACGCCACGCAATACATCCAATCCAAGATCTGATAGGGCACGTAATCCCTCAACATGAAGCACGACAGGTCCCGGATTGGCAGGCGTTTTATTCACACGTAGCAAAACCTCGCGCCCAACCATCATACGCGCTATCTCAGCCTGGTTTGTTTCCTTCGTTACCAGTTCGCCAGCATTCTTTCCGCGCCTGAGCACAGTAATAGAATCGGTAAGCTCCAGGACTTCACGTAATTTATGGGTAATGAAGATAACAGTCTTGCCTTGAGCTACCAGGCCTTTGAGAACGCCAAAAAGCTCATCTACTTCCTGAGGTCTTAAAACTCCTGTAGGTTCATCCATAATCAGAATATCAGCGGCACGATACAGGACTTTGAGAATCTCTACTCGTTGTTGTAAACCTACAGAGAGCTTTTCGACCCGAATATCGGGATCAATGGGCAAACCATACTGCTTGCTCAAGTTAAGAATTAACTCCCGCGCTTTTTTTACTTCATACATTGTCGCAAGACTGCCCGGCTCGTGTCCCAGAACAATATTCTCAGCTACGGTTAGTGGAGGAATCAACATAAAATGCTGGTGAACCATTCCTATTCTTAACCTAATAGCATCCCGGGGACCACCTATATGAGCAAGCTGGCCATTTACATAGATTTCTCCACTATCAAGCTTAATCAAGCCATAGAGAATATTCATCAGTGTTGTTTTACCTGCCCCATTTTCACCAACCAGCGCATGAATCTCTCCCCTGCGCACAGCAAGATTTACATGGTCATTGGCCACAACACCGGGCCATGCTTTACAGATGTCCCGCATCTCAATAGCCAGTGGTGTAGCACCCTCTTTTGTAGTTACCGTCGCTGTACTTTCTTGCATTGACGTTCGCCTCCTCTTATAGAAAAGACACTCAGCAATTTCACAAGCATACTTGCCTGAGCCTTACCCGAATGCCGGTTGCTTTAATCCGCACCACCTGGCTCGTAGGGGATACCATCCGCTGCAGGTGGCGTCGTTCGACCAACCAGGCCAACAAGCGCAATCAGCGTGAGTATATAAGGTATGGTACTAAGCAGATACGGAGAGATACCTGTATCTTGCATGCGCACAGAAAGAGCCTCGCCTAATCCAAAAATAATACAAGCTCCGGCCGTCCCCAGGGGATTATATTTTCCAAAAATCATGGCAGCCAAAGCAATAAAACCAGCTCCAGCCGTCATATCCGAGTTGAATATACCCGCTATACCCAGGGCTAGAAATGCCCCACCTAATCCAGACAGTAACCCACTACTAATGACACAAAGATAACGCACCAGATATACATTTACGCCAGCGGTATCAGCTGCCTGGGGATGCTCACCAACCGCTCTGATACGTAAGCCGATATTTGTGTTAAATAAGAGAAATGTCATACCTATTACAATCAACACTGCCACATAAAACATGACATTTTGCTGAAATAAAACCTGGCCGAAAAATGGTATTTTCGAGAGTGGTCCCCAGGTAAGAGTAGGAAGACGAATCGCGCTAGGCAAAGAAGGTACTCCCTGACCTCCTGTCTGGACGAAGAGCAGATAATTGGTCAGGCCGAGCGCGAAAATATTAATAGCGATTCCGCTCACGATCTGATTGGCCTTAAAATTGATGGAGACGACCGCGTGGATCAGCGCCATCAAACCACCAGCAATCATGGCGCCAATCACTCCTCCCCACACACTATGCGTTGATAGAGCAACCATAGCAGAAGCGTAGGCACCTGTGAGCATCATTCCTTCCATGGCAATATTAACAACGCCGCTGCGCTCAGAAATTACACCACCGAGCGCTGGTAAGACAAGCAACGTGGCAAATACTAAGGTCGCCTGCCAGAGATCAGGTGATCTGAGCACCCGCTCCAAAACTTGAAAGAACATGATTATCCCTCCTTGGAGATGAGACCATGTGTATGAAACACAGGCATGCATTTAGTTCGTGTATGTAATAGCTCCCTCTATCATCTCCAAATCAGCTATTGAATCTCTCGTCAACATCTTGCTCAGCAGTCAAGTCGCTCGCTTGCGACCCTATGTCCATGAAACTCTCGCTCCTGGCGTCCCCATTCTCATTGCCTGGTAGATCGGCGATCTTGATTCCTGCACCGGCAGTTGCCAGTGCAGGCTTACGCCGAAAAGTCAACCAATTAGGCCAGGAACGCTCAATGGCAGTTAAGAAATCAGCAGCAATACAAAATAGAACAAGGGCTTGAATAATATAGACAAGATCACCAGGCACATTTGCGTTCAATTGCATCAGACCAGCGCCTTGCCGTAATCCTCCAAATAGGAGGGCGGCAAAGAAAATCCCGATCGCTGTCGTTTTTCCTAATAGCGCAACTCCAATGGCGTCAAATCCAACATAATCAATTCTGAAAGTAGAGCCACTTAAGTAGTAAGGGAATTGCCCCATCAGCCGAAAAGCCCCTCCCAATCCAGCAAAAGCGCCTGCCAGGGCCATAACTGCAAAGGTATTCCATTTAACAGGGATACCCGCATACCTCGCCGCTTTGGGATTCAGTCCAATAACACGAATCTCATACCCAAAAGTCGTGCGGGCATAAATGAACCAGTATACTATGAGGGCTATAATCGCAAAAATGAAGGTAACATCTACAAAATATTGATTAGGATTTGCTATTTGGGGAAGAAATCTACCCAGAGTAGCATTGTAGAAAGAGGAAATGGTCGGGAACGTTCCCTGCGGAGGTAGAGCAGAAGTAGAATTAGCCGCATTTGGATCCTTGAGAGGACCCCCAATGAAATAGTCAGCAACAAAAAAGGCTATCCAGTTGAGCATAATCGTGGTGACGACCTCATGCGCTCCGCGCCATGCTTTCAACGCCCCGGCAATCCCACCCCAGACAGCGCCTGCGAGTGCACTGGCAATAACCATTGTTGGAATCAGCAGCCAACCGGGCCAGTGAGTGGCATTTAGACCAATGATACAAGCAACTAATGATCCGACAGCAAGCTGGCCTTCAGCTCCAATGTTAAAAAGCCCTGCTCGAAAGGCTATTGCTACAGAAATGCCTGCAAAAATCAACGGACCGACAATTACGAGTGTAAATGAGAGACTCTGCAAACTCCCAAACGAACCTTGCCAAAGAGCTTGATACGCACTGATGGCTGCCGAGAAACGATCACTTAGTGATCCAGACGTGGTAAACATGATTACAATGCCACCGGCAACCATTGCCAGCACTACAGCAAAGATGGGACTGGCAATCGATGCACCCGTTCGACGGATCCATGTGAGAAAATTCGACCCGGGGCTTTTCTCCTTAGATTCGCTGTGTTGTGTAGTTGGCACAGCCATTTCGACTTCCTCCTACTGTTCAGTGCCCAGCCTGATGAGCATATATCCAAATAGGGCGACCACAAGGGACCGCCCTACTATGGACTGGGCTAAAATACCCAAATGAACATAGTAAGGGCGGTCCCTTGTGGTCGCCCTGCTCTTGTTGTCTCATGTCGCTCTACACCATGATTGGCGATAGTGTTGGAGTCAATGCCACAAGGACCGCCCCTACAGTGAAACCATGCCTTTATCATAACATGAGCAGTTATGAGAAACAAGCATTACTGTCGAGTTACGGCGTATTAGGATTTGGAATAGCTTCTGGAACAACCAGTGTGCCAGCTTTGATCTGAGTTGCATAGGAGTCCGCAGTTGCTTTTGCATCAGCGGGAACCGCCGAGCTTGGCGGAGAATATGTCACACCATTGTTTGTCAGATCAAACTTTGGAAGGTTATTGCTATATTTCCCCTTCTCTGTCAGATCAATGATTGTGTACACTGCAACGTCGACACGCTTCTGTGCGCTTGTAATCACGCTCGGATACAGGTATCCCTGGTCAGCGTCAACACCAATGCCGTAGACATTCTTTGAGTTGGCAGCGTCGAGCGCGCCAATGCCACAGCCACCGGCAACCTGGAAAATGATATCGGCCTGGTGCTCGTTGATCTGCGACAAAGCTGCATCTTTGCACTTCGCGGTATCGGCAAAATCCTGTGAATAGTTGATATAGACCTTCACATTTGGATCAACCTTTTTCGCACAGTACTTGTAGCCAGCAATATAACGCTCGACCGCTGGAACAGGAATACCACCCACTGCACCGATAGTATTGGCTCCAAGCAAATTCGGCACTTTGGATTTGCCATCTAATTCCATTTGACCGGCAATCGAGCCAACGAGACATCCAGCTTCCTGCTCTTTAAAGATGAGAGGAGTAACGTTAGGAAGTGGATCACAGCTTGTCGCATTAGCAGGTTGAGCACAACCATCAACCATGGCAAACTTCACGTTGGGGAACTGCTTGGCGACCTGGTCCAACGGTGCCTGCATCAAGAAACCTACCGCGACGACAAGATTAGCGCTTTGCGCAGCCAGTGTGAGATTCTTTACGTAGTCGTTTTGCGATTGTGTCTGGATAACTTTTTCTGGGAAGTGATACTGGTTTTTAGCCTGCGTATAACCAGTATAGGCAAGCTGGTTGAAGCCCCTGTCATTGAGACCTCCAATGTCTGTCACCAAAGCTACCGTCGCAGCAGGAGCTGCAGCAGTAGGGGTGGTACCACCGCCACTCGAGGTGCTCGAGCCGCCACAAGCGCTCAGCAACATCGCTAGCAAGACAAAGAACGTAGTGATAGTGGCGAGGCCGCTAATTCTTCGCATATTAGCTTCCTATCCTTTCTGTCCAAAAATAGAGCACTTGAACGCCGATTCTTTATTGAGAACAAGTAGATACCAGTGAGATAAGCGCTCGATTTGCCCAAATAGGTGCAGGTAAGAGGCAAACTACCGATTATCTTTTAAGGTATTAAACATCTTGAAAGAAACGGCCAGAAACGTATTCCGATGAACGGAATATCTAAAAAGGCAAGCCCTGCCTGCTATGAATTATACGTCGCGAAGAGCTTATTTCTCACAAAAAAATTTGAATGTTGAACATGCACTACCTCCCATTCAAGCTTCAGCTTGAATGGGAGGTAGTGCATGTTCAACAGCTCAGATCGGTTATGCTCTAATTTCGTCAAGCATGGAGAGGTTTATGAAGAGATCACAACTCTGGCGCAAGGTAGCAGACATGGATTCATCAAAAGCCGCGACCTCGACACGCACACCGTGATCGGAACAGTAGTCTAGCATAGGCATAAAATCACTGTCGCCACTGACCAGCACAATGCAATCGACGGCCTTCCCATCAACCAGTCGTACAACGTCCATGCACAAATCAAGATCCAGGTCGGCTTTTTTTGCGCCGCTGGAGAACGTTTTATAATCCTTGGTAGTAATGCGATATCCCAAGCCTTTGACAGCTTGCAAGAACATTTGATCATCACCCGGTTGTGGGCTGGTGGGACAATAAGCATGGGCTCTTACAAGGCGGCGGTTGCCACGCAAGAAATCAAGCAACTTACCAAAATCAATAGTCAAACGTTGTGTGCGTGCTGAATAGAGCAAGTTAGCTACATCGACGAAAACGCCTACACGCTCAGTCGAAGGAAATGGTGGGAGCGAGACCGAGACGTTCGTCGGGATCTGATTGGCACGTCTCAGTTCAGCCACCATACGATCAGATTGCGTCTGTATAGCCTGCGCCACAACATTCGCCAGGTGATTGACCGAAGCGGAGGAAGCTGCTCCCTCGGAACGAACAGGATAAGCGGGTACTCGTTGCACTTCATTGCGAATTGGACGCACAGCACGAGGAACACTGCTTCCACTTCCTCGCGCAGGTGAAGGCTCAGGCCCCATGAATGGACCTGCGTCACCATTCCCCTTGTTCATCTGACTCACAGTATGGCCAGACTGAATACTATACTGGGCTGATGATGGCCCAGGTGTTACAGGCATTGTAACGGAATGCATTCCAGGAGCAGGAGAAGAGGATACTGGCCCACCCGATGCTGGCTGCTCAGATGTTGCTGGTTTTACATTAGCAGAAACGTTGTGAGCCTGGCTAGAATTTCCAGAACGCCGCTTTCTTCTTCTGCGCGAACTTGCAGCTTGTAAATCCGCATATTCCAATGGCGGTAAATCTTCAAGCGCGACTTCTGAAACCTGCGGTTCGGCCACCTCGTCCACCGCAGGTGTGGCTTCTGGAACGTCAGTCACGGAAGCAAAAGTAGCCGCCCGCGCTTTTTCACGCTCGCGATCCTGCTCACGACGTCGAGTATCATGAGCAGTTTTAGCTGATCTGGCTTTTTCGGCCTCTGGAGTTTGAACCTCCACTTGCTCCTGAACAGCTTCTTGTAATATTGGAGCCGCACTTTCCGGCTGTGTTACAATGGGCTCTTGCACTACCGGCGCTTCTTTTTCACCTGAAAGCTCGTTCGTAGTACGTTGTTCGCTCTGTGCCAAAGGAGCAATTCCCTTACTCTCTTCGGTGCGCTGCTGTTTATTCATGGTAGAGATAGACGCAGCAGGAGTCCGCCGATCAAAACGATATCGCCTCTCTGGGCGAGGTTTCTCTTCAACAGGAGTTTCAACAATTGTACTTGCCTCCTCAACAACTGAGGGAGTCACTGTCGAAGCTTCACCATTTTGATCTTGATGGGTTTGTTCTTCACCTTCAGTCTCATTGTGATGTCGCATAGCCGCTTGACGAGATGAACGAACGCGGGATGAAGGTCGCAATAGTGGCGAGGTTTCAGGTGCTTTAAGAACATCATCTTTCGCGTTAGACGCAGGCGTTACCTGTACGCCTGCTTGCTTCTCTACACCATTACCATTTTCACCCACAGGTATAACAATTTGGAAGTTCTCGTGCGGCTCTACATCTTCGACTTGCGCAGACATTGTTTCATGAAAGGTGCTATCTCCCGGGAATGTATCTGGCTGATCAGATGCAAACCCACTTGTTCCGTAACCTTCGCCTGGTATCAATGAGGAGAAAGGCTCCGATGGTGGAGTTTCATCTACAGAACCAAACTCACCTGGTCTTTCTGGCATTGGGGCAGAGAAAGGCTCTGATTGAGAACCTTCCATGAGGGAGTTGAATTGACTTTCTTGCTGACGAAATTCTTCAATGTAATCGGCAAAAGAGCGCAGAGTTTCTTCCTGTATTTGATCCTCAGCGCGATTCGTTAATTTTGTTTCTGCTTGAGCATCTTGCTCGTTCGCGGGAACAACATCTTCAGCCTCAGCAGAGGCTATTGGGATCTCGGAGTCAGGCGGTTGCTGAACGACAATCTCATTGATGTCGCTATTCTCCGGTTCAGTATTTTGTGTTGTCACTAAGATCTCCAGTCTCACAGTAATGGACCGGAGCGCGGGCTATAGCCTTAGAGAATATTAGATTATAAGTGGTTCAGACGAATTCTGACATTAAATCAGTCGTATCACGAACTTGCTACGGGTTTTTGGGAGAGGCCAGGGATAAATTGCTACTTTATCTCAATGCATTTACTTGTGTTATCTCATCACCAATCCGCGTAGTGCGAACAGGCAGAATATGGGTCTGCCTCCACTTCATTCTCAATGAAACTTTTTACACAAATTGTGCGACCCGGTCCGGTCTACTTGTACTTATCTATACCGTTACCTAATCTTGTTTTACACCACCATTGAACGGCGGCAGGGCGGTGTGTCCCGATGGAACAGAAGGCTCTTTGCCCTCTTTGGCTTCTAATGGCACTTGTCTGTGAATGGAGTTAGTATGCGTTTCACTCACATGCCCATCAGAGGAGAAGTTGTTCACCTCAGTCAGTGTTACAGGCTGGCGAGTACCATTCCAGACATGAACCATACGCTCGATAGCTGTCACATTAGAAAAAATCGCCAGTATCACCAGCGCCCAGAAAACAGCGCCGGTCAATAAACCTAATGCCAGGATGACGACACGTTCAGGGCGAGCGAGTAATCCGGTTTTACACTCCAACCCCAGACCTTCAGCACGCGCTTTGGCATAGCTAACCATAAATGAGCCGACTGTTGTCACAAAAACAAGTATAATCATCCAGGATGATCGGTACTGAAAGGGCCAGAACCTATCTTGTACTACTGGCGCTTGCAATGCATAAAAGAGCAATCCAAACAGAATGATGCTCTCCGAGTAACGATCAAGCGTCGAGTCGAAAAACGCCCCGAAAGTTGTAGAGGCATTTCGAGCGCGAGCCATTGCTCCATCGAACATATCAAAGATTCCAGCAAACAATACCAGCAAGCCACCAGCCAGAAACCATCCTTGAGCAATAATAACAGCAGTAAGGATACTTAGTACCAGCCCTATTACAGTCAAGGCATTTGGTGAGATACCAAGTCCAGCCAATGGTCGGACGATCATCGTAATGATCTGTCGAACTCGTTGCTGAATTCGTCTGCTAAACATAAGCCTATTGTACCATACTTGAACTAATTGAACTAGTAGTCGCCTGATTGAGATCGAACTTCAAGCTACACGCTCCTTGCGAACCTTCCGCCGCTTTTGAATATGATAACTCGCCAATCGCCAATAATCATGCATACGCCACAACTTCCCACCAGGAGCACACTCGCCTGATTCAATCGCATTGCGCACATCCAGAGCTGTAGATCCTTCAAACCAGGTACATCCTCGTCCAATGGCATGAGTAGTATGCGCATCACTGTTACCAACTTCTGGCCATCCATACACTTCTCGATTGATTCTCATTGCTAGCCGATTCGTGTAGATGCCGCAAAAGCTCGCGTTCCAGGTTTCTATACCATCAAGCCAGATATCATTGTCCTCGAATATGCGATTCAATACTTCGCGCTGGCAGCTATGACGAAAAAGAGGATTGAGCGGGTGGGCAACAATTGCCAATCCACCCTGCTCGTGTACAAGATCAATGCTACGTTCGATGCTCAAATGTGGTGGGATGCGTTTTTCAATGAAGAGTGCCAGCATATGACCTTCTCTGGTGCTGATCTCTTCACCTACTATAAAATCAAAGCGATACCTACCTCTGGCCCACATATCTTGTGCCCTCAAAGCACCCTCGACTACATTATGATCGGTCACAGCAATCACATTCAGATCGGTATGATGTTGGACATGATGCAAGATCTGCTGTATTGTGCCAAGACCATCGCTATACGTACTATGCATATGTAAATCGGCTTTACCAGACAAGCCCAAATAATACGCCTGATCCCGAGTCATTTGCCTACGTCTTTTTAAACCTCCAGTACCTCGATTCATATCCTCAGATGTATCAGTCGCTCTATCAAATCTACTTGAAAACATGCCAGAACTTTCTAAGCTACAAAATCGCGAGTTGAAAAAATCCACTATCACTACTCGAAACTACTGCGTTTCATTTCCATATGGCACGAGATCAATCCTCAGCCCTAGCTTCGGCCTCAACAAGTTCTGCCCCGATCGGAATAGATTCAAGGCTTCTAGCAGGATCGATTAAATCCTGCAAGTATTGAATACAAAGTTCAAAGCGACTCTTATTTAAAGAGCAATGAACCTGACGACCAACACGCCGAGTTGTAATCAACCCTGCCCTCCTGAGTTTGCGCAGGTGCCATGAGACTAATGGTTGGCTCAACCCTAGCATTTCTGTCAGAGCAGAAACTGTAATCTCATCGTGTTGCACAAGATGATAGACGATAGACACTCGTGCCATATCGCCCAACGCCTTGGCCATATTTTTAAGGTCACGCCATTCGTCCATCTAATACCACGTATCCAATCACATAAACAATAATTTATTAAATGCTTATTTATATAATACCATTTTGGAGGCACGAAAACAAGGAAGGGAAAAGTGGAAGAGTGAGAATCACAAGAGCATCCTTCGAGGATGCTCTGCATGTATTGTTAGAGTGGGCTGCCAGGGAGTCGAACCCTGAACCTTGCGCTTAAGAGGCGCCTGCTCTGCCATTGAGCTAGCAGCCCATTGCTTTCGTGCGTCAAGGATAGCATATCGAGGTATCTCCGTCAAGCGCACAGCGCCGCTATTTATAACTCATAATCTTTTGCCCAACGCACAAATTTCTCTTGGTTGTTCTTTGAAGGAACTAATCTCAATGTAGCCACTGATGTTCCTACATCATCCACAGGCAGTAGATAGACCTTATTTAATTCCTCGACATAGACACAGAAGTAATCACACTGCCCTCTGTAGTTCCTCCATCCCTTGTTTTTTACTGTATAATTCATACTGCTAGCTGTAGCAAACTTAATGATAGATTGATCTTCATTCAACCAGCCAGTCTTACATTGGATCTTCCAAAACTTCCCTTCTGCGTCTTCAATCACGAGATCATAACGATGCATTTGACCTATTGGTTGGATAACCACATAGCCGCATTGTAGCAGCCGTGTAATGGCTGCTTGTTCACTGATATCCCCTGTCTTCTGTGTATGCCTTTTGGGGGCCGATAGCGTCATGGCATCTACCTTCCTAATGAACTAATTGACTATCTGACATACAGAATCTCTTTTCACAAGCTCTTCCAATTTAGCGAAAAATCTATATCCGATAATCGGAGAGAAAGAGCTATAGTAATGAATACTGAATGCGTAGAAGAATTAGGAAAGTAGGAGGAAGACCAGAACTAAAGCAAACTCAGGCTAATCACTACTACAGTACTGACAATGATCAGGAAGTTCCAATGGGAGCGTTTGTTGTAATACATATTATTTCAAATATGATATAGGAACGACGTCTAACTTTATAGAGCAGTCCAATTTATGTTTGGATTGACAATTCATGAT
>Ga0187766_10000558_pt1 | contig 20790 bp, 17 predicted proteins | sample 0216_QUI02_MP05__4_FD_132971 | JGI IMG/M metagenome (GOLD analysis project Ga0187766, IMG submission 132971) | Tropical peat soil microbial communities from peatlands in Department of Meta, Colombia - 0216_QUI02_MP05_20_MG | ecosystem: Environmental > Terrestrial > Soil > Wetlands > Peat ... | reverse complement strand
GCCGGGGATCAGTGTCGCGATGATCTTGTCGTGGCGGGTTATCTCGATCGTCTCGCCCTTCTCCGCTCGGGCGAACATGGCGCTGGGGCTATTAGAAAACTCGCGTACCGATACCGTGCTCATGGTCGAGCGCCCAGGTTGTACCTACATGTATGCACATCATCGCACCTACGTGTTAGGTCGCGGCGTCGACGTCAATCCCCAACTCACCCACGCGCCGCGAGCTAGCTACTCGACGGTGACCGACTTGGCCAGATTGCGAGGCTTGTCGACGTCGTAACCGCGGGCCTGGGCCACCGACGCAGCGAACACCTGAAGCGGGATGGTCGACAGCAGCGGCTGCAAAAGCGTTGACACCGCAGGGATTTCGATCAGGTGATCGGCGTAAGGGCGCACGGTGTCGTCGCCCTCCTCGGCGATCACGATGGTGATCGCGCCGCGGGCCTGGATCTCGCGGATATTCGACAGCAGCTTGGCATGCAGCGTCGCCGACCCCTTAGGCGGGGGCATGACGACGATGACCGGCAGGTCGTCTTCGATCAGCGCGATGGGACCGTGCTTGAGCTCACCGGCCGCGAAGCCCTCAGCGTGCATGTAGGCCAGTTCCTTGAGTTTCAACGCTCCTTCCAGCGCCACCGGATAGCCGACATGACGACCGAGGAACAGGATGGTCGACGCCTGGGCAAACCGGTAGCCCAGCGCGGCCACCGGCTCGATCCCGGTGAGCACGCGGGCCACCAGCTCCGGCATGGATTCCAGCTCGCGGTATTCGCGCTCGACCTCGTCGGCGTATTTGGTGCCGCGGGCCTGCGCCAGCGCCAGTCCGAGGAGGTAGTTCGCGGCGATCTGCGCCAGGAACGTTTTTGTGGACGCCACCCCGATCTCCGGTCCGGCGCGGGTGTAAAGCACCGCGTCGCATTCCCGTGGGATCTGCGAGCCGTTGGTGTTGCAGATCGCCAGCACCTTGGCCTTCTGCTGTTTCGCGTGCCGGACCGCCTCCAGGGTGTCAGCGGTCTCGCCGGACTGCGAGATGGCCACCACCAGCGTGCTGCGGTCCAGCACCGGGTCGCGGTAGCGGAACTCGCTGGCCACCTCGACCTCGACGGGCAGGCGGGTCCAGTGCTCGATCGCGTACTTCGCCAGCAGCCCTGAGTGATACGCGGTGCCGCAGGCGACCACGAACACCTTGTCGACCTCGCGCAATTCCTGGTCGGACAGCCGCTGCTCGTCGAGCACGATCCGGCCGTCGACAAAATGCCCGAGCAGCGTGTCGGCGACCGCGGTGGGCTGCTCGGCGATCTCCTTGAGCATGAAGAACTCGTAGCCAGCCTTCTCGGCCGCCGCCAAGTCCCAGTCGATATAAAACTCGCGGTATTCGACATCGGTGTTGCCGTCGAAGTCGCTGATCCGGTAGCTGTCGGCGGTGATCACCACCGCCTGGTCCTGGCCCAGTTCGACGGCGTTGCGGGTGTGCGGGATGAACGCGGCCACGTCGGATCCGACGAACATCTCGCCCTCGCCGATGCCAAGCACTAACGGGGTCGACCGGCGGGCGGCGATGATGGTGCCGGGTTCGTCGGCGTTGGCGAACACCAGGGTGAAGTGACCCTCCAGCCGGGCCAGCACGGCCAGCACGGATCCGACGAAGTCACCGGCGGTGTTGCCGTGGCAATACGCCTGCGACACCAAGTGCGCCGCCACCTCGGTGTCGGTGTCGCTGGCAAACTCCACGCCGGCGTCTTCCAGCTCACGGCGCAGGATCGGGAAGTTTTCGATGATGCCGTTGTGGACGACGGCGATCTTGCCGGTCGCGTCCCGGTGCGGGTGCGCGTTGCGGTCGGTGGGACGTCCATGGGTGGCCCAGCGGGTGTGGCCGATTCCGGTGCTGCCGATCAGAGACGCCGGTGCCATCTCGGCGACGGCCGCCTCCAGGTTGGCCAGCCGGCCGGCACGCCGGCGCACGGTGAGTTTGCCATGACCGTCGACCAGCGCGATACCCGCCGAGTCGTAGCCGCGATACTCCATCCGGCGTAGCGCGTCCATGACGACATCACAGGCAGGGCGGTGACCGACATAGCCGACAATTCCGCACATAGCTGATCAGGGTAGTGCAGACGTCCCAGCAGGACGGCCGCACTACCCCACGGGATATCAGACAGCGCCCGCCGCTAGCTCGGGTTCGATATCCTCACGCGAGTCCTCACTGCACCGCGAAGGTCACCCGACCGACCCGACCGTGTGCACCACCTCAGGGGTGCCAGGGGCCGGGGCCGTGCCAATGGCCTGGGTCGTGGGGCTCGCCGTCGTAATAGATTTCGTCGTGGCAGCGGCCCCAGTCCCAGTTGTTACCCCAACCCGGGTCCCACCACTCACCGGGGCACCGGTGATAATCCGGGAAGGGCGCTGGTTGGCCCTCGGCGACAGCAGTCGCGCCTAAACCAGCGAGCCCCAAGCCGGCGGTCATTACGACCGTTGATGCTGCGACGCGTGCGACGTTTTTCATGTCCGCACTTATTACTGGCTGAATTCAGGTCTAAACCAGGATGTCAGCGGCGATTCTTCCTGGGATCTTCTTGTCAACTGGCTTGTCATCTGGGCCGTTCATTGCATCGGACCGTCTTCTGGGTGCGGCCAATTTTCCGGCTAGCGGGAGTTCGCCGCCGTCAACCAGGGCGGTGCCGGCCGTCGTAGCCGCGGTACTCCTTCCGGCGCAGCGTGTCCATGACAACGTCGCGGGCAGGGCGGTGCCCGACGTATCCGACATTTCCGCACATAGCTGACCAGGTCTGTGCAGACGTCTCGTCCGAGGCGTCCGCACTGCCCACCGGGATAGCAGCTCTGAGCCATCTGAAGCGGACGGCCAAGTCGTCCCGAGGAGTTGATCGACGGATTGAGGACCAGCACTACGTTGGCTTCGAGGTCCTCACCCGAGCCCAGGCCATGCCAACCAGCCTCGGCAATTTACCGACAAGAGCCGGTCAGACACACCAGTACTCAGCGCCGAAACTGCACCGCGACGGTCACTGGTCCGACCCAACGGTATGCGGCGCGTCAGTGGTGATGCCACTGGTCGCGGGGTTCGCCGTCGCGCCAGTGGTCGTCGTGGCAGCGCCCCCACTCCCAGTTGTCGCCCCAGCCCGGATCCCAATACTCGCCGGGGCACCAGTGATAATCCGGGAACGGCGCGGGTTGGGCCTGGGCGACGGCTGCCGCCCCTAACCCGGCGAGCCCTAAACCTGCCGTCGCTACGACTGTTGCTGCTGCGACGCGTGTGATTCTTTTCATCCGCGGTTTGTACCATGCGACCTGGGCCCAACCCGGGATATCAGCGGCGAGTCTTTCTTCCTAACTTTCTGTCAATTAACTTGTCATCTCCTAGAACGACGGGCATCTTGCCTCAAACCGCTGGTGAGGAAACGTCACGATTTGTGGATCGAGTACCTCCGGGCGTGGCAGCCGGTGCGGGGACAGCGTGGTGCATGTGGGTCCGGTCACATGCCGAGCTGATGCTCGGGCACACGATTGGTCAACGCCGCGATCAACGGCACCACAGATGCGGCCGAGCTGAAAGGGAACCGGTTCGTAGACGTCATCGTGAAGACTGTGAGCTACGGTCAACGGGTGGCTCGCACCCGCAAACTCGTCGTGGCCCTCACCCGGCCCGGCCCGCACCGCGTTTTGCGTGGTGACCTGGCCTTCGCTGGTCTGCCGGGGGTGGTGTACACCCCCGAATCGGGGTTGAACCTGCCCGGTATCGCCTTCGGTCACGACTGGCTCACCGGGGTTGACCGCTACTGCGGCTTGCTGGAGCATCTGGCCTCCTGGGGTATCGTGGCCGCCGCCCCCGACACCGAGCGAGGATTGTCGCCCTCGGTGCTGAACCTGGCCTTCGATTTGGGCACCGCCCTCGACATCGTGGCGGGTGTGCGCCTCGGGCCCGGCAAGATCAGCGTGCACCCCACCAAACTCGGCCTGGCGGGCCACGGTTTCGGTGGCTCGGCTGCGGTGTTCGCGGCGGCCGGCATGCCGGACAGGCCAGCGGCGGTGGCGGCCATTTTCCCGGCGGTAACCAAACCACCCGCGGAGCAGCCAGCCGCAACGCTGAGCGTCCCGGGTGTGATCTTCAGCGCACCGGGAGATCCGAAGACGTTGCGTTCCAATGCCGTCCAGCTTTCGCAGGCTTGGGGTGGGGCGACGCTCCGCATCGTCAGCAAAGCCAAGGCCGCGGGCCTAGCTGAGGGCCGGCGGGTGACGAAGGCGTTCGGGCTGGGCGGTCCGCACCGCAAGACGCAAAAGGCGGTTCGGGCGCTGCTGGTCGGGTACCTGCTCTACACGCTGGGTGGTGACAAAACGTATCGCCAGTTCGCCGATCCGGACGTGCATCTGCCCAAGACCGACCCGGTAGACCACACGGCCACGCCAGTCAGCCCGGTGGAGAAGATCGTCGCGCTACTGAAGCAGTAGTTGTGTCGTGCTAACACCTGAGTGGCCCCACCGCAGCGCGACGTCGCCGTCGTGATATGTGTCGTTCGTGAGAGTCGGCGTCGTCTTGGACTACTCGGGCGGCTTTCATGAAGCCGTTGACCGCATCGTCGAACTCGAGAAAGTCGGCATCGACGTCGCCGTGGTCGCCGAGGCGTATTCCTTTGACGCTGTGAGCCAGCTGGGCTATCTGGCCGCCAAGACATCGACCGTCGAATTGGCTTCTGGGATCTTGCCCATCTACACCCGCACCCCGACGCTGTTGGCAATGACCGCTGCGGGTTTGGACTTCGTGTCCGACGGCCGATTCCGCCTGGGCATCGGCACATCCGGGCCGCAAGTAATCGAGGGGTTTCACGGCGTCGAGTTCGACGCCCCGCTGGGCCGCACCCGCGAGGTCGTGGACATCTGCCGGCAGGTGTGGCGCCGCGACCGGGTGCGCTACGCCGGGAAGCATTACCAGGTCCCGTTGCCGCCGGATCGCGGGACAGGGTTAGGCAAGGACCTTCATATCATCAATTATCCTGTGCGCGAGCGCATTCCGATATCGATTGCGGCGTTGGGGCCGAAGAACGTCGAACTTACCGCCGAGATAGCCGAAGGCTGGCAGCCGGTTTTCTTCTATCCGGAGAAGGCCGAATCGGTGTGGGGTGAGGCGCTGAAGGCCGGAAGCGCCAAACGAGATCCCGCGTTGGGCCCGCTCGACGTCATGGTGGGCGCGTCGCTGGCCATCGGCGACGACGTCGATGAGCGGCTGGCGTGGGCCAAACCGCAGCTGGCTCTCTACATCGGGGGCATGGGCGCCAAGAGGCGGAACTTCTACCACAGCCTGGCAACCCGCTACGGGTTCGGCGAAGTGGCGAACCGGATTCAGGAGCTGTACTTGGCCGGCCGCAAGAAGGAGGCCATCCACGCGGTGCCCGACGAGTTGGTGCGGGCAATCTCGCTGATCGGTCCGCGCGGATTCGTCGCTGAACGCGTGGCCGCCTTCGCCGACGCCGGTGTCACGACGCTGTTGGTAAACCTCCTGGCGGCAGACCGCGACGAATCTGTGCGCTACGTCAAGGACCTACGCCAGCTATTGCCTGCCTAAGTTGTCATCTCAGCCAGTCGGGCGGTGAAGTCCGTCATTGCCCTGCCTGGGGAAGTTCGTCCGCGGCGATCTCACATGGGGTCGATCCGCCAGACTGCGGGTCTGGCGGTGCTGGCGGTGCTGGCGGCGGTTCGCCGGTCGGTGGCGACGGTTCACCAGTCGGTGGCGGGGCAGCTGGCGGCGGTCCGTCCACGGGTGGCGTGGTGACCTCTTGGGCCGTCGGGTCCTCGGCGACATCTTCTGGCGGGCTGTCGGCGGCTGACCCGGAGGCGGCGTCTTCTCCGGCGTCGGCCTCCTCGTTGTCAGCCTCCTCTTGATCAGGCCGCTCGTCGGCCTCCTCGTCAGGCCGGTCGTCGGCGTCTTTGTCGTCGACAAGATCATCGGTATCGGGGGGACCGTCGAATGGTGAATTGTCAATTCCCGACGGATCGGCAAGCCCGTCAGTCAGTGAACCCACAAGACCACTGATCGCGTCGGCAATCCGGCCGACAAGGCTGCCAAGGCTACTCAGACCGCCAAGGCCACCAAGGTTGCCAAGGTCGCCGGAACTGCCGGCACCGACGGGCATACCGGTGGCCGTACCGAGCGGAGCGCCCAAGTCCGACATCGTCGGCGCGGCTGGCAAACCACCAAGGCCGCTTATCGGAAGGGTAGGCGGCGTCGCGGTTGTCGGCGGCACCGGATCCAGCGAGGCGGCGGAGACAATGTCTTCGGGGACGCTGGGCATGGCACCCGCGAGCGGCGGCACCCCAGGGGCACTCTCGGGCGACACCGCGGGAGCACCGTCGGGGGCCGATACCGCAGCGGCCGGCATAACCGGCGCAGCGACCGTCGAGGTGCTCAACTGAACCGGCTCGCCGGACAGCACTAAGCAGCCAGACCCGAGATCACCGGAAAGTTCGAAACTCGCCGCGGTTGATAACCGGTCGGTGAGCGCATCGTATGACGCCGCCACCGATGCCAGCGTCGAGCGCATGCCAGTCAACCAATCGGTGCGAATATCGTTGTCTACGTATGGCTTTACCTGGTGGTTGACCATCTCGTCGGCCGCTGGCCGGTCCCCCACCCCGGTCGTCACCGTTTGGGCGGCGGCCAACCAGGCCGGCCGCTGCGCCAGCCCGCGATCGTCGATGGCCACGGCCGTTGCGACTTTGGAGTCGATCATCTGCCACAGGTCGTCACGCAGTGCTCCGCAGCCCTCAGCGGCCGCGCGGACACCGGCGGCCACCGCATTCCCGGTGTCACAATGACGCTGCAGAAACTGGACCGCGGAGTCGGCGCCGGATCCGGTCCAGGCCGCGGCGAGCTCGGCGATCTGCGCACGCTGGATCCGCAGCGCCTCCTCGATCGCGCTGACCGCCGCCCCTAGCTGGGCGCAGTCGCTGTCGAGGGTATGCAGGTCAAGACCCTCCTCGCTGCCGTACCAGTCGCTGACCTGCGAACCGTGCGCAGTCAGGTCGGGATGCTGATAGCCGAGCAGATGGCAGGCCCACACATAGCTCTGCGTGTGCTCAGCGGCGGGCCTGCCCTCAGCGAGCCGTGCCGCAACGTCGAACCGGCCGGCCACCGGGTCAGCCGATCCGGGCCGCGGCGCGCAGTTCGGCGTCGGCGTAGCGATCCGCGCTGGCCCGCAGCGCGACGGCGATCTCGCTGGTCGCTCGCGACCACTGCCACACCTCGGCTGCCAACCGCTCCAATGCGGTGCTCAGCGCGTCGCCGCGGGCGATGTGTGCCCGCCCCGCTGTCGCCCCGCCGAAAGTCAAACTCGCCAAGTGGTTGCGCGCGGCCCCGTCAATAATTTCCGCGGTCGCGTCGAACCGGTTGGCGACCGCCCGTACCGCCGCGACGTCGACACCGGCCACGTCTCGGTGTCCCATATCCGCTACGACGTCCGGCACCGCGGCAGGGTTCCCCCTAGATCCGATTGCCCGGCTCCTCCTCGGGCCGTTGCACGGCCCGCATCGTCGCCGGCCTAGATCCGATTGCCCGGCTCCTCCTCGGGCCGTTGCACGGCCCGCATCGTCGCCGGCCTAGCTCAGCGCTGGGCGCTCACCGACTCCGCAACCCGGATCGCGAGGCGGCGAGCGACGTCTTCCTCGGCCGCTTCGACCATGACTCGGATCAGCTGTTCAGTTCCTGAGGGCCGCAACAGGATTCGCCCGGTGTCCGCCAGTTCGGCCTCAGCCTGCGCGACCGCGGCCCGCACCGCGGGCGCCGCGACGGCGGTGGCCTTGTCGTTGACCTCGACGTTGATCAGCACCTGCGGCAACGCGTGCATCGGCGACGCCAGGCCGGCCAGCGACGACCCGGTCTCCGCCATTCGCGACATCAACCGCAGCCCGGTGACGATACCGTCACCGGTAGTGGCCAGCGCGGGCATCACGATATGCCCGGATTGCTCGCCGCCGAGGCTGTACTCGCCGGCCCGCAATTCTTCGAGGACGTAGCGGTCGCCGACATCGGTAGTGCGAACCCTGACACCGGCCAAGCGCATGGCCAGGTGTAGCCCGAGGTTGCTCATCACGGTGACCACCAGCGTGTCGGAGGCCAGTTCGCCGGCCTCCTGCATCGCCAGCGCCAGCAGCACCATGATGGCGTCGCCGTCGACCACCTCGCCGCTGGCATCGACCGCCAGACACCGGTCGGCGTCCCCGTCGTGCGCAAGGCCCAGGTCGGCGCGGTGGGCGATCACCGCTGAGCGCAGCGAATCCAGGTGCGTCGATCCGCAGCCGTCGTTGATGTTCAGCCCGTTGGGTTCGGCGTTGATCGCGATGACCCGGGCACCGACCGCACGGTACGCACGCGGTGCCGCCACCGACGCCGCGCCGTGGGCGCAATCGACAACGACGCTGAGGCCGTCGAGGCGGATCGTGCAGGCCTTGCTCAGCTGGCGCAGGTAGCGTTCCACCGCGTCCTCGGCATCGACCACTCGGCCGATCCCCGCGCCGACCGCGCGCAGACCCGGTCCGGCCACCAGCAGATCCTCGATCTCGTCCTCGGTGGCATCGTCGAGTTTGTGCCCGCCCGGGCCGAAAATTTTGATGCCGTTGTCGGGCATCGGGTTGTGCGACGCCGAGATCATCACCCCGAAGTCGGCGTCGTAGGCGCTGGTCAGGTACGCCACGGCGGGGGTCGGAAGCACTCCGACCCGCAGTGCGTCAACACCCTCAGTGGTCAGGCCGGCGATCACCGCGGCCTCCAGCATCTCGCCGCTGGCCCGCGGATCGCGGCCAACCACGCCGACCCTTCGGCGTGCGCCCCCCGAGCTAGCCAGCCTGCGAGCCGCCGCAGCACCGAGGCCCAGGGCAAGCTCAGCAGTCAGCTCGCGATTCGCAATACCGCGGACACCGTCGGTGCCGAACAGTCGACCCATGCGGACAAACCTCTCACAGTTGACGGCGAGGTACTCCCGTGACGGCGTAATCATCCGTTCCGGCGCCCAACCGGTACCAGATCGTGACCGCCGTCGTCAACCATGCGCACCGTAACGATGTCGCCGGATGCACAGTCAGCGCATCGGGATCAGCGTTTGCTGTACTGCGGCGCCTTGCGGGCCTTTTTCAGGCCGTACTTCTTGCGCTCGGTGGCACGCGGGTCACGCGTGAGGAAACCGGCCTTCTTCAGGGCGGGCCGGTCCTCGGGCGAGGCGAGTATCAAAGCCCGGGCAATGGCCAGGCGCAGCGCACCGGCCTGCCCCGACGGGCCGCCGCCGCTGAGGTGAGCGTAAATATCGAAGCTTTGCACCCGGTCGACGGTGACCAGAGGGGCCTTGATTAGCTGCTGGTGCACCTTATTGGAGAAGTAGTCCTCCAGATTACGGCCGTCGAGGTCGAATTTGCCGGTGCCAGGCACCAGCCGCACCCGAACGACCGCCTCCTTGCGTCGGCCGACGGTCTGGATAGGACGGTCGAACACAAAAGAGTCCGACCGTTTAGCCGACGCGGCGGCGTCGGAACTCTCGGCGGCCGCGGTTTCGCTGCCTGCTTGCTCGGTCCCTGCCGTCTGGGTCATTGCGTCACCTGCTTGATCTCGAACGGAACCGGCTGCTGAGCGGTGTGCGGGTGCTCCGGGCCCGCATACACGCGCAGCTTGCGCTTGATCTGCCGGCTGAGCTTGTTTTTGGGCAGCATGCCGACGATCGCCTTCTCGACCACGCGGTCGGAGTGCTTTTGCATCAGGTCACCGATGGTGCGTTTACGCAGACCGCCGGGATACCCCGAGTGGCGGTAAGCCAGCTTGTTCCGCAATTTGTCGCCGCTGATGGCGACCTTGTCGGCGTTGATGACGACGACGAAATCGCCGCCGTCGACATTGGGGGCGAACGTCGGCTTGTGCTTGCCGCGCAGCAGGTTGGCCGCCGCGACGGCAAGGCGACCGAGCACCACGTCCGTGGCATCGATGACATACCACGACCGCGTGGTGTCACCCGCCTTCGGCACGTATGTAGGCACAGTGCTTACCTTCTCTTCTCTCGGGTTGGATCCCGGTGTCACCCGGGTGCCGGTCCGGCGTCGACGGTGGGGATGTTCTCGGCGACCAACACTGACCCGAGTCCCGGCCTACGCCGGGCAGAGTTTTCACTCAAGCGCTCGTCGATGTGTCGGCTGTTCACCCGAGCGCCCAGCGGTCTCCTCGGCTCTTTGCGCAAGCGCTCATCGCCGGCCCGGCGTACCGCACGCCAACGCAGCAGCTTACCGGCGGGCATCCGCGCAGGTCAAAACGCCTGCCCGGCGACGATGCGGGCCGTCGACCGGCCCGAGGAGAAGCCGGGCAATCAAACCGAGCCCGGGTGAGCCGGACAGATGACTGTGCGGTCCCGACGGCTCCCCTCCATCGGGACCACACAGAGTCTGTTAGGTGCGGCTGAGGCGCACGACGTCAGTTAGCTGTCTATACCGCCCAGCTGCTGGCCGCCCGGCGGTCGGTATTCGCCATGTCGTCGGCGCCGTCCCGCACCGCGTTCCCGAGGCCAACCAAGATCTCGTTGAGCGCGGTAGCTGCTTGATGCCATCTGAGCTGCTGGGCGCGGTAAGCAGCGGCGGCTTCTCGGGTCCAGAGTTCCTGCAAGGGTGCGATCTGAGACCTCAGCTCCTCCAGCGCGGCGTTAAAGCGGGCCGAGGTGGTGTGGATCTCCTGACGAACGGAGTATTCGATTTCGTCAAAGTTATACGACAACACCGGGTCCATGCGTGATCCCCTCAGCTCACAGGTTCGCGCTGGCAGCGGCGATGTGATGCGCATGGTTCTCGCCGGCCTCCCGCAGCGCAGCCTCGTTGTGACGAATGGTCTCGGCGATAGTGTGCAGAGCATGGTGCAGCTTCATCGACTCAGCGTTCCAGCGATCCATCACTTCTCTAAACCGTGCGGCCGCCAACCCACCCCACACCGACGGCGGCACATTGTTTATCCGGCCGATGAATGCCTGTAGCATCGCCCGGATTTCCTCGTTGCGGGTGTCGGTCGTAGCAGCGACGGAGCGCATCAGGTCCAAGTCGGTGCGGAATGCGTTGGCAGCTGCCGATGTGGTCACATGTTCCCCTTACGATTGCCGGCCGCGGCCCAATCCGCGGTGACAACAAGTACGACCGCAGTAACCCTCGTTCGGTTCCCGGTTTTTCGGGTCAACTCGGTGCTCGTTCTAAAGCGCGGGCAGACCGCACAGCCTGCTCGCACACATCGCGTACTGCGTCCTCACCGCCGGGCCGGCTCTGACATCCGACACCGATGCGGACTGTCCCGTCGAGCAATACCGTCCACCGGATGTCATGCCCGGCACGCACTTCGCGGTAGGTCACCGCGGGCCGGCCGGTGCTGTGTCCGGCCGGGTTGAAGTCGACAAAGACACCCGGCGGTTCCGCGTCGATAGCACGTTTCAACGATTCCGCAGTGCCGCTCAATGTTTCCCCGGCAACCGGCGATTGCGTTACGTGCAACGCCACCTCCGGATCCGACGGCGACGTGACCTGTACACGCGCTGAACCAGGTCCGGCGACGACGCGCTGCATGGGCCATTGCGCGGGAACCGTCACCGCAATCCGGCCCTCTACCAGAAACGTCGTCGGCATTGTCTCGGCCGACGGCGCGTGGTGACTCCCAAATGTACCGACGGCCGGCACCGCGGCGGCGAGCGCGACACCGGCGAGCAGAAGCGGCGCCAGCACCCTGTTCCGGTGGCGGGACGAAGCATCACACGCACTCTCGGCGGATCGGGGTGCGGACTGCTCGTCCGCGGCCGAAACCGCCGCCATGGCCAGCCGCTGCAGCCGAGCGTCGTCGACCGCCACCACAGTCGAATCGACACCCGCGCCGCGCACTGCGCTGGCGATCAGCGTCGCCAGCTCCGCCGCCCCGCTGATCGCGCTTGGAGCGTCGATCAGCACGGCCGCAGTCGTGTCCCGCGTCATCTCCACGATGAGATGGGCGACCACCTCGGCAATACGGTGCGGATCTCCGTGGCGGGGTTCGGCCACCACCGCCGCCCCGGTGACGACCACCAACCGCTCGGCGATCTCCACCACCACCGTCGCTTGCCGGTCAGACGCTGCGTGGGCGAGCAGCCAGGATCTGCGGCGCGTCACGACGTCATCGGTGAGGATCCTTGCGGCGGCGGCGACCACATCGACACGCGGTGTCGCCCACCACGACGGATGGACGAGGACCACGGGTTCCTGGCGTCCACAGTCCAGCGACCGCAGCACCGCACGCCACAACCAATCGACGGAAACCGGACGTTCGTCCACCAGCGCCACCGGGTCGTCTATCGCGTCCAGCGCAGTCCTGGCCATCTCGGCGTCGCCGACCATGCCTGTGCCACAACACAATCGGCGGACAGTGCCCGGACCGGCCTCGATGACCGCGTAGCGGGCATTCACGGCGGGGGGCTCCAGGCCACCTGCACCATCTGCTCGTCGCCGGCTCGCGTGACCAGGATGCCGCGCCCCGGTGGCAGCGGCGCGCAGCGGGTGGACCCGATCAGTGGGCCCTCGTCCGGACGTCCACTCATCATCAATCCCAAGCAGCCGAGGTCGCGCAGACCCGCAAGCAGCGGCTCGAACATGGCGCGCGCTGCGCCCCCGCTGCGGCGTGCCACGACTAGATGCAAACCGAGATCCCTTGCGTACGGCAAGTATTCGACGATCGATGTCAGCGGGTTGCCAGCGGAGGTGGCGACCAGATCGTAATCGTCGACGACAACATAGACTTCCGGGCCAGACCACCAGGACCTGCCACGCAACTGCGCCTGGGTGGCTTGCGGCGGGGGCATCCGTCGTTGCAGCAGGCCGACCAGATCGGGCAGCAGGGCGCCGAGCGCGGCCGCCGACATGGCGTAGCCGCCAAGATGTTCCGACTCGATGATCCCGAGAAGGGTGCGCCGGAAATCGACGATAAGCAGTTGAGCTTGGCTGGCCGTCTTGGTCCGAATGATCTCGCGGCATAGCGTGCGTAAGGCACTAGTCTTACCGCATTCGTTGTCGCCGAGGATCAGCAGATGGGAGTGTGCCTCGAAATCGACTGATACCGCGTGTAGTTGGCGGTTCTCCAGCCCCAGCAGGATACGCGTACGCAGTTCGTTGCCCGCCCGGTCGACGACGGTGTGGTGGTCCACATGTGTGGGCAGCAGCGGTATCGGGGGTGCGACGGATTCTCCATGGCGGCGTCGCAGCACCTCGCCCACCTGCAAACCAGCCTCGCCCAGTCCCGAATTCGAGTCCACCCCATCCAGCCGCGGCAGGGCGATCACCATGTGCAGCCCCTCGCGGGACAGCCCCCGACCAGGGCGACCGTCGGGTACCTGCCGTGCCCGCTTGCGGTCGACTTCGGAATCCGCGGAATCGCCCAGCCGCAATTCGATTCGGGTGCCGATCTGATCTTTGAGCGCGGGTCTGATCTCCACCCAGCGCGACGCCGATAGCACGACGTGCACGCCAAACGAAAGCCCTTGGGCCGCTAGAGCAGTGACCGACACTTCAAGCGCGTCGAACTCGTGGCACAGGCCCGCCCATCCGTCGATGACGAGAAAAACATCGGCGAAACGGCCGGCGGGGCCCCGCTCGACTCGGAACCGCCGATACCGAGCGATCGAGTCGATATCGTGGTCGCGGAAAAAGACTTCACGGGACCGGACGACCGACTCCAGTTCAGCGATCATGCGTCTCACCAGCTGCGGCTCGGCTCTGCTGGCCATGGACCCTACATGTGGCAATGAGCGCACCGAAGTCAGCGTCCCGCCGCCAAAGTCCAGACAGTAAAACTGCACCTGGTCGGGATCGTGGGTGGTGGACAGCGCCGTGATCAGCGTGCGCAGGGCCGTCGACTTGCCCGATTGAGGTGCGCCGACCACTGCGACATTGCCCGCAGCTCCTGACAAGTCGACCATCAGGGGTGTCCTGCGCTGCTCGAATGGGCGATCGACGATGCCGATAGGTACGGCTAAGTGGGGAGCCGCGGTGTCACCGGTCGTCGATCTGGCCTCGCGGAGCACGGTGTCCAGCGCCGGTGCAGCTCCTAGTGGCGGCAGCCACACTTCATGCGCAGGCGGCCCATGGCCGACCAGCCGATCCACAACTGTCTGCAGGACGGTGCTCCCGGCCGTCTCGCCGCCGACAGTCCGAGCGGGCGCCCCGAACGTGACCGGCCCGGCGGGCCCAGCAGTAAACGGCTGAACCGATGACCCTGTCTCGACAAAGTCCAGAGCGGCGCTCGAGGCCCCCGCCGGACACGGTCCGGAAACGAACGAGGTCTGGAAGCGCACCAATTCCGCCGTCGGGGTCCGCAGCAAGCCGGCCCCCGGCGTGTTCGGCAACTGGTAGGCGTCCGGCGTTTCCAGGACGATCCGTGATTCATTGGCGGACAAAGTTTTCAAGCACACTCGATAGGACAGGTGAGATTCCAGCCCACGCAGCCTGCCCTCGTCGAGCCGCTGACTGGCCAGCAATAGATGCATACCCAAGGACCGGCCGAGACGGCCGATCGCCACGAACACGTCGCCGAAATCAGAGTGCTGACTCAGCAGTTCGGAGAACTCATCGACAATGATGAACAAGGCGGGCAGCGCGGCCAACTGGGCGCCCGCTCGACGTGCCTGTTCGTAAGCGGCGATACTCACGAAATTGCCTGCCGCTCGGAGCAATTCCTGGCGGCGGTTCATCTCACCGGCTAGCGCATCGCGCATGCGGGCGACCAGTGGCGCGTCATCGCAGAGGTTGGTTATGACCGCGGCGACGTGGGGCGCCCGTTCCAGACCGAGAAACGTCGCACCGCCCTTGAAGTCGACCAGAACGAGGTTGAGCACGTCGGGAGGGTTGCGGGCCATCATGCCTAGCGCGACGGTCCGTAAGAACTCCGACTTGCCTGACCCGGTGGCGCCGATGCAGAGCCCGTGCGGGCCCATACCGTTCTCGGCGGGCTCCTTGACGTCGAGCTCCAGCGGTGCGCCGGCAACCGTGGCGCCGATGGGAACACGCAGTCGATCGCGGTTGTTTCGGCTGCGCCACAACGTGATCGGGTCGAACTCGGAGACATCGCCGATGCCGAGCAGATCCTGCCAGCGCGAGCCACCGCCGCTTGGCCAAGCGTCGTCCATGCTCGGCTCGTCGAGATGGTAGCCGGCCAGCCGCCGGGCGCATACCAGCGTGTCCGTGAGACCCATATGGTCTGGCCGTGCCAATACCTCGTCGTCGCGCCTGATGACGAGCTTTTCAGCGGTTACGCACAGCCGCACGCCGCTGGCGGCCGCCTCGGCGTCGCAACTGGCGCCGACCTCCAGAACGGTCAGGCCCGCGATCCCGCCACCGCTGAAGACCCGCTCACGGGCGTCGACACCAACGCCGTCGATGACAAGCACCACGTGCGGCAGTGCCCCACCGTCATGCTCGCACAGCGGCGCGCCTTCCAACCGCAGGCCAGTGAGCGTACTCTCGGCCTCCGCCAGCGATGGGTACACCATCCGGGCAGGACCCACAGCATCGGCGGCATTTGGATGTTCGTTGTGCGGCAACCACTTAAGCCAGTCCCAGTGGACTTGGTTGCGGTCACTGATCGCGCCGATGATCGACAACCGGTCAGGAGCGTGCAGCACGGCGAGTTGACAGAGCATCGCGCGAAGAAGTCCATGCACGTGAGCCGGGTCACCGTGGACCGTAACGGCAGCGAGTTCGCGTAATTGGATCGTGATCGGCACATCCGCGATCGTCGAGTGTGCGCGGACGAATCGACGCAGCGCCGCGGCAGTGACCGGATCCACCCTGTCCACCGGGCCGGGTATTGGGGGCACCAAATGGGTGGCAAGTTGCTGGGTTCCGACGCCAACCCGAACCTGACAGAAGTCGGGGTCCGCCACACGGCGCTCCCACATCCGACTGCCGCCGATCAATGTCCACAACGACTCCGGGTCCGGATGACACCAGGTCAGTGAGGAGTGTTGTGCCACAGCGGTCTCGGTAACGGAGCTGCGTAGGGCGCTCAGATAGTCGAGGTAGTCGGCACGGTTACTGTCTATCTCGCCGCCGTGCCGGCGATCACGACCGGTCGCAGCCGTCACGGCCACCGAAACCAGCATCATCATCGGGAAAGCCAGGAACATCGGGTTATGCGCGGCGGTCGACCCGGAGCGCACCACCGCCGTCATCATCGCAAGCGTCGCGACGGACGCCACGACCGGTAGCAGGCGGACCAGCAAACTGGACCGTATCGAGGACGGTAGCTGCGGCGGTGCCGCAACCGCGATCTCGGCGGTGGCGAATGTCGGCGGCGCAGGCCGCGACGCCGGCACGAAACCGATAGTCGGGCCGGCGCAGTTGCCCTGGATCACCGGCGCACCGTAAGCAGCACAGAAACCGGCCGCAAGTCAGCTGTGGATCAGTGGATACACCCAGACCGGGCACTGGCTACCGTGCCGATGTGGGGATTCATACCTCAAAGGGGGTCTAGTTGTCTGAATCCGATCGCGGCCTGCGCCGGGTCTCAGTTCAAGCCGACGCCGTCCGTGTTGACCTGGCCCTGCCCGCCGCGGTGCCCGTCGCGGCCCTGATACCGGCGGTCATCGATATCCTTGCGGCTGGAGATGGCCGCAGCACCGATTCGTCGGCGGCGACGCGCTACCAGCTGTCGCGCCTGGGCGCGTCCGCGCTGGATGCATCGACGACATTGGCGCAGAACGGTATCCGCGACGGCGCCATACTCGTCTTGACACAGTCCGCAACCGAGCTGCCCGCCCCGCGTTTCGACGATGCGGCCGAGGCGGTGTCCGCGACACTCAACGCGATGGCACGGCCGCGGACCGGACGGGCTGCCCGGATCACGAGCGCGGCGGCTGCGGGCTGGCTGGCGACGATCGGCGGGCTGGTGCTGATTCGAAACTCGTTCGCTACGGCCGGTCACCGGTACATCGCCGCTACCGTCGGTGTCGCGGCAATGGCCAGTTGTGTTGCCCTGTTGGCCGCGGTGTTAGCGCACCGAGCATTTCGGGATCCGATTGCGGCGCTGACCTTCGGTCTGCTGGCTGTCGGATTCTCCGCGGTCGCTGGGTTTATCGCGGTGCCCGGCGGCCCGGGCGCGCCCAACGTGCTGCTCGCCGCGATGGCGGCTGCCGTCACTTCGGTGGTGACGATACCCGTAACAGGCTGCGCCGCTGTCACATTTACCGCGGTGTCATGTTTCGCGGTAGTCATCGCCGTCACCGCGCTGGCCGGCGTCATCACCACGGCCCCGCTGCAGGTGATCAGTTCGATATCGGCGATAGTATCGCTCGCCCTGCTCGAGGGATCTGCGCGGGTATCGATCATGTTGGCGGGCTTGTCGCCCCGGCTGCCATCTGCTCTCGACGTCGAGGTCGGCGATTCGACACTGTCTACGGATTGCCTGGCCGCCAAGGCGATTCGTGCTGACGGCTGGATGACCAGTCTGGTCGCCGCATTCTCGTCGTCGGCCGCTGTCGGCGCCATCGTTGTCGGCGTGCACAATACCGGCGTGCCACGCATCGGCAGCATCGTCTTCGCCACCGTGATCGCCGCGGTGCTGCTGCTGCGCGCACGCTCACAGGTCGATCTCAGCAGAACACTGGTGCTTCTTGGCAGTGCACTAGCCACGATCAGCGCAACTCTTGTTGTCGCGGCAGCCGCTTCCCCGCAGCACGCGTTGTGGGGCGGTGCGGTGACGGCGATGCTGGCCGGGGCCGCGTTGTCTCTGGGTTTCATCGGACCCACGATCTCGTTCTCGCCCGTCGCGCGCCGAAGCGTCGAGCTGCTGGAGTATCTGCTGTTAGCCGCGGTGGTGCCACTGGCATGCTGGATATGCGGCCTCTACGGCGCCGTCCGCGGCCTGAACCTGATATCAGCGTGACAACGTCGCGCGTCCTGCACCTGGTGGTGGTAGCGGTGCTCGCGCCGCTTTCCCAGTGTGTGGCACCATCGGCACACGCGGTTTCGCCACCACCGATCGACGACAGGTTGCTGCCCGAACCGGCACCGCCGGCCCCACCGCAGCCGACCGTGCAACGCGACCTGTGCACGGTGCTGTCGGCGGACTCGGGATCGGGCCGAAGGGATGTTCCCAGTCAGCTTGCGGGCCTTGGCTTACCACAGGCCTGGCAACTCACGCGCGGTTCTGGGCAGCGGGTCGCGATCATCGACACTGGCGTGTCGCCGCACCGGCGGCTGCCCGATCTGGTGGCCGGCGGTGACTACGTGTTTACCGGCGACGGCACTCAGGATTGCGACGGACATGGCACTGTGATTGCGGGAATCATAGCTGCCGCACCGGATTCGAATTCCGACAGCTTCAGCGGCATCGCTCCTGAAGCCACCGTGATCAGCATCCGCCAGTCCAGCGCCAAGTTCGGTCCGCTCAGCGACCGGTCCAGCACCGGCTTCGGCGATGTCGACACCATGGCGAAAGCCGTGCGGACGGCCGCTGATCTCGGCGCGTCGGTGATCAACATCTCCTCAGTGGCCTGCGTTCTGGTCACATCGGTGCTCGACGACCGCGCGCTCGGTGCCGCGCTGGCTTATGCGGTCGATGTCAAGAATGCCGTGGTGGTCGCCGCGGCCGGCAACACCGGTGGCACCGGGCAGTGCCCACCTCAGCGGTCGCAGGCGACCTGGGACAACGTCACGGTTGCGGTCAGCCCGGCGTGGTACGACGACTACGTACTGACCGTCGGTTCGGTGAACGCCGAAGGCGCACCATCGTCGTTCACGCTCGCCGGACCGTGGGTGGACGTCGCCGCCCCCGGTGAGGCGGTGACCTCGCTCAGTCCGACAGGCGACGGAATAGTGAATGCGGCTGAGGGACAGGGGGGTTCGGTGCCGCTGTCCGGCACCAGTTACGCCGCGCCGGTCGTCAGCGGGCTGGCGGCGCTGATCCGGGCCCGGTTCCCGACGTGGACCGCACGGCAAGTGATGCAGCGCATCGAGGCCACCGCGCATCACCCGCCGGGCGGCTGGGATCCGTTCGTCGGCAACGGCATTATCGATCCCCTGGCCGCGGTCAGCACGGATTCACCGCCGCCGACCGCCAATTCCGGACCCGACAAAGCGCCGGTGGCGATCACTCCGCCGCTGGCGCCCGGGCCGCCGGATCGCCAAGCACGCGACACCGCATTCACCGGCGCGGCAATCTGCCTGGTGGCACTCGTGGTGGCGCTCGCCGCTGGCGCGGCGGCGGGACGGCTACGGCGGCTGCGGATGCAACCGGACCCCGGCGGGCCTAGCCGCGACGGTATCCCAGGCGACTAAGGCGTTTTCCCTGCCCAGTTCGGGTCCAGACGGCAGCGTCGCCAACACCTGCCACGGCGCCGGGGTCGCCGTCGCCGGGAGACCGAGATCATGTGCCGCGTCGTCGTCGTGAATCGCGAACCGAACGCCCGTGTCCGTGACGAGGTATCGGGTGCCGGCGTGGGGGTGGTCGCCGGATAGCCCGGTGGAACGCACATAGGCGCTGCGTCCGGGCGGGAGATAGACCCGATCCACCGCCGGGCCGTTGCCGTCCGCCTGTGACAAGGTCACCGCGACCTGGCCGGCTGGCACGGGCAGGCCGCCACCCGCCAGAAACCAGACCTCGGCACGGCCTGACTGTGCTGGGGCCCAGGTCACACACAGCGTCGTGACGTCGCCATCCAACGGGGTGGACACCCGATCCGGAAATGTCGACACCGGCAGCATGTTCACGGTCGGACTGGCGCGGATCACGTCGGGTGCCACCGCGATGATGTTGGCGGTGCCCTGCGAGTCGTCGAGCCGGATCAGATCCGCAGCGACCTGTCCTATGCGCTGGACACCGGCGCTGAGCACCACGTAGTACTCGTCGCGATCGGCGCGTGTCATACCGAGCACGCTGCCCACCGGAAATCCGGGCAGCTCCGCTGGTCCACGGTCGCCGGCACCCGGAATCCGCGGAGCCGTGATCGGCGGCGCCTCGGGCACGGCATTCAGTAGTGATCGCGAAACAGTACGCGGCGCAATGCCTTCCAACCGCAGTGCACGCACGACCGCGACGTCGGAAAGGTTCACCACAGCCCGTCGTCCGTTGTAGAGCAGGTAGGTCGGCGAACCGGAGTAGGGCGTCACCAAGACGCTCTGCTCGGGAGGCAGTCGGCGGCTAAGCGGTCCGTCGGCGGGGCCGACGATGACCGTCGTGGCCGGCGACGCATTGCTGTCGGTGTCGCAGATCGTCCAGGCCTGTTCGTCGATCGGCTGGGCGAGCAACTGCGGAGCACCCGGAATACCCAGGAGCGGGCCTCGTTTGGTACGGCTCAACTCGGACTCGCGTACCGGCCGCGGGTTGGCATCTGTCGCCGCGATCAACCGGGCCGAGGCCAGGTTCAGCACCGGGTGAAAGGTGTCGCCCACTCGCACATACAGCGCCCCGGACTCTTGGCCCATCACAATCGGTGCACTACCCAACGCCGCCTGCGGGCGCAGGACAGCGAGCAACGCGCATCCGGCCACGACAATGGTCGCCAGGACACAGCCGGTGACTAACGACCTCGCCTGCGCACGGATGGGTTCGTTGACCGTGCGGATATCCCTGCGCAGCAATGCGCACTCGATGCGGCGCACCAGAAATCGATAACCGCTGACTTGCAGCCGCGTTGTCGGTTGCCGCGCCATAGATCCTGCTCGGCTCCTCACTCGTGAGCTTCGCTCACTCGCCGTCGCCTTCGGCGATCCTGCTCGGCTCCTCACTCGTGAGCTTCGCTCACTCGCCGTCGCCTTCGG
>Ga0187766_10000555_pt1 | contig 20828 bp, 18 predicted proteins | sample 0216_QUI02_MP05__4_FD_132971 | JGI IMG/M metagenome (GOLD analysis project Ga0187766, IMG submission 132971) | Tropical peat soil microbial communities from peatlands in Department of Meta, Colombia - 0216_QUI02_MP05_20_MG | ecosystem: Environmental > Terrestrial > Soil > Wetlands > Peat ... | reverse complement strand
TAGGGGAAGTCAAGATAGGTTTGAAGCACAAGCACTGTGAAAATTGTAATACATTCAGTAATTTATCTTGGTGAGCCCGGCGGGGGTCGAACCCGCGACCCTCTGATTAAAAGTCAGATGCTCTACCACTGAGCTACGGGCTCTTGTCGCGTGGTGCGGGGCTGGAAGGAGGCGCTTCTGCCCGGCGCCTAAATAGGCCCCAAGCGGACCCTGGGTCAATCGACTTTAGACTTTGCGCCGCCGCCCCGCCACGCGTATGGCCCGTGATCGGGCAGCACCTCTGCCCGTCTCCACCAACCCTTGCACGGGCATTCATTTGAAATATTGCGGAAGGTGTTTTTTGAGGTTTTCGCGGATGCGCGCGGTGGGTGCGATGCCGGCGGGCGGCGGGGCCAGCGTTTCCCCCGTGATCGCTTCGCAAACCCTCACATAACGCGCGCTGAGTTCGGCGAGTACCTCGGGGGGGATGGGCGGGATCGGCTCGTCATAGGGCCGGCAATGGGCGATGATCCAAAGACGGAGATACTCCTTGTCGAGCATCTCCGGCTCCTCGCCAGCTCCAACGCGCCCGGCATAGCTCCCGGCCAGCCAGTATCGACTCGAGTCCGGCGTGTGGACTTCGTCTGCGAGCACCACGTCGCCTCGCCCGTCGAGGCCGAACTCGTATTTCGTATCGACGAGGATGAGGCCGCGCTGTGCAGCGATCTCCCGCGCGTGCGTGAAGACCGCAAGGCTGGCGCCCTTGATCCGGCGCCATTCCGCCTCGGTGCAGAGTTTCGCGGCCACGATCCCCGCTTCGTCCATCGGCACGTCATGCTCGCCAAGTGGGGCCTTGCTGGTCGGCGTGACGACGAGTTGCGGCAGCCGGCTATTCTTGCCAAGACCGTCCGGCAACACGGTTCCGCCGAAGGCGCGCACGCCGCGGCGATATTGCTGCCAGATGCTCGTGCCCGTCGAGCCGGTGAGGTAGCCGCGCACAACGACTTCCACTTCGATCATCTTGAGCGATCGAACGATCATCACGTTCGGATCGGGCTGGGCGATGTAGTGATTGGGGCAAATGTCCGCCGTCGTCTCGAACCAGTACCGGCTCAGCCGCGTGAGCACCTCGCCCTTGCGCGGAACCGGCGATAGCATCCGGTCGAACGCGGATTGCCGGTCGGTCGCCACGATGACCCGCCGCCCGTCGCCGAGATCGTAGCTGTCGCGAACTTTGCCCCGATGGGGGTTCGGAAGCTCCGGAATCTCGGCGTGTTCGAGACAGATCATCGCTTCAAACCTAATCGCACCCCGCGACGTCGCACTCGATAGCGTCACACCCTATGACTTCACGTCCGCCGCAATCTGCATCTTCAGGATTTTGTCGGGCGCGCCCTGAATTGCGCCATTCTGCGCCTTCGATCCTTTTTTGATGAGATCGACGAATTCCATGCCCTTGGTCACCTTCCCGAAGATCGTATATTGGCCGTCGAGAAAGGAGGCATCGTCGAAAGTGATAAAGAACTGGCTGTCGCCGCTGTTCGGATCCTGGGCGCGCGCAAGGCCGACGGTGCCGCGGACGAAATGCTCCTTGCGGGTGAATTCGGCGGGAACATTGTGGCCGGACCCGCCCGTGCCATTGCCGAGCGGATCGCCCGTCTGGGCCATGAAGCCCGGGATCACCCGATGAAACGTCAGCCCATCGTAGAAGTGCTTGCGAATGAGTTCCTTGAAGTGCTTGACGGTCTCCGGTGCGAGATCCGGCCGCAGCTCGATCACGACCCGCCCGTCCTTGAGGTCCATGTAAACCGTGTTTTCGGGATCGGCCGCCGAGGCCGACATTGAGCCGAGAGTCATGAGAAGAACCACCACGAAGAAGGGTTTCAAAAAAGCGCGCATATTTGTTCCTGCGATTTTCACTTGGGGTTTGGGGAATTCCGGCGTCGCCGGAGGCCAGTCGAGCGTGCGGCCGTTTCCGGGCCGTCGGTCTTGAATCGCGCCACGAGCCGCCGGGCGACGCCGGCCGGCACGAAACTCGAGATATCGCCGCCGAGGCGTGCGATCTCCTTGACGAAGCGCGAGGAGATGAAGGTCTGCCGTTCCGACGCCATAAGAAAGACGGTCTCGACCTCTGGGTCCACCCGCGCGTTCATACCTGCCATCTGGAACTCGTAATCGAAGTCGGACACGGCGCGCAAGCCGCGAATGATGACGTTCGCCCCCATCTGTCTTACGAAATGCATGAGAAGGTTGTCGAAGGCGCGCGCCCGGACCCGACGCAGTGCTGGATTTCCGGCCTTGGCGAGCTTGGCGCACTCCTCCTCGACCATGCGGATTCGCTCATCGAGGGAAAAGAGCGGACCCTTGCCGTCATTGATCGCGATCGCGACGATAACGCGATCGACAATCCGACTTGCGCGCAGGATGATGTCGAGATGCCCGTTGGTAATTGGATCGAAGGTCCCGGGATAGACGCCGATGCGCTCAGCCATTCGGCCCCTCCCCCGCTTGATCGACCGCGCCCGCGCCGTCCTCGCCGGCGGCACCTTCGTCGCCGCCGACCTCGCCGAGGCGGATGACCGAGACCACACGCTCCCCTTCCGAGACGCGGAAGAGCGTGACACCGCGTGTCGCTCGGCCCGCGATGCGCACATCGTGGACCGGACAGCGGATCAACTGCCCGCCATCGGTCACCAGCATGATTTGATCGCGCTCCACGACGGGGAATCCGGCGACCAAGGTCGTCGCGGCGTCACGGCCAAGGTCGATCGCCTCGATCCCTTTACCGCCGCGGCCCGTGACCCGATAGTCGTAAGCCGAGGTGCGCTTGCCAAACCCGGCCGAGGACACGGTGAGGATGAATTCCTCTGCCGCCGCCAGCTCGGCGAAGCGTTCCTCGGACAAGGCGATTGCGGGTGGAGCCGAGACCCCTTCGTCAGCCCCGCGCCCAGCACCCAAAGTCCCATCACCCACGTCTTCGGCACTTTCCTCGCCCGATCTCTCGTCCCGCCTGCGGAATGCGGCAAGGCGCAGATAGCCATCGCGCTCCTCGGTCGCGAATTCGGCGTGACGCAGGATCGACATCGAAATCACCTGATCTTCGGGTCCGAGGGAAATACCGCGCACGCCCACCGAATCGCGCCCGCGAAAGACGCGCACGTCGCCGACGGGGAAGCGGATGCATTTGCCCTGCTGTGCAGCGAGAAGAACATCGTCGTGCTCGGTCGCCGGCAATACGCCGATCAGCCTGTCGCCGTCCTCGAGCTTCATGGCGATCTTGCCGTTTACTTTCACGTCGACGAAGTCCGAGAGCTTGTTCCGCCGCACGCTGCCGCTTGCGGTCGCGAAGACGACGTCGAGCTGTTCCCAGCTTCCCTCATCCTCGGGAAGCGGCATGAGCGTGGTAATCGTCTCGCCGGACGCAAGCGGAAGAAGGTTGATGAGGGCTTTTCCGCGCGCCTGGGGTGTCCCCGCCGGCAGCTTGTAGACCTTCATCTTGTAGACCATGCCGCGCGAGGAGAAGAACAGCACGGGCGTGTGGGTGTTCGCGACAAAGAGCCGGCTTACGAAATCCTCCTCGCGCGTCGCCATGGCGGCGCGCCCCTTCCCACCCCGGCGCTGAGCGCGATAGGCAGAAAGCGGCACGCGCTTCACATAGCCCGCGTGGGTCACGGTCACCACCATGTCCTCGCGCTGAATCAGGTCCTCGATGTCCTGCTCGAACTCGAGATCCTGGATTTCGGTCCGGCGGTCCGTGCCGAAGCGCTCCCGCATGTCCTTGAGTTCGGCGCGCATCACCTCATAGAGCCTCGCATGCGAGGCGAGAATGGCGAGGTATTCGGCGATCTGGTCGACCACGGATTTGAGTTCGTCGGCGATCTTGTCGCGCTCGAGCCCCGTCAGGCGATGGAGGCGCAAGTCGAGGATCGCTTTCGCCTGCTCCTCGGAAAGCCGGTACTTGCCGCCAACGACTCCGCGCCCGGGTTCGTCGATGAGTGCGATGAGCTGTTCGACGTCCTGGGCCGGCCATGGGTTCGCGATCAGGGCCGCCCGAGCCTCGCCAGGATCCTTCGCCTTGCGGATCGTGGCGATGACGGGATCGAGATTGGCGATCGCGATCGCGAGCCCGACCAGGATATGCGCGCGTTCCCGCGCCTTGCCGAGCTCGTAGATCGTGCGCCGCGTGATCACTTCCTCGCGGAACTTGACGAAGGCGACGACGATGTCCTTGAGACCCATCAACTCGGGCCGCCCCAGGGTGAGGGCCAGCATGTTGACGCCGAAGGTCGACTGAAGCGGGGTGTAGCGATAGAGCTGGTTGAGCACGACGTCCGCCACCGCGTCCCGCTTGAGTTCGACGACGACGCGCACGCCGTGCCGGTCGCTCTCGTCGCGCAGGTCGGAAATGCCCTCGATAGTCTTATCTTGCACCAGCTCGGCCATGCGCTCGATCATGCGCGCCTTGTTGACCTGGTAGGGAACTTCCGTGATGACGATCGCCTCCCGGTCCTTGCGGATCTCCTCGATCGCCGCGCGCCCACGCATGACGATCGAGCCGCGGCCCGTGTGGTAGGCTTGGCGAATCGTATTGCGTCCCAAGATGATGCCGCCCGTCGGAAAGTCGGGACCCGGAACGTGCGCCATTAGCGCGTCGACCGAGATGTCCGGATTGTCGATATAGGCGACGCACGCATCGATCACTTCGCGCAAGTTGTGCGGTGGGATGTTCGTCGCCATGCCGACCGCGATGCCGCCCGCCCCATTGACGAGCAGGTTCGGCCACTGGGCCGGCAGGACCGTGGGTTCTTGAGTCGTGTCGTCGTAGTTCGGCTGGAAGTCGACCGTCTCCCGATCGATATCCTCGAGAAGCGCTTCGGCCGCTTTCGAAAGCCGCGCCTCGGTGTAACGCATGGCGGCAGGCGGATCGCCGTCCATCGAGCCGAAATTTCCCTGCCCCTGGACAAGCGGAAGGCGCACGGAGAAATCCTGCGCCATGCGTACCATGGCATCGTAGATCGCAGCGTCGCCGTGGGGATGGTATTTGCCCATCACGTCGCCCACGATGCGCGCCGATTTGCGGAACGCCTTGTCGGAGGTGTAGCCCGCTTCCTTCATGGTGAAGAGGATGCGGCGCTGAACCGGCTTCAACCCATCGCGCACGTCGGGGAGTGCGCGCGCCACGATTACGCTCATCGCGTAGTCGAGATAGGAGCGACGCATCTCCTCTTCGATCGTGACAGCCGTCACGGGACTATCGGGCGGGGGTGTCGTGGTCAATGAGTCCGGCTTTTTGTGAAGGTTGTCGGGGCGCCGGAACGGGCGGCCCGGATGCGGCCAAGATTACAGTTTTTGTATAGCAAATATCGCGCATGCGAACAACGGAGAAAGGCCGTTTGCCAAGACGATTTTTCCTTTCTATATCAAACTGATAATTGACTTTCTTTGCACGCGGGCTTGGCCCCCGCGCCGCTTGCGCGAAAAAGGCGTTGTCACGATTGGATGACGGTCGAATCAGAACGGTATTTCGTCGTCGAGATCGGATCCGCCGCCGCCGCCACGGCCGCCGGAACCTGCTCCGCCACCGCTACCGCCAGCGGGCTCGTCTCCCCCGCTTTCATAGCCCCCACCCCCGTTACCGCGTGCGTCGAGAAGTGTCAGTTCGCCGCGAAAGCGCTGGAGCACAACCTCCGTTGTGTATTTCTCGGCCCCGCTCTGATCGGTCCATTTGCGGGTCTGGAGCTGGCCCTCGAGGTAAACCTTGGAACCCTTCTTCAGGTATTTCTGGGCAATCTCGCCAATTCGCTCGTTGAAGATCACGACTCGATGCCACTCGGTCTTCTCGCGCCGCTCTCCGCTTGCTTTGTCGCGCCAGTTCTCGCTGGTTGCCACGTTGAGATGGACGATCGGATCCCCGCCTTGCGTGCGGCGGACCTCCGGATCGCGACCGAGATTGCCGATCAAAATCACTTTGTTGACGCTACCTGCCATGGTCCCTCGACTTCATTTTCCTGGAATATCATAGCGATTGCGTCATCTAACCACAAAGCGGGCGCTCGACAAAGGTCTCCGTGGATAGCGCGGGCGATCCGCCCGCCCCTCTTCCGGCAATTCCGGAGTCGATTTTTTCGTCCGGTTACCTATATTCGTTCCCGGCTTCCTGCCCGAGCGAAGAGTCATGACGTCATCGGAAAGCGCTTACGCCCAGGCGATCCGGGTACGCGGCGCCCGTGAGCACAATCTCAAGGGCTTCGACGTCGACCTCCCGCGCGACAGCATCGTGGTGATCACGGGGCTGTCGGGCTCGGGCAAATCGTCCCTTGCGTTCGACACGATCTATGCGGAGGGACAGCGCCGCTACGTCGAGAGCCTTTCGGCCTATGCGCGCCAGTTTCTCGAGCTGATGCAGAAGCCTGATGTCGATTCGATCGAAGGGCTATCGCCGGCGATCTCGATCGAGCAGAAAACCACGTCGAAGAATCCACGTTCGACCGTCGGCACCGTGACGGAGATCTACGACTATCTGCGGCTTCTTTTCGCCCGCGTGGGTATTCCCTATTCGCCTGCAACCGGTCTGCCGATCGAGAGCCAGACGGTCAGCCAGATGGTCGACCGGATCATGGCGATGAAGGAAGGCACGCGGCTCTATCTCCTCGCCCCTATCGTGCGCGGTCGCAAGGGTGAATACCGCAAGGAGCTTCAAGACCTTCAGAAGCGCGGGTTCACGCGCGTCAAGGTCGACGGCACACTCCACGACATCGATGCGGCGCCAGCACTCAACAAGAAACTCAAGCACGACATCGAAGTCGTCGTCGATCGCATCATCGTCCGCGAGGGGCTCGGCAATCGTCTCGCCGACAGCCTGGAGACCGCACTCGACCTGGCCGATGGCCTGGTCTTCGCCGAGGAGGCGGATACCGGTGCGCGCACGACCTTTTCGGCCAAGTTCGCGTGCCCCGTTTCCGGCTTCACCATCGACGAAATCGAGCCGCGACTCTTCTCCTTCAACAATCCTTTCGGCGCGTGCCCGACCTGCGACGGCCTCGGGACCAAGATGTATTTCGATCCCGACCTTGTCGTGCCGGATGAGCGTTTATCCTTGCGTGAAGGTGCGATCAAACCGTGGGCGAATTCGAGTTCGCAATATTACGATCAAACGCTGGACAGTCTCGCGCGGCATTACAAGGTCTCGACCAATACCGCTTGGCGCGATCTGCCGGAGCGGGTGCGAGACGCGATACTCTGGGGCTCGGGCGAGCAACCCGTGACCATGCGCTATGACGACGGGTTGCGGGCGTATCAAACGACAAAGCCCTTCGAGGGCGTGGTGCCGAACCTGGAGCGGCGTTGGAAGGAAACCGACAGTTCCTGGGTGCGTGAGGAGCTCGAGCGCTACCAGACGACGACGGAGTGCGAAACGTGCAAGGGCAAGCGTCTCAAGCCCGAGTCCCTTGCGGTCAAAGTGCGCAAGCTCGACATTTCAGAGACCTGCGATTTCTCGATCGCACGAGCGGTTGAGTGGTTCGAGGAGCTGCCCAAGCATCTATCGGCAAAGCATCGGGAGATCGCCCAGCGCATCCTCAAGGAAATCAATGAGAGGCTAGGCTTCCTTCGCGACGTCGGGCTCGAATATCTCACGCTCAGTCGCGCCTCGGGGACGCTTTCGGGTGGCGAGAGCCAACGCATCCGCCTCGCCTCCCAGATTGGATCGGGCCTTACGGGCGTGCTTTATGTGCTCGACGAGCCTTCGATCGGCCTGCACCAGCGAGACAACCGGCGCCTCCTCGACACCCTCATCCGCCTTCGCAATCTCGGCAATACCGTGATCGTCGTGGAGCATGACGAGGAGGCGATTCGCGCCGCCGACTATATTGTCGACATGGGCCCGGGTGCTGGCCGCCACGGCGGCGACGTGATCGCCGCAGGGAAGCCCGACGAGGTCCTTCGCAATCCGAAGAGCTTGACCGGACAATATCTCACCGGCTTTCGTCGAATCGAGGTTCCGAAGATGCGCCGGCCGGGCAAGCTCGGCCAGAACCTGACCATCAAGGGTGCCCGCGCGAACAATCTCCAAGGCGTTACAGCGTCGATTCCACTCGGCACATTCACGTGCGTTACAGGTGTGTCGGGCTCGGGCAAATCCACTCTCATCATCGATACCCTTTATAAGGCCGTCGCGCGAAAGCTCTACGGCGCACGGGAGGCGCCGGGCGAGCATGATGCGATCGACGGGCTCGAATTCCTCGACAAGGTCATCGACATCGATCAGTCGCCGATCGGCCGCACGCCGCGCTCGAATCCGGCCACTTACACGGGCGCCTTCGCACCGATCCGCGACTGGTTCGCGGGCCTGCCGGAAGCGAAGGCGCGCGGCTACAAGGCGGGGCGATTTTCCTTCAACGTGAAGGGTGGCCGCTGCGAGGCATGCCAGGGCGATGGCGTGATCAAGATCGAGATGCACTTCCTGCCCGATGTCTACGTCCAGTGCGACGTATGCAAGGGCAAGCGATATAACCGCGAGACCCTGGAAGTCACCTTTCGAGACAAGTCCATCTCCGATGTGCTCGACATGACGGTCGACGACGGTGTTGAGTTCTTCAAAGCGGTTCCCGTCATTCGCCAGAAGCTCGAAACACTGCAGCGGGTCGGCCTCGGCTACATCCATATCGGGCAACCGGCGACGACCCTCTCCGGCGGCGAGGCGCAGCGTGTCAAGCTCGCCAAGGAGTTGAGCCGCCGCGCCACGGGGCGCACGCTCTATATTCTGGACGAGCCGACAACCGGCCTTCACTTCGAAGACGTGCGCAAGCTCCTCGAAGTGCTGCAAGCACTCGTCGACCAAGGCAACACCGTCGTCGTGATCGAGCACAATCTGGAAGTCGTGAAGATCGCCGATCACATCCTCGACATGGGACCGGAAGGCGGGGACAAGGGTGGACGCCTGATTGCGAAGGGAACGCCCGAGGAGATCGCGGCATCGCCCGAAAGCTACACAGGGGCCTACCTGAAACCCTATCTCCGCCAAACGTTCCTGAAATCGGCGAGGAAGCGCGCCTGAACCCGCCAGCAACGTCTCTTCAAAAACAGCGTTAATTAGCGGCCGCGAACTTTAGAGTTACATCGGCGCGTCGCGGCTTGACTCGTCCCTTTGGATTGGCATACCACATGGCATGCCAATCCCGATCTCGTCAGGCGACCAGGCCGACCGCTCACTCAGCCGGTTTGCCTACGATTCGCTGCGAATGATGATTCTATCGGGGCAGGTGCGCCCGGGTGAGCGCCTGGGCGAGCGCGAGCTGGCCCGCCGCATACAGGTGAGCCGCACGCCGCTGCGCGAAGCGCTTGGCCGGTTGGAGCGGGATGGGCTCGCCGTCAATAAGCCCGGCGTCGGCTACTACGCGCTGGAGTTCGATCCCAAGGTTATCGACGAACTTTATGAATTCCGTGAACTGCTCGAGATTCACGCCACGCGTGCGGCGGCGCGACACATCGGCCACGCGGGCATCCGCGAGCTCAAGGACATCATGCGCCAGCTTGCCGTTTACGAGCGGAAACCCGCGCCGAGCGTGGAGGAGCTTCGCGAGGAGGTTCAGCTCGGCCTGCGCATCCATGAGGTGATCGCGCGTGAAAGCGGGAACAGCTTCATCTGCGAGACCTTGCTTCAGATCTATGCCCGGCTGCGACTTCTGACGTGGATCGACGTGCTGTGGTTTGACAAATGGCACCTGACCCGCAAGGAGCATCGCGAGCTGGTCGACGCCGTTACCGCCCGGGACGAAACGCGGGCGGCAAGAATCTCAGGGCGTCACGTAAAGCGCTCCTGGGAGGATTCACTTTGGGTTATCAGCGCACAACACAGGGAGGCGAACCGTGTCACAAGAACGAGTCCCAAGCGACCCCCGCGCTAGCCTGTTTTCCAGGCTCGCATTGCCGACAGCCGTGCTGTTTGCGTCGGCGGTCATATTTCAGGCGCCGGCCTTGGCCGCATCTGCAATGGCGCCAAAGCGCATCGCGAGTGCCGGTACGATCGTCTACTGCTCGGACATGACCGGTCCGCCCCTCGAATTTCTCGACCAGAACACCAAGCCGGTCGGCTCGGATATCGATATCGGAAACGAAATCGCCAAGCGCTTCGGCGTCAAGTCGGAATGGAAGAACATTCCCTTCAAGGGGCTTGTTCCGGCCCTTCTGGCGCAGCAGTGCGACGCCGTGATTTCGCAATTATTCGACAAGCCCGAGCGGCGGGAGGTCATCGATCTCGTCGATTATATGAATTCCAGCGAAGCACTCCTGGTGCGCGCCGGGAACCCGTTGAAAATCCATTCTCTCGACGATCTCGCGGGCCATAAGGTGGCAGTCGAGAACGGCACGACGATCCAGGAGTTGATCGAGGCGCAGAATAAGGAATTCCAGGCTGCCGGCAAGAAGCCCGCCGACGTCGTGGTCTATCCTAAGGATACCGACGCGCTCCAGGCGCTCCAGATCGGCCAGGCGGACGTCTACGGAACGACGCTCGAGACGGGCGCCTATTACATGGGCAAGTCGCCGAATACGTTCGAGGTCGCGGGACCGCCTTTCCACCAAATCCTCACGGCGATTGGCCTGCGCAAGAACGACGAGGGCATGAAGGATGCCGTCCAGATGGCGGTCGACGAGATGAAGAAGGATGGAACCTTGCTCGCCATCCTGAAAAAATGGGGACTCGAGGGCGACATGGTGAAGTGAGGAAGGGTTGATGAGCTTCGACTGGCCCTTCTTCTGGCATTACCTCCTTAGACCGAGTGCCGCGTACCTCAATGGCTTGATGCTGACACTGGTGCTGAGCGTTGTCGCACAATCGCTTGGCACCGTGATCGGTCTCTTCGCGGCACTCGGCCGCATGTCGCATATCGCGCCACTGCAGTACCTCGTGCGCGGTTATGTCTGGATCATGCGGGGCACGCCGCTCCTCGTGCAGATCGTATTCATCTACACCGGCCTCGCCGCCGGCGGCATATTCCGCTTCGAGGACATATCCCTCGGCATCCTGACGATTCCGGGCAACGTCCAGGCCGGCCTCGTGGCGCTGAGCCTGAACGAAGCCGCCTACATGGCCGAGATCATCCGCGCCGGTATTTCCTCGGTGGACAGCGGTCAGACCGAGGCCGCGAAGTCCCTCGGCATGACCTACGGCCTGGTGATGCGGCGCATCGTCCTGCCCCAAGCCACGCGCTTCGTCATTCCCCCGCTCGGGAATGAGTTCAATGCGATGCTCAAGAATACGACATTGGTCAGCGTCATCGGCGTGCCGGAGCTGTTGCTGACCACCGAGACACTGACATCGGCGACGTTCCGGGTGTTCGAGCTCTACTCCGTGGTCGCACTCTACTACCTGACCCTGACGACCCTGTGGGGCGTGGTGCAAGGCCGCATCGAAGCGCGATTTGGGGAGCCGACGGCGCAGACCCCGACAGAAGCGAGCTTCGGCGAGCGCCTTTTCGGCCGCACCCTCGCCAGGATGGCGCGGGGGAAGCTATGAGCGGTGCGACAGCCAAAATCCTGGATTCGATCGGCGGGCTGCCGGAACCGTCGAACGACGAAGTCGTGCGGGCGGTCGACGTGCGTAAATCGTTCGGCGACCTTCACGTCTTGAAGGGCGTGTCGCTGGCCGTCCGGCGCGGCGAGGTGGTCGTCATCATCGGCCCCTCCGGCTCCGGCAAGACGACGTTCGTGCGTTGCCTCAACCACCTCGAAAAAATCCAGAGCGGGCGCATCCTGGTGAACGGCCACCTGATCGGCTATCGCGAGGTCGGGGGGCGGCTCATCGAGGACCGGGGGCGCAACATCGCGCGTCAGCGGCGAGAGATCGGCATGGTGTTCCAGCGCTTCAACCTGTTCCACCATAAGACCGCCCTCGGCAACATCGTCGAGGCGCCGATCCACGTGCTCCGCATTCCCGAGGCTACCGCAATCAAAACGGGCCGCGAGCTTCTCGCGCGGGTCGGGCTGGCTGACAAGGCGGACGCCTATCCATCGCAGCTTTCGGGCGGTCAACAGCAACGCGTGGCGATCGCCCGCGCCCTCGCCATGAAGCCGCGCCTTATGCTGTTCGACGAGCCCACCTCCGCACTCGACCCCGAGATGATCGGCGAGGTGCTCGACGTCATGCGGAAGCTCGCACGCGAGGGCATGACCATGATCGTGGTATCGCACGAGATGGGATTTGCGCGCGAAGTCGCCGACCGTGTGGTCATGATGGACGATGGGCAGATCATCGAAGAGGGTCCGCCCGAACAATTCTTCGCAAAGCCCTCGCACAAGCGCACACAGGCCTTTCTTTCCAAGATCCTGTAGCGCCTCGCCAGGGGATCGGATTGACTTGCCGAATGTATAATGGCATACCAAATGGCATTCCATACCTTCGAGCGTTGTGCGTCCCGGTGATCGGGGCGCGGCCATCTGGCGTGCGCCTTTTTTCTGGAGGAAGTCCATGAGCGCCCGTTTGAATTCCGCCCAAGCACGCGACATCGCCCACTATTTCCATCCCTATACGAATTTGAGCGTGCATGAAAAGGAAGGGCCGCTCGTGATCACGCGCGGCGAGGGTGTGTACATCTACGACGATGCAGGCAACCGCTACATCGAGGGAATGAGCGGGCTCTTTTGCGCCTCGCTTGGCTTCAGCGAGGAGCGGCTCGTCGAAGCGGCGGCAAATCAGATGCGCAAGCTGCCTTTCTATCACGTGTTCGGGGGCAAATCGAATGAGCCGGGCATCGAGCTGGCCGAGCGCCTGATCGAGCTGTCGCCGGTACCCATGTCGAAGGTGTTCTTCGCCAACTCCGGTTCCGAAGCGAACGACACCGCGGTCAAGCTCGTGTGGTATTATCACAACGCGATCGGCAAGCCTCAAAAAAAGAAAATCATCTCGCGCATCAAGGCCTATCACGGCGTCACCGTTGCGTCGGCGAGCCTTACGGGCTTGCCCAACAACCATCGTGATTTCGATCTGCCGATCGCCGGAATCCTCCACACGGATTGTCCCGGTTACTACCGCTTCGGCAAACCGGGCGAGAGCGAGGAGGATTTCGCGACGCGCTGCGCTGAGTCGTTGGAAGCGCTCATCCTCAGCGAAGGACCCGAGACCGTCGGCGCCTTCATCGCCGAGCCGGTCATGGTATCCGGCGGGTGCATCCTTCCGCCTCGAACCTATTTCGAGAAGGTTCAGGCGATCTTGCGCAAGTACGAAATCCTCCTGATCGCCGATGAGGTCATCTGCGGCTTCGCCCGCACGGGCAATATGTTCGGCACCGAGACCTATCGGCTCAAGCCGGACATGATGACGATGGCGAAGCAGCTCTCCGCGGCATACCTGCCGATTTCAGCGATCATGGTCAACGAGCGGATCTACCGGGCCGCGGTGCAAGAGAGCGAGAAGATCGGCACTTTCGGTCACGGCTTCACCTATGGCGGCCATCCCGTCCCTGCGGCGGTTGCGCTCGAGACTCTGAAAATCTACGCGGAGCGCGATATCCTTGGCCATGTCCGGCGCGTGACCCCGCAATTCCAGGAGGGCATCCGCCGCCTGGGCAAGCACCCGTTGGTGGGCGAAGCGCGCGGCGTGGGGTTGGTCGCGGGACTGGAACTTGTCCGCGACAAGGCGAGCCGGGAGAACTTTGCACCGGCTGACGGTGTCGCGGCCTATGCGGGAAAGTGCGCGCAGGCGCACGGCGTGATTACGCGCGGATTGGGCGACGTCCTCAATCTTTGCCCGCCGCTTGTGATCAAGGAGAGCGAAATCGACGACCTGCTGACGCGAACCGCACGTGCCCTAGACGACACGCTGGCGTGGGTCAAGGAGAAGCGCCTGATCGCCGCCTGACGCCCGAGGCGCGTCCAACGGCATCCTAAGGCGATTGTTCAGCTTCCGGCGCCAAGCACCTGCCAAAGCTCGCCATTCATGGTGCTCATGAGCGCGTCATGGCTGGCTTCGAGGCAGCGCCGCAAGGTCAAGCCCTGAACGTAGGTCGCCCCGCGCCGGCAGCTTTCGAACACGAGTGCGGCTTGCGCCTTGCCGGCGTCGGCATCATCGATGCGGGGCACGCCGCCGACGACACGGCCCCAAAGGCCGTCGCGCGAGGCAATATCGATGGTGCGGGCATCCCCCGCCGGCGGCAGCGAATTGATCAATCGATTGAGCACCGCCGCCGTTACCACTTGCGCACGGTCGCTGTCGTCGAAAATCTCGGCCGCAAGCGCCCGAGCCGTATGGGCCGCCTCCGCAATTTCTTCGTGCGTGAGCGGTTGAGGATCGCCGGCGATCTCGACCGGCGCCAACGTCAATTCAGGCGCCACCGCGACCGCAAGCTCCTTGGCGCCAAGCTCGACAAGTGTCGATTCCGGCACGCTCACACGCACCGCACTATAGCCGCGAGCGCTTGCAAAGCGCATGGAGGACGACCCCGCTGCATGCTCGGCGGAGCCGTCGTCATGGATCGCGACAAGGCTCACACGTGTCGGATCGACCGCACGATATGCCGTTCCATCCTTCGGGCCACTGCGGCCTTGCTCGAGACAAAAGGCCGACAACTCGGCGCTGCATTGGCCATTGGCGCACGTCATGGGAATGGGATCGGCGCTCGACATCACGCCGAGCACCTGGGGGGCCGCGTCGGCGTTGCCACCCGACACCGCCAACGCCAGGCCGGCTACGGCGATGATCGATCGGACATACATTGCACACCTCCTCAGGGGAAAACGCTTCCTGCCATCCGAGCGTGCTTCCGACTCTGCCCCGAGGCCGAACGGCTCAGACTTTCAGCGCGCCGACGGACTCCGCTCCCAGAGGGGCCGCTCGGCCCCAAATTTGAGTGAATCCTTCCACCAGGAGCGATTGCGGTCAATCTCTTCCTCGAATTGCGCGCGACGGCGGCGTTGCCACCGCAACGCAAGCGCGTTATGTCTCGGTCATGGCGAGCCTGCACGAGCCCGTACACGTGATCGGCGGCGGCCTTGCTGGCAGCGAGGCGGCTTGGCAGCTCGCATGCGCCGGCGTACCGGCGATTCTTCACGAGATGCGTCCCCTGCGCGCCACGGAAGCGCATGTCACGGATCGACTTGCGGAGCTTGTCTGCTCAAATTCGTTCCGCTCCGACGACGCCGCCTACAATGCGGTTGGACTCCTGCATGAGGAGATGCGCCGCTGCGGCTCGCTCATTCTCAAGGCTGCGGATCGGCACAAGGTGCCGGCGGGGGGAGCGCTTGCCGTGGACCGCGTCGCCTTCGCCCAAGCCGTCGAGACGGCCCTCGAGCAATCGCCCCTCGTCAGCATCGAGCGCGGCGAGGTCCCTGGCCTGCCGCCCCCGGCGTGGGGCGAAGTCATCGTTGCAACCGGTCCCCTCACCTCGCCTCCGCTGGCCGACGCGATACGCGAATTGACCGGCGAGCGTGAGCTCGCTTTTTTCGACGCGATCGCACCGATCGTCTACAAGGAATCGATCGATTTCGATGTGGCTTGGTACCAGTCGCGATACGACAAGGGCGAAGGCAGCGACTATATCAATTGCCCGCTCGACCGCGACGGATATTACGCGTTCGTCGATGCGCTGCTCGCCGGCGAGAAGGCCGAATTTCACGAGTGGGAGAAATCGACGCCCTATTTCGAAGGCTGCCTGCCGATCGAGGTGATGGCGGAACGCGGACGCGACACGCTCGCCTTCGGTCCGATGAAGCCCGTCGGACTGACCGATCCGCGCACCGGCAGGCGGCCCTTTGCGGTCGTGCAGCTTCGCCAGGACAACGCCCTCGGCACGCTCTATAACGTTGTCGGCTTCCAGACCAAGCTCAAGCATGCCGAGCAGGTGCGCATCCTGCGGACGATCCCGGGACTCGAGAGAGCCGAGTTCGCGCGCCTCGGCGGGCTTCACCGCAACACCTTCCTCAACAGCCCGAAGCTCCTCGACCGCGAACTGCGGCTGAAGTCGGCACCTCGGCTGCGCTTTGCCGGTCAAATCACGGGCGTGGAGGGCTATGTCGAAAGTGCGGCGGTCGGCCTGCTCGCCGGTCGGTTCGCCGCCGCGACGCGGCGCGGAGTGCCCGCTTCGTTGCCGCCCAGGACGACGGCACTCGGGGCACTTCACAATCACATCACCGGGGGTGCGAACGCCGAGACGTTTCAGCCGATGAACGTGAATTTCGGCCTCTTCCCCGAAATCGCCACGCGCGAGCGCGGGCGGGAGCGCAAGCGCGCGCTTGCCGAACGCGCGCTCGTCGATCTCGAAAAGTGGCTCAGCACATCCCAAGCGGTGGCGGCCGAGTAACGCAACTTCAATATCTTCCGAGCGTCGACGCCAACAGTAATCTCAGCGGTCGCCACGGCCGTTTTCGCGTGAGGTCGAGGGTGAAGGGATTGTATGCCGCGCGCCGCAGCTCGGTCAGATAGCCGTCGGCAAGTATGCCCGGAAGAAGTGCCGGGAGCAGAGCGCGGGGCAAATCCCCTCGTTGCCGCCGAGCCTCCGCAAGATGTTCGCGCGCACGATTGGCAACGGCGCCAACCACGACAGGCACGCCCGCTATACCTCCGCGCTCGAAGAGGTCGTTCGGCCTGATACCCGCGGCATCCACGAGGTCGCGCGGCAAGAATAGCCGTCGCTGTTGGGCGTGGAACGGCAGGGCGCGCAAAAGCCCGACGAGCGCCCACGCGATCCCAAGAGGGCGGGACACGGCGTCGGCCTGGGACCCTTTTGCACCGAGTGCTTCGAGGGCAAGGGCGACAAGCGTCGAGGAGGTTCCTTCCGCATAGATTTCGAGAGCCTCGAGGGTTGCGGGCGCTGCTTCGTCGAGGTCGAATTCCCGCGCGTCGATAAGCCGCTCGAAATGGCTGCGGCTGAGTTTCGTCCGCCCGATCGCTTCGGCCAGCGGTCGAATCACGGCGTGCGCCCTCATCTTCCCTTCATAGATCTCCGCGATGGCCTCGCGCCACCATTGAAGGCGAATTCGGCCGATCAGGATTTCGCTCACGACTTCGCGGGTCTTTGCGACCTCGAGATTGAAGGCATAAAGAGCCCAAAGCGCCTCGCGCCGCTCGGCGGGTGCAAAGAGCGCCGTCATGAAGCGATCCGGATCGTGCCGCCGCACTTCCGCAGCGCAGTATGAGAGTTGGCGTTCAACCATGGACACGATTTTGCGCTTCACAAGGCATGGCTCAAATCTTACCTTTCACGTCGTGCGACTCGTCGACCGTCTCGGTTGACCCTACGGGGAAGGCAACGCGAGATATGCGCGCCAAACGCGAGTTCCTTCGATACAAGCCACGGCGTCCTGTGGTAAGTACAAACGAACAAAACTGAGGGGAGTGGAAAGAAATGGCCGCCTTTTTCTCATCGCTGCAGAAAACCGTCATCGCCGGCTTCGTCCTGGCCTTGATCGTGTTCCTCTACTATGCAACGGTTGTCGGCTTCAACGGCAGCGCCTTCTGGCCCTTCCTCTTCCGCTGGCTCCATATCATCAGCGGCGTCATGTGGATCGGCCTGCTTTGGTACTTCAACTTCGTCCAGACCCCCGGCATGCCGAAGATCCCGGCCGACCAGAAGCCGGCGATCACCAAGGTGATCGCACCCTCGGCCCTGTTCTGGTTCCGCTGGGGTGCGATGTCGACGATCGCGACGGGATGGATACTCGCGATCATCAACGGCTATTTCTGGCAGGCTTATACGCTCGACCTCTTCAGCAGCAACGGCTGGTCGACGCGTGTGATCGGCGTCGGCATGTGGCTGGGCACGATCATGTGGTTCAACGTCTGGTTCATCATCTGGCCCAATCAGCAGAAGATACTGGGGCTGGTCGCGGCCGACGATGCGGCGAAGGCCCAGGCCGGAAAGGCTGCCGGCATGGCGTCGCGCATCAATACGATGCTCTCGATTCCGATGCTGTTCTGCATGGCGGCTGCATCGCATCTTGCTTGAGTGCCGCACGCGCGGCGACGGTGAAAACGGGGCCCTTGCGGCCCCGTTTCTTTTGGGATCGAAGCACGATCGTGTGTTGTGTCCGGCAAATGACTCCGGACGTCTCCATTCGTGTGGATGCCCGGGTCAAGCCCGGGCATGACGAAGGGAGAGGTCCTGACGGAGGGAGAGGCTCAAAGCCGTTCGATTTAGATTTTGGTGCACCGGGCTCTGCGCAAAAGACCCCACAATCGTCATGCCCGGGCTTGACCCGGGCATCCACGTGCTGACGTTAAAGAGAACGAACCATCAGACCTAGCGCACTACCGAAGTGCAATCAAGGCGGCGGCGACGTGCCTTTCCTCCGAGAGAAGGACATTATAGGTGCGGCACGCAGCCCCCGTGTCCATCAGCTCGACGCTAACACCGAGGTTCTTGAGCGAATACTTGAGCGGCGATTTGATCGGGGCCGGCTGACGCCCGCAGCCGATGAGCAGGATTTCGACCTTGGGCTCGGCACTCGTCACCGGATCGAGGCTTTCGAGCGTTACCTCGGCGACCGTCGCGACCGGCCAAGGCAGTGTGCGCAGCGCGAGCACGATGATCGAGCCTTTGTGAAGCACGCCGCCGACGTGGAATTGGCCCTCGCCATAGCCCTCGATGAGCTGACGACCGGCGGGAATTTGCGGCGTTAGATCCGTCACCGACGCACCATGGAACGCCGTGCGTCCTCACGTGCAAGCGAGCGGCCTTGCGCCGGCGGCTGGCACAGCCGCCTCTTTGCGCCACGCAAAAAGCGCGCCGCCTCGCGCGCGGGAGGGACGGCGGCTATTTTCGATCGACGACCGACTTGGACGCGTCCTTCTTCTCGTCGCCAGTGCCCTTCTCGTCGCCAGCGGCCTTCTCGGCGGGTTCGGACCGAGTCAGCACCGATTGGATTGTGCTGCGCACGACCCGGACCTTGATGCCGTCGGCGATCTCGATGACGACTTCCTCGCCCTCGGGCGGCTTGGACACCGTGCCGATGATGCCCCCGCCGGTTACGACCTTGTCGCCGCGCCGAAGTGCCGTCAGCATCGACTTGTGGTCCTTCATCTTCTTCTGCTGGGGGCGGATCAGAAGGAAATAGAAGACCACGAAAATGAGCACCAGGGGCGCGATCGACATGATGTCGAACCCGCCCGTAGCACCACCCGCCGCCTGCGCGTAAGCCGTTGTCGTGAACATGCTCGCAACTCTCCTTGCTGGGCTTCCGGCCGGACGCTCCCGGGGCGCCGCACGATGCGATCTCTGCCGAGCCTGGACGAAGCGGCCCGCTTCGGCGGGGCGAACCTTACCCGCTCGGACGGCCGAGAGCAAACGGCTTCGGCGGTTTCCCGCCCGCCCATTTGACGGCGCGCGCACCGAAGCCTAGGTTTGCCGCCTCGTTAGCCCAGTGCGGATGGAATAATGGCCGACCAGGATCGCGAAACCCTTCTCTCCCGCATTGCCGCCGCCCTTGAGCGCCTCGCACCCCCCGAGCCGGTCAAGGCCAAGCTCGACAAGGCCGACGCCTTCGTCTGGCACGCCGACGCCGAATGGCTCGAGCCTGTCCCCGACGTGAACCGGGTCGAACTCGAGCTGCTTCAGGGCATCGCGCGCCAGCGCGACATCCTGGCCGCCAATACGAAGCGTTTCGCCGATGGCCTTCCCGCCAACAACGCCCTTCTTTGGGGTGCGCGCGGGATGGGTAAAAGCTCCCTCGTCAAGGCCGTGCATGCGGACATCAACCGCATCCGTCCGGGTGCCTTGGCGCTTGTCGAAATCCATCGCGAGGACATCCCGTCCCTGCCCCGGCTCCTCGACAAGCTGCGGGGCAGCAAACGGCGTTTCGTTCTCTTCTGCGACGACCTGTCCTTCGACGGCCAGGACGCGACCTACAAATCCCTCAAGGCCGTGCTCGAAGGCGGCATCGAAGGCCGGCCGGAGAACGTCGTGCTCTATGCAACGTCGAACCGGCGTCACCTCATGCCCCGAGACATGATCGAGAACGAGCGTTCGACCGCGATCAATCCCTCCGAGGCGGTCGAGGAAAAAGTATCGCTCTCCGACCGGTTCGGTCTCTGGCTCGGCTTCCACCACTGCGACCAGGACACCTATTTCGCCATGGTGGACGGCTACGCGGATCGTTACGGCCTCGACATCCCGCGCGAGCAGCTCCACCACGAGGCCAACGAATGGTCGATCACGCGTGGTGCGCGCTCGGGCCGAGTCGCGTGGCAATTCATCCAGGATCTCGCAGGCAGGCTCGGAAAACGGTTGGATTGACGCGACCGCGTTGACGCTGGCGCCAAGCGGCGACGGCGAAACCAAAGCCACCTGAATTACTTTTTCGAATATCTCCCCTCGATACAACTTTAGGTGTTGACGCACATCTGTGCGCTCGCCATGGTGCGTTGGGAAACATGACGTGTTTCCAAGAGGTTAGAGTACGAACTTCTAATATAACAGAACCGTAACGCACGCCCTGTCGCGAAGGATCGACCCATGCTGCACCTGACGTCTGCGCGTCCGAGCCTCGGCAAGCGCCTTCTCACGACGACCTCAGCGCTCGCTATCGCCGCGGCAATCAGTACGGCAGCGGAGGCGCAAGCCATCACGAACCCCAATCCGATCCCCACCCCCACGGTCGCCTCCGGCCAGACCGTGACGGCCATCATCTTCAACGATGGGCAGACCCACACGGGCTCCGTCGTCAATGACGGCACGGTCAACAGCGGGAATGTGGGTATCCTCGTGGCCGGTGCGGGCACGACGATCGCCGTGCTGACTACCGTGCACACCGAAACGAATCTCATCCTCGATCGCCTCGCACCCGGCGGGGGCAATTTCGGCTTGGGCGTCTCGACCGCGAGCCTCTCGGGCGATCCGGACAATCTTCAGATCGCCGGCCTC
>Ga0187766_10000552_pt1 | contig 20879 bp, 18 predicted proteins | sample 0216_QUI02_MP05__4_FD_132971 | JGI IMG/M metagenome (GOLD analysis project Ga0187766, IMG submission 132971) | Tropical peat soil microbial communities from peatlands in Department of Meta, Colombia - 0216_QUI02_MP05_20_MG | ecosystem: Environmental > Terrestrial > Soil > Wetlands > Peat ... | reverse complement strand
GGCCGGGGCGCTGCTGCGCACCAGCGTGATGGCATCCCACGACCGCGACACGCTCGACCGGGCGCTGGAGGCGTTCGCCGACGCGAAGCGCTCGTTCGAGGCCGAGCACGGGCCCCTCCCGACGCACGCGTAGACGCGTCGCGGACGCTCCAGCCTTGTCCACTCCGGCACAAGCGCTCGGGACGAGAAAAAAACGCGCTCAGAGCGCCCATAGCCTGGTTGTGTCGTTGCTGTGATCTGCCGCGTCGCTGTAGCTTGCCGAGACCGTCATTTGAGGTCGGCCGGGCAGCGTGACCATCGCCTAAGGGGATCGGGTGATCGGGGGCGCGGCATGGGGCGACTTGCGCTGGGATGCGGACGGCTAAGTGAATAGCAGGGCCCGGAGGGGTGCAGCATGGACGCTCGATGCCCGCCGGGAAATCGACCAAGCTGTCCGCGATGCGGACCAACGCAGGGAGAGACGCGTAGATGAGGCACACCGCGACGATGACCCCGGAGACCGCGATCATGGCCCCAGAGCCGCAGCGGCTGCGAGCGCTGGAGCGAGCCAACGAGGTGCGGCTCGCGCGAGCGGAGCTCAAGAGACGGATCGCAGATGGCGAGGTATCCGCCGCGGAGGTCATTCTCGCCCCGCCAGGCGCCGCGCGCAGCTGGGCCGTCGGGGAGCTCCTAGCGAGCCAGCGCCGCTGGGGCACGACGAGGTGCAGGAAGTTCCTTCAGCGCCACCGGATCAACGAGACCAAGCCGCTCGGGGAGTTGACCGAGCGACAGCGGCGATTGCTCGCGGCTCAGCTCGGCGCGTACCCGTCGCACGAGTTCGAGCTGATGGCATCGGCCGCGCAGCTCAGCGTAGACGAGCTCGAGCTCGCGAGGTTCTAGGGACCGTCGCTCTGCTCCTACAACTGAAGCCCGATCGGCACCGGACTGGCGCCGGCGAAGAAGAAGAACCAGATCACGAACGCCGCGAGGGTGAAGCCGGCGCTGACGACGAGCACACCCTCGAGCACGAAGTGACCCGGATCGTCCATCCCGCGTGAGCGGCAGTTCGCCCGGTAGACGTTGCTGAGCTTCCCGAGCACGATCGCGAGCAGCGCGACCGTGGCGACGACGCCCGCGAACATCACGCCGAGTGCGACGCCGAGCGAGGCGGTTGCGCCCTGGATCTGAGAGCCGATCCAGAGCCACGCCAGTGGGGTCCCGATCCACAGCACCAAGCTGCCGATCAACATGATCAGGAGGACCAGGAGCGCTCCGGCTCCGGTCCTCAGCAGCTCGCGCATCCCGCGCCCAGGATAGCCGCGCGACGGGTGCGCTCCGGATCGCGCCTCGCGCAGCCCCGCCCCATGCCTGGTTCGGGGTCGTGGGCGAAGCCCACGACCCCCGCGTGACTGCCCGATCAGCTCCGTGACTCCCTCCTTTGCCGGACCCGGGCCAGCTTACCAGCGCCTCGGCGACGCCCGCCGATCCTCGCTAGCTACTGGGCGCTCAACACCTCGGCGCACTGCCACAGCGCCTCCTCGATGTGGATCGCCGGAACACCGGGAGCGCCGACGGCAAACAGCACCGCCCGCGCCGTGCGGGGCCCGACGCGGTGGCCGCGGGCCACGTCGCCGAACAGCGGCGCGTGCACGCAGCGGGCGTCGGCGACCACCAGCCTTCCCTCCGGGACTGCCGTCGCCTGGTCGCGGGCGCCCATCCTGTCGCGTGCGCCCGCGGTGCGGATCCCGAGCCCGCCGGGATCGACGAACTCGGCGTCGAGCGCCCACACGGGCACCCCGGTCTCCGCCAGCGCGATCAGCAGCGCGTCGTCGAGCAGATCGCGCGAGCGGAACGCGCCGTGGAGCAGACGCTCCACGGCCACGGCCTCGCTCGGGATCCTGCGCGCGTCCGGGTCGAGCCCGAGTTGGCGAAACAGCGCTCGGTACGCATGCGGAATCGGCTGGGTGCGCATCGCCACCACGCTCGCGCCCCGGTAGCGGTCCGACAGCCGGCGCAGCCGCTGCTTCGCCTCGGGCGTGCTCGCGCGCCTGCCCGCGCCGAGGGTCACCCAGTCCAGCCGCAGACCGGGAAGCTCCGCAACCACGGCGGGCTCGATGAACCCGGGCGTGACTCCGACCTCCGTCGCCCGGCTCATCCCCGACCTCCCAGCAACGCGCGGACGCGCGCGGCAAGCGCGGCGCCTTTCACGCGACTCGCTGGCTGCGCAGGCTTCGCCGCGACCGCGGGATCCGCGCGCCCGCTCGCCGCGTCACGGCCCCCCGGCTCCCGACGAGCTCGCCACGCTGCGAGAGCACCAGCACCGCCGGGAGCACGAGCAGTACGCCGCCGAGCGACACCGTCAGATCGACGATCGTGACGAACCCGAAATCGCGCAGCATCGTGATGTTCGAGAACACAAGCACGCCGAAGCCTGCAATCGCCGTCACCCCTGAGGCGATCACGGCCGCGCCGGTGCTCCGATACGTGCTGGCGAGCGCGCGGCCGAGATCGTGTACGCGCTCGCGCTCCTGCCGGAAGCGCTCGGACAGGAGCACGCTGAACTCGGTCGAGACCGCGATCACCAGCGCTCCGAGCGTCGCCGACATCGGATTCAGCGGGATCCCGATCGCGAACAGGATCAGCGCTGACCAACCGGTTGCGAGCGCGATCGGGACGAGCGGCACGAGCGCGCGCTTGGCGTCCCGGAACACCAGCAGCAAAACGAGTCCAATCGCGATCAGGCCCGCGAGCGACGTCAACAGGCGCCTGCCGGGCGAGGCCAGCGCGGTGTTGGCTTGCGCGGCCAGCACCGGCAGTCCAGCGAGCTGCGCGGTCACGCCGGGCGGCGGACGCAGCTGCGAGGCCATGTAGTCGACCACCTGCTGCTGCTTGGAGAGCGGCATCAGCCGGATCCCGAACGCGAGCGCCGCCTCGCGATGGTCGGGCGACAGCGCCGCCTGCGAGAAGTACGCCGGGACGCCGGCGAGCAGGCTGTCGATGGTCGACTGAGTCAGTGATGACGCGCTGCCCTGTCCCGTCTGGCCGCTCGAGAACAGGTCCGAGGGCGACAGCGCAGGGCACAACGTCGCGTGCGCGCAGCCGCTGGCGTCGAGGTAGCCGTAGTGGGCGAGCAACGACTGTTCGTAGCCGATCATCCAGCGCACGGTCTGGAGCCTCGTGACATCGCGTGCCCTGACCGTCACGTCGATCTCGCCGGACACTCCCGTGATCCGCTCGAGCGTGTTCAGGTCGCGCAGCGCGGGCATGCTCGAAGGCACCAGCTTGGTGATGTCGGATTGGACGGCGGTCTGAGTGCCGGCGACCCACCCGAACAGCGCGATCACGATCCCGGCGGCAACGACGCGCTCCGGCCGGCCCGCCACGAGCGCGAGTGCCCGGCCTGCTCGCGCTCCGATCCGTGAACCGGTCGCCCCGGGTGCGGTCGCCCCGGGTGCCTGGCCGGGCCGGACGCGTACCCGGGAAAACGGCCGCAGCGCAAGCGCGCGCGCATCGCGGAGGATGTCCGCCGCACCGCGCAACGATGCTCCCAGAATCCCGCCGTCGCGATCGGCCAGCACGATCGCCGCCGGCCCTGCCGTCAGCGCGCACACGAGCGCGATCGCGGTCCCCAGCACCAGCAACACGCCGAAGCCCCGCACCATTGGCACGGGCGAGAGCAACAGCACGAGGAAGCCGATCGCGGTCGCGAGTGCCGCGGTCGCGAGCGTCGGGGCGGCGGTGCTCGCGGCCCTGGCCACGGCCAGCTCGGCGCCTGCCGGGCCGCCGGCGCTGCGGGCTCGGGGTCCGCCGGCCTCCAGGCGCGCCTCCTGCGTCCGCGATTGGAACTGGATCGCATAGTCGACCGCGAGGCCGATCACGATCGGCAGCACCGCGATCGAGGCGATCGTCAGCGACGCGCCGGCGAGCGACGCGACCCCGAACGCAACCCCCACCGCGAGCAGCGCGACGCCGAGCGGCAGCATCCGCAACCTGGAGCGGAACACGAGCAGCAACGCGATCGCCATCGCCACCACGGCGGCGATCAGCAACCCGGCGATCGAGCGGGTGATCTCGGAGGTGAGGTCGTTCAGCACGACCGGGGCGCCGGTTACGGTGTACGTGCCTCCGTACCGGAGCCCGAACAACGGCATCCTCACCGCTTGCCGGACCAAAGCGATCGCGTTCGCCTGCTGCGCGGCGCTCAGCCCGGCCCTCAGCCGGACCTGGATCAAGGCCGAGTTCGCGGTCGGGAACAGATACGCGAATCGAGCCTTCGGCTGGTTCGCTCCGCGTGCCGGGTCGAACACGATCTGCGAGACGAACTGCGGGTCGTCGATCTGCGGCGACCCGGAGATCCCCGACTCGAGGTACAGCTGGTACAGCTGGACGAGCGCTTGTTGCGTCGCATGCGTCCGGGCCGCGACCGCCTCGGCGAGCGCCTGCTTGGTGCTCAGATGACGTGCCAGCGAAAGCCGGTAGGCGCTCGCGTAAGCGCGCTGCACCGCCTGATTGGCGCCGTTCTCGACCGCCGCGATCTCCGTGTTGACGGCAGACACGGCACGGTTCAGGAACGTGCCGGGACCGTAGACGGCCTGCGCCGGCCTGGTGGCCATCAACTTCCCGCACGGGCTGCCGTACCCGCCGTACGGCGGCAGCGACCCCGCGGGCGCGGGCGTGAACGCGTACAGCTTCTGACTCAAGACCAGCACCTGGCCGGCGAGGCACGCCTCGAGCTCGCTGACCGCGACGAGGTCGTTCGTCTCGACGAGGTCGGTCAGCGGCTCGCGGATCAACACGATCACCGGGTCGCCGCCGAACTGCCGGTGGTCGTCGGCGGTCGCCTGGAACGACCGCGCGGAGCGCGACACGAACGTGTCCGCGCCGGCCGACGGCTGGAGACCGAGTGCCAGCAGCCCGCCGGCGATCGCGCCCGCAGCGAGCACCGCGATCGTCGTCCACGGCCTGCGCGCCGCCAGCTTCGCCAGCCCCTCGATCGTCTCCCTGATCGGCATCGGCCGGGCGCCTCAGTCCATCGTCAGCGGGCCCTGCGACTCCCCGGAGAGGAACTGGCGGATGAACGGGTTCTCGGAGTGGAGCATGTCCTCGGCCGGGCCTGCCTCGACGATCCGCCCCTTCCACAGGACGTTGATGTAGTCCGCGACGCGTCGCGCGCTCATGATGTCGTGGGTGATCACGCAGAAGGTCGGCAGGTGGGGTTTCTGCTTGGCCTTCGCCTCCTCCATCATCTCGCGGTGAATCTCGAGGATCAGCTCGCCCAGAAGCGCCGTCCGTACCGGGTCGAGGCCGGAGTCGGGCTCGTCGAACAGGACGATGTCGGGCTCGAGCACGAGCGCGCGGGCGAAGCCGGCGCGCTTGCGCATGCCGCCGGACAGCTCGTTCGGCATCCGGTAGGTCGCATCTCCGAGCCCCACCTCCCGCAGGCGGCGGATGACGATCTCCTCGATCTCGTCCTCGCTCTTCTCGGTGTGCTGACGGAGCGGGAAGGCGGTGTTGTCGAACACGTTCATCGAGCCGAACAGCGCGCCGTCCTGGAACAGCAGACCGAACTTCTTGCGCATCTCGAACAGCTGATCGTCGGTCATATTGGGGACCGACTCGCCATGCACGAGGATGTCTCCTCGATCGGGATACAGCAATCCGACGATGTGCTTGATGCACACCGACTTTCCGGTGCCGGAAGGCCCGAGGATCATCGACACCATCCCCTCCGGCAGACCCAGGTTCAGCCCCCGCAGCACGTGCGCACGGCCGAAGGACTTGTATACGTCGATGAACTCGATCGCGTCCGGGCGACCGGACGGATACACGCGGTAGCTGTGCCACCGGTAGTCCGCTTCCGAGGAGCCGCGCGGGGGCTCGGGCCGGGGAGGCTGCTCGTCCACGACCCACACGCGAGACCCCGACTCGGGGGGGCGCTGCTGCTCGGGGGTTGGCGGCGGGGGCTCCCACGGCATCGGCTGCGGGTGGCGGGACGGCACCTCGGGCTCCTGCCCGTCCGGGGCGCTCCCGCCATTGAAGAAGGATCCAAAACGTCTAATTGTCAGCCTCCGATTGGTGCCCTCGGGTTCGCGCCCCAGAACAGCTGCGTGCCGAGCATTCCGATCAGGTGTACCGCGACCAGGTTCAAGACCATCGATTTTGCCGTCGCCGTGCCGACGCCGACGGGTCCACCGCTGGCGTTGTAACCGTAGTAGCAGCCCACGAGCACGATCACGGTGGCCATCGCCATCGCCTTGATCAGGCTGAACAGGAGATCGGGAGGGTTCTGGAATTGCCAGAAGGTCAGAAAGAAGCCTCCCGACGATACGTCGCCGATCTCGCCCACGACCGCCAGGTAGCTGGCTGCAAAGCCGGCTCCGATCGCGCACACATACACGAACGGCAGCACGAGCCAGGCAGCGAGCAGGCGCGTCGCGCACAGGAAGGTGACGCCGCTGATCCCCATCACCTCGAGCGCGTCGATCTCCTCGGAGATCCGCATCGACCCGAGCTCGGCCACCAGGCCGGTGCCGACCTTGGCCGCGAGCATGTAGCCGAACGCGAGCGGCACGAGCTCGCGCAAGTCGCACCACGCCGCGAACACGCCCGCATACGCGGGGACGCCGATCGCGCGGTCGAAGTACGCGCCCTCGATGCCGCACTCCAAGCCGGTGATGAACACGAGCCCGAAGATGACCAAGGTCGAGCCGACGATCAGGATCCCCGCTTGGCGCAGCGCCTCGCCGAAGAACCTGAACACTCGCAAGCGGAGCACGTCGGAGACGACCGTCGCAGTGAACTTGACGAGCTCGCCGAAGCTCTCGATCCACCCCTTGGGAGTTGCGAGCAGGTCGTTCATCAGCGGGCGATCGTCGTGATGTCGGGATGCGTGGCGAGCAGCGTCTGCGTGAACGCGTAGTTGAACGCGAAGATGCCGAGGAACGCGATCACCACGGCCTGATTGACGGCGCGTCCGACCCCCTCGGCGCCGCCCGAGGCGGTCATCCCCTTGTAGCAGCAAACGACCGCGATGATCGCCCCGAACAACGTCGTCTTCACCACCGAGCCCCACAGGTCGGTGGTCTCGGCATTGTTGAAGAACGTCGCGAAGAACGGCCCCAGCGGTGCGTGGTTGACGAGCGTCGCGAGGATCCCGCCGAACACGCCGAACAGCAGCGCGTAGATGTCGAACAGCCCGGTCACGAGCATCAACGCCAGGAATCGCGGGACGACCAGGTTCTTGATCGGATCGACGCCCAGCACCTGCAGCGCGTCGAGCTCCTCGCGGATCTTGCGCGCGCCGAGGTCCGCGGTGATCGCCGTCCCGGCCACGCCGGCGAGCACGACCGCGTCCACGAACGGCGCGAATTCCCTGATCGAGGCGAGGACGAAGAAGCCGCCGAGCCGGTCGAGTGCGCCGAACAGCACGAGGAAGTTCGCCGCCTGCAACCCGGGCGCCTCGTACCCGAACGCGATCGTCGAGATCAGCAGCGGGAACCAGCACAGCTTCAGCGCGAACAGGAACTGGTCCACGAACTCGTTGCCGTACGGGTACGGCGGCCGCACCGCGGAGACGATCGTCTTGCCGGTCAGGATCATCATGTTCCCGACCTCTTCGAGGACGTTCCGGGTGGGCAGGAACGCGCGATCGGCGACCGCTCGGATCAACTCTGTTGTGCGTTCCCGGGGCCAGATCCGTCGCCGTTGCGGCTCACCGCCCGAAGCCTACGTCAACGTCATCTCCAGGACCAACTTTGAACCGTCGCCCGCCGGCACCCCGGCTGGTATGTTCAGCCCGCGTTGAGCGGGCGGAGACGGACGAGCGTGCGAGGGTTCTTGTTCGGCGTGGCCGCGACCCTGAGCCTCGCCGCGTGCGGCGCCGGCCGGCCCCAGGATGCCACCGAGCCGAGCGGCAGCTTCCCGGTGGCGATCACGCGCGCGACGTTCCCCGCGTCCCAGCGGCTCGCGGAGCGAACGAAGCTCGTGATCACGGTCCGCAACGCCGGCCCGGAGACGATTCCGGACATCGCGGTGACGATCACGAACCCCAGTTACGGCACCTCCGTCCAAGCGTTCGCGACGTACCTTCGCACGGCCGGCCTCGCGAACCACTCGCGGCCCGTGTGGGTCGTGGATCGACCCCCGGGTCCGTGCCGCTACAGCTGCGGGCACGACGGACCCGGCGCCGCCGCCACCGCGTACTCGGACACGTGGGCGCTCGGGGCGCTGGCCCCGGGACGGACCGCGAGCTTCGAATGGACGCTGACCGCCGTCCAGGCAGGCACGTACAAGGTTCGCTATCAGGTTGCCGCCGGGCTGGGCGGGCAGGCCAGGGCGGTGCTGCTGGACGGCGCCGAGCCGGTTGGCACGTTCACGGTGACCGTGCAGAGCGCGCCCCCACTGGTGTCCATCAACAAAAGCGGGCAGGTGGTCACGACCCCGTAGGGTCCGCGGCGCAGGCTGGCGCTTATCGGCCCCGACGTGCTCGGCCGGCAGCGGCTCGGAGTCTCGGGTTCTGCCGGCCGGCTTTCAGGCGTCGCTGGAAGCCGCCCAGATGTTGCCGTCCGGCGAAACAATCAGGCGTCGCGTGATTCACGGGGATAGTGCCGCGCCGTGGACTCGCCTACGCTTGCGGTGTCGCGTCTCGACAGGACGCGCGCGCTCTGGGACTCGCGGGCCCCGCTGGCCCGAAAGCCCGTGGAACGACAGGAAGGAACGACGACCCCGCATGCCCCGCATCCGCCAGCAGAACGTGCTTGCCGCCCAGTGGACCCCCAACGGCGGTACTTTTGGCGCTCCGGATCTGACGATCCCGGACAACCAGATCTTCGGGTCCAGCGTGTTCACCCCCGCCGTCCAGCGCCAGCGCCTCCCGCGGGATGTGTTCCGTCGGCTGCAGGTGACGCTTGCGCGCGGCGAGGCGCTCGACACCTCACTCGCGGACGCCGTCGCGCTGGCGATGAAGGAGTGGGCGCTCGAGAAGGGCGCCACGCACTACACGCACTGGTTCCAGCCGCTGACCGGATCGACCGCCGAGAAGCACGACAGCTTCTACGCGCCGACGGGCGAGGGCACCGCGCTCGCCGAGTTCTCCGGCGAGGAGCTGATCCAGGGCGAGCCCGATGCGTCGAGCTTTCCGACCGGCGGGATCCGCGCCACGTTCGAGGCGCGCGGGTACACGGCATGGGACCCGACGAGCCCGGCATTCATTCTCGAGAACCCGAACGGCGCCGTGCTCTGCATCCCGACCGCGTTCGCGTCCTGGACCGGTGAAGCGCTGGACCACAAGATCCCGCTGCTGCGCTCGATGGAGGCGCTGTCGACGTCGGCGATCCGGGCGCTGAGGCTGTTCGGCGACGCCACCGCACAACGGGTGTTCACGACCGTCGGTCCCGAGCAGGAGTATTTCCTGATCGACGAGCAGTACTACTTCGAGCGTCCCGATCTGATCACGACCGGCCGCACGCTGTTCGGCGCCAAGCCACCGAAGGGCCACGAGCTCGACGACCACTACTTCGGCTCGATTCCCGAGCGGATCCTCGCCTACATGCTCGACACCGAGCGCGAGCTCGCCAAGCTCGGCGTGCCGGTCAAGACGCGACACAACGAGGTCGCACCGAACCAGTACGAGATCGCGCCGATGTTCGAGAACTCCAACGTCGGCTCCGATCACCAGCAGCTGACGATGCTGGTGATGCAGAACGTCGCCCGTCGCTACGGCCTCGTTTGCCTGCTGCACGAGAAGCCGTTCGCCGGTGTCAACGGATCCGGCAAGCATAACAACTGGTCGATGGGCACCGACACCGGGCACAACCTGCTCGATCCAGGCGACACCCCGCACGAGAACCTCCAGTTCCTGTTCTTCTGCGCGGCCGTGATCCAGGCCGTCGACAAGCATCAGGGACTGCTGCGCGCCTCGATCGCGTCCCCCGGGCAGGATCACCGGCTCGGCGCCAACGAGGCCCCGCCCGCGATCATCTCGATCTTCCTCGGCGCCGAGCTGGAGAAGGTGTTCGGCGCGATCGAACGCGGCGAGGCCGGCGAGTCGACGCCGGAGTCGTTTCTCGGCCTCGGGACGCCGGTGCTGCCGCCGCTGCCGCTACACGGCGGCGACCGTAATCGCACCAGCCCGTTCGCGTTCACCGGTAACAAGTTCGAGTTCCGCGCGCTCGGCTCGAGCATGTCGCTGTCGCTCCCGAACACGGTCCTGAACACGATCGTCGCCGAGGCGATCGACGATCTGGCCGCCGAGCTCGAGGACGCGCTGCGCGGCGGCGACGAGCTCGAGGCGGCGCTGCGACCGATCCTGCGGCGCAGCTACGCGGCCCACAAGCGGATCATCTTCGGCGGCGACAACTACTCCGAGGAGTGGCACGACGAGGCCGAGCGCAGGGGGCTGCTGAACCTCCGCGCGACCCCCGACGCGCTGCCGTACCTGATCGGCGACGCGACCGAAGCTTTGTTCTCCAACTACGGCGTGCTCTCGCCGCGCGAGCTGGACGCCCGCTACGAGGTGTTTGCGGAGCAGTACGTGACGAAGCTGAACATCGAGGCCGAGACGGCGGCCTCGATGGCCAGGACGATGCTGTTGCCGGCCGCAGCGCGACATCACGCGATGCTGCTCGAGGCGGAGCTGACCGACCTCGCGGAGGACAGCTCCGATCTGATTGCGGACTTCACCGACGCAATCAAGGCGCTCGAGTCGGCGAACCTGAGCGAGAACCAGCCGCACGACGACTTGCTCGAGCATGGGAAGTACATGCGGGACACCGTGGTTGTGGCGATGGAGGCCGTGCGCACCGCCGCCGACGGGCTCGAGAAGGTTGTCGCCGACGACCTGTGGCCGTTGCCGAAGTACTCGGAGATCCTGTTCATCAAATAACCCGGTCGGATCGCGTACCGCCGGCAAGCAGCCGAAACGCAACTTGCAGGCGGGAACCGGGTTATTCGCTACGGTGCTTCGTCGTATGTCGGATGTCCGCTCGGCGGACAGTCGGCGGGCTTGGGGCCAGCGTCGGCTGCGAACACCTCTGACGGTGGCGCTGAGCGCAATCGTGCTCGGCGCGATCGCAGTTGCCGCGAGCGGGGCCTCCGCCCGGTCGGCGCACCCGAGCCGCGCTCACGATCCGGCGCGGCCGGCACGGCGTGCACGCAAGACCCCGCGCCGCCGCAACACGACCCGCCGGCCGACGAATCCGTTGGCGGGACGGGGGATGTGGATCTGGCTGCTGGGCGACTCCAACGGCGGCAATCTCGGGTCGATCATCGACACCGCCCGTCAGTACGGGATCGGCACGCTGATGATCAAGAGCGGGGACGGAAGCGCGGTCCTGTCGCAGTTCAACCGGCAGCTGGTCGCCACCCTGCACGCGCACGGACTGCGGGTATGCGGATGGCAGTACGTGTACGGGGCGCATCCGATCTCGGAGGCGTTCGTCGGCGCGGCCGCGGTCAGGGATGGCGCGGACTGCCTGCTGATCGACGCCGAGGCCGAGTACGAGACGCGGCCGGACAACTACGTCCAGGCACAGACGTACATCGCCTGGCTGCGCAAGCTGATCGGCGCGAACTTCCCGGTTGCGCTGGCGGGTTTCCCCTACGTCGACTACCACCCGGCGTTCCCGTACTCGGTGTTTCTTGGCCCCGGCGGTGCCCAATACAACGCGCCGCAGATGTACTGGGCCGACATCGGCACCTCCGTCGACGCTGTCTACGGGCACACGTACGCGTACAACGAGATCTACCAGCGACCGATCTTCCCGCTCGGCCAGGTGTATAACGATCCGCCGCCGCCGCAGATCTTCCGCTTCCGTCAGCTCTCGCGCCTGTACGGCGCCGGGGGCGTCAGCTGGTGGGATTGGGCGGAGGCATCTCCGTCCGGATGGGTTGCGCTGTCACGGCCCGCCGGATCGCTTTCGGGAAGCGGCGGCGCACCGATGGCCAGCATCGGCCTGAAAGCTCGCGGCGATGTCGTCGTCTGGGCCCAGGAGCAGCTGATCAGCGCCGGCTACCCGCTCGCCGTGGACGGTGGCTTCGGACCGGACACGCAGGCGGCCGTCGAGAGCTTTCAGCGCGCTCACGGGCTAGGGGTGGACGGAATCATCGGGCAGCTCACCTGGCACGCGCTGCTGCGCTACGGCCCGGCGCACATCCACTGGACGGCCGCCGGCGCCCGGATCGCGTCAGCGTCCCGGTTCTCGCTGACGATGCCGGTGCCGAAGTCCTCCCGGCTCCCTGCCAAGCGCGACGAGATCGCGGGCGCGGGCGGCGCGGGCATGCCGCCCGGGACGCCGGCGCGTCGATAGAAGAACCCCTACAGCAGGTCGTGCTCGCGCGCGTACGCCACGAGGTCCGCACGCGTCGTGCGGCGCGTCTTCTGCTGGATGTGGGCGCGGTGCGACTCGACCGTGCGCACGCTCAGGTAGAGACTCGATGCGATCTCGCCGTTCGTGTGACCGAGCGCGATCAGCTTCAGGACTTCGACCTCGCGTGCGCTGAGGTCGTCGGGCGGGCCGCTCGGAGGCGGCGGCTCGGCGGCGAGGCGCGCACCGAGTTCCGGGTTCAGGTAGGTGCGGCCCTGGGCCGCAAGTCGCACGGCCTGCACGAGCTCGGTGTCGGCGGCTTCTTTCAGCACGTACCCGATCGCCCCCGCACGCAGCGCCTCGCGCGCGAACGCCGGGTCGTTCTGCATCGTCAGCACGACGATCTGGGTTTGGGGTTCGAGCTCGCGCAGTCGCGGGATCGCCGGCAGACTCGACCCGCCGGGCATGTTCAAATCGAGGATCAGCACCCGCGGGTGGTAAGCAGTCACTCGCCGTTCTGTGCTCTCGACGTCGCCGGCCTCCGCAACGACCTCGAACCCCTCCTCCGCCTCCAGCAGCAGCCGAAGCCCGGCGCGGACAACCTGGTGGTCGTCGGCGACCACGATCGTAATCGGCGCGGTCGGCGATGGAACCTGCTCCACGCCGGGGAAGATAACGCGGTCGGCGGACCCCGCCTCGTTCGCGTCGGGGAGCTCGGGAGCATCCCCTCCACCCGTGGTCGGCGGTGAATCATGCTCCATCGACTCAGGTCCCAGCCACGCCGACGGGGGGAACGGGGCCCCGGTCGAGATCGATCTCGAGCTGCATTCCACGCCCCGACGGCATCGCCGGCGGACTGCTGATCTGACCGCTGAGGTAGGGCGCGAGGTAGCGCCCCGCGATCTTGGCCGGGGGCCACCACAACGGGCTCGAGCTGACGACTCCGGGGCCGCCTGTCGAGCCTTCCATGGCGCTCTCCAGATAGTGCGATCCCTTTCCGGCCAGCAGCAGCCCCCGCAGAACGCCCCGGAACGGCTCGGCCTTGACGGCGGCGCCGACCCGCGCGGCGATCGCCTCCGCGACCGCGTCCGCCTGCCCGGCAGCGAGGCTTCCGTGCTTGACCGGGAACGAGACCGCGTCGCCGGCTGCGTACACGTCAGTCAAGCCGTGTACGAGACCGTGTGCATCGACCGGGAGAAACCCCTGCTCGTCGGCCGGCAGGCCCGGAATTTCCAGGCCGCGAAGCATCGGAAGGGTCACGACAGCGTCGGCTCGGATCCGCGCGTCGCCCGGCCACGCTCGCAACTCGCCCCCCGCGAACTGGTCGGCGTGCGTGCCCGCGATGAAGTGGATACCACGTGTCTCCAGCTCGTCCAATACCGCGTCGCTGGCCCGCGCGCCGAACAGGGCGAGCGGCGCTGGCTCGTGCGTCAGGAGCGTGATCTCGGCGCTCGCGCCGACCGCTTGCAGCCGGTCCGCGGTCACGAGCGCGAGCTCGTACAGGGGGAGCGGCCAGCCGGCCTGATCGGGGACCGCGAACACGATTCGCGAGATCACCCCGCGCTGGGCCTCGGCCAGCATGTTGCGAAAGCGCTGGCTCCCGCCGGGGGCTCCGAACGCGATCGCGCCGGGGATGCAGTCCGTCGGCCGGGCACCGGTCGCGATCACGAGGATGTCGTAGCCGCGGCTAGCGCCGGTCGCGAGCGCGACCAGGTTGTCCTGCGGCACGACCTCGCTGACCGCATCGATCGTGCATCGCGCGTTCACGGTGCGCGCCACATCCCCGACCTCCAGCACCGGACCCGGCCCGGCTCCGAACGCCGAGCCGACCAGCAACGGACGGTGCGCGAAGTAGCGTTCGGGCGAAACGAGTTCGAGCTCGACCCGATCGCCAGCGAGCGTTCGCAGGCCCACCAGCACCTCGAGGCCGGCGACGCCACCGCCTACCACCAGGACTTTCGGAGGACTGTCAGAACCCAGCTCCCTCGGAGACACGGGCACCACCGTAGCCAAGTCCAAAGTGCCGCTCATCAGAACTCCGACGCCTAACCGCTCCGTAGTGTCTACTGACACCGGGCTAGTTGCGCTCGGCGCCGACACCGGCCTCGTCGAGGCGATCGAGGTAAGGCGCGAGGTAGCGCCCGACGACCTTGCTCTCCTCGGACCACAGCGGCGTGCGCGAGGCCTGCGAGGATTCGCTCAGGTTCTCGCCCAGCTCGGCGTACAGGTGGCGCCGGTCGCGACCACCGTATAGAACCGCCCGGAGGACCGGCTGGAAGCGAGGTTCGGCGACCGGCGCGCCGAGCGCGGCGGCCACCGACTCCGCGATCGCGTCTGCCTGCTGGGTCGCCAGACCGCCCTGCTTGATCGGAAACGTGGTCGCGTCGCCGGCCGCGAACACGTGCTCGCAGCCTTCGACGCGCCCGAGCTCGTCGACCGGCACGAATCCCTCCTCGTCCGTTGGCAAGCCGGGAATCGCCGGACCGCGCAGGCGCGTCAGCGCGACCGCGACGTCCACGTCGAGCTCGCGTCCGCCGGTCAGCAGCAGCCTGCCCTTGTCCAGCCGGATCGCATGGCCGCTGATGAACTGCACCCCGTTGGCCTCCAGCAGTGAGGCGACTTCGCGGCTGACGCGCGGGCCGAACGCGCCGAGTGGCTCTCGCTCGGGCGAGATCAGCGCGAGTGGGACGCCGTGGACGCCGCGCTCGGCGAGCCAGACGGAGGTGTGCAATGCAAGCTCGTAGACCGGCAGCGCCCAGGTGTGGCCGCCCGGGATCACGAATGCGATCCTGAGGCGGCGACCGGAGTGCGACTCGGCCAGCAGTGCCTTGACCTTGTTCGCATCCTCAGCCCCGCGAAACGGGATCGCCCCCGCGAGCGGCTCGGCGTGCCGGGCGCCGACCGCGATCACGAGCACGTCATAGCTTCGCTGCCCGCCCAAGGGCAGCGATACGGTCCGCGCCCGGGGGTCGACCGCGGCAAGCCGATCGCGGACCAGGTGGAGCTCGCAGTCGGCCGCGATCCGCGCCAGCGCGTAGCGGTGCTCGTGACCCTCGTGGAACGGCGCGGTCACGTCGTAGGCGCGCACGACGAGCTCGGGCTCGGGAGCGACAAGCTCGATCTGCACCCGGCTGCCGGCGAGTTCGCGGAGCGCGAGGGCGCACTCGATCGCCGCCGGTCCACCACCCGCGATCACGACACGTGCAGGAGCTGGCACCACCTCTCGATCCTAGTGGCGTGGCAGGCCGTCGATCGCGAGCCGCCGATTCTTGTATGCGTCGTCATTCGTGACATCCGGCCCAAACCAGGCCGGCGGCGCGAAGCGCTGTGCGCCGGCCGCGGTCTGGAACTCGACCTCGGCGGTCAGCAGGCCCGCGAGCGCGCCCTCGTACACGTCGAGCTCGATCACCAGACCGCTCGGCTGCGGAAGCTCGTAGCGGGTCTTCTCGACTCGGCGTCCCTCGGTGAGCGGCCACAGGCGGTCGAACTGTACGCGCGTGATCTCGATCTCCTCTTCGCGCCTGATCAGGCCGCTGCCGCGCTTGACCGTCAGGAAGCTGCGCTCACCCCGCCGGCGCACCCGCACCTCGGAGTCATCCGCGCCGACAACCAGGTATCCCTGGATGATCCGGCTCGAGCGATATCGCTCGAGGTCGTTCGGACGCTCCCCGACCAGAAACTTGCGCTCGAGCTCGAGGCCGTTCATCGCTGACCCGCGTCAGCGCCCGGGCATCCAGAAGCCCGAGCGGTCGGCTGGTTCAGCTCCGCGCAATCGTGCGGTAGTGATCGCGCCAGATCAGCCTGTAGATCGGGATCCAGCGCGGGATGTCGCGAATCCCCGGCAGCAACGGAATCAGCACGAACGCCAGGCTGAGGACCGCCATCACGGACATCACGAGGATGTCGGCGTTCGCCGAGGTCGAGAACGGTTTGATCTGATACCAGAACGTGTACAGCCACAGCCACACCTGGCCGGGATAGCTCCCGGTCTCGTTCATGATCCCCCATTGGTTCCCGAGCAGGTGCTGAGCCTGGGCGCGGCTCGAGAGCTGACCGCCGTCCGCCATGAACAGCAGCGGCTTGGTGTAGTCGGTCTCGTAGAACTGCTTGCTCGTGAGCAGGGCGCCGTCGAGCCCACCAGCCTGTGCGAACGACAACAACGAGTCCATCATCACCGGCACCGGCCCGCACGCGCACGATGGGACCGTGATCGAGCCGTCGGGGTTGGCGTTGGCCTTGCCGAGCGCATTGGTGTAGTTGGTCGTCCATGTGGCTTGTAGCTTCGCCGGCGCCGCTCGGTAGACCGTCAGCGCGGCCTGGAGCGTGGGCCGGCCGGTGATCGAGCCAAGCGGGGCGAGCACGAAGTCCTGGGGCGTGTTGATCGGGTGACTGACGCCGAGCCACTTCTGCAGATGGATGAACCACTCGTGCTGACCGTCGCTGTTGTGGTTATAGGGCGGGCCATACGCGGCCGTCGCACTTGAACCATCGAGCTCGCTGACGGCGGTTGTGACGAAGTCGACCGGGTCGTTGCGGGACCACTGCTTGATCGTGCTCGGCGGCACGTCGGGCGAGGAGAACAGAATCGTCAGCACGAGCGCAAGTGCCAGCACGACCCCGACCGCGATCGAGAACTCCTTGACCAGGTCGTACGGGCGGTAGCCACCCTTCCACTCGCGCGCGGCCTGGTCCTCGCGCCTGTGGCGCTCCCGATAACTCATCGCGAGACCTCTTGCTCGACGTCGGCCGGCGCGGCCCCGTCCGACGCTTGGCCCGCGGTCTTGGCTTCGGTCAGCTCGAACGGCGGCACGACGCCGTGCTTGCGCACCAGCAGTATGTGGCCGACGACCAGCGCGACGACCGCGGCGGGGAGCAGCAGGATGTGGTACGAGTACATCTGCCCGAAGTTGAGCAGGTTGAAGAACGAGCCGATGCCGGACGCGTTCATCGCGTCCTTCGCCTGGGTGGAGATCCACTGCGCATCGAAGTTCTGCTGCGAGACGTATCCGGTGAGCGCACACGGCACTGCGACGAGGAACGTCACCGCGCCGGTGACCCAGGTGGGCGTGCGCCCTCCTCTCCACGCCGCCATCCAGTACTTACCCCACAGGTGGATGACGACGAAGAAGAAGAACAGCTCGACGCCCCAGAGATGAAGGCTGTTGAAGAAGTGCCCGATGCCGGTGAAGTGCCACCACCCGGGCCCCTTGAGCGCGAGGATCGAGCCCGACAGGATGATCACCACGAGCGCGGCGATCGAAAGCACGCCGAACACGTAGATCCACGACGACACGTACGAGGGCTGCGTGTCGGCGAGCAGCTTCTCCGGGGGCAGCGTGGCGACCGCGCGCTCGCGTACGGCCGCGGTCCACGATCTCCTCGCGCGTGCACCTTCGGGGCTGACGGCGCTCACGATGGGCCTCCGCTCGACTCCTGTGACGGGAACGGAATCGCGATCGCGAGCGCGAACACGACCAGCATCAGCGCGATCACGATCACGTTGGCAACCGACAGGCGGATGAAGTGCCAATGGACAAGGTGCGCGGGGTGGTTGAGGTTGAAGATCGCGGCGAGCATCTGCGGGATGATCAGGACTCCGCCGTGCAGCGACATCCGTAGTCGGCCACACCGGCGTGCCGATATCTACGCAAAGCTGCTAAGAGCCTTCTTAGATAATCTGCTAAGACGCTTCTTAGACGGGAGTCTTCGCCGCTTAGACGGCGCGCGCCCGCGGCAAAGCGTCCGGGCGCCGGACGATGCTCGAGCCGGGAGCTGGGCTACTGCGGGGGCGCCTACGCGGTCTGCCTGACGACCGCAGCCGGCCTCGGCAGGATCACCTCGATCGAGGTGCCCTCCGCTGAGCTGGAGACCTCGAGTTGGCCGCCCGCGAGCGATACCCGCTCGCGCATGCCCGTCAGTCCGAACCCACTCGCGGGCACGTCCGGATCGAACCCCTTGCCGTCGTCGCGCACCGAGATCCGCACCTGTCGATCGTCCTCGATCACTTCCACCCCGGCCCTGTGCGCCTCGGAATGCCGAGCGACGTTCGTGAGGCACTCCTGGACGATCCGGTAGACGGTGGTCTCGAGCTCCGGGTCCAGTCTCACGTCCCGGGACCCACGTGCCGTGCGCAGTTCGATCTCGGCCTCGATCTCCAGCCCGCCCGCGCGCGCTCGCTCGAGCAGCGCCTCGAGCGCCGGCCCGAGGCCGAGCTCGTCGAGAGCCGCCGGCCGGAGCTCAGTGATCAGTGCGCGCAGGTTCGCGATCTCCCGCCCGATCTGCTCGACGGCGGCCTCGACCGCGTCCGTGAGCGTCGACGGATCCTTCGCCCTTCGGGCTGAGGAAAGCAGCACGCGCAGACCGCCGAGACCCTGCAGCGTCTCGTCGTGGAGCTCGCGCGCCCAGCGGCGGCGCTCCTCTTCGGCCGCCTTCAGCGTCCGACGGAGCCGGTCGCGCTCGACTGTTTGGGCGGTCGCAACAGCCGTCGCGGCGCTGGCCGCCGCCGCGAGCAGCATCCGCTCGTCCTCGGCTCGGAACTCGGGGCCGTCGACTCGGTCGAATGCCTCGATCACGCCCAGGTTCGCACCACGGAACTGCAGCGGGACGAACATCCCGGAGTTCGCCTCGACGCCGAGATCGCCGAGCGCGAACCGTAGCGAGCTCGACACGTCACTCGTCCGCTCCGCTCGCCCGCTGGCAACCACGCGGCCGGCCACCGACCCGCTCCGCGCAATGCGGCAACCGATGATGCTCCTGGGAACCTCGCCCGCTGTCGCCGCGATCCCGAACTCATCGCCATCGAGCAGCAGGATCGCCACGCCCGATGCCTCCACGAGTGCCCGGGAACGCTTGGCGATCAGTTCGAGCACGCGGTCGAGCTGGGTCTCGCCGCCGATCGCGCGCGCGATCTCGGTCGTCGCCTCGAGCGCTCGCACCGAGCGCTCGAGGTCGGCCCGGCGCTGATCGGTCTGCCTGTACAGGCGTGCGTTCTCGACCGCAATCGCGGCCCAAGCGGCGAGCACGACCGCGGACTCCTCGTCGACCTCGTCGAAGTCGCCCTCGTACTTGTTGGTCAGGTACAGGTTGCCCCACGCCTCGCCTCGGATCAGGATCGGAACCCCGAGGAAGCTGCCCATCGCGGGATGGCCGGGAGGAAAGCCGTACGAGCGAGGGTGGTCGCCGACGTTCGAGAGGCGCAGCGGCTCGGGGTTGGAGATCAGCAAGCCGAGCACGCCGCGGCCGCGAGGCAGGTCGCCGATCAGCCTGTGAGCCGCAGGGTCGATCCCGGCAGTGATGAAGTCCGCCAGGTTCTCGCGCGACTCGTCGAGGATCCCGATCGCCGCGTAGCGGGCATCGGTCAAGTCGCGGGCGACATCGAGCAGCCGCTCGAAGATCGCGTCCAGCTCGCGCTCGGCAACGAGCGAGCGGCCGGCTTCGATCAACCGGCGCAACCGCGATTCATCCAGCCTCGGCTCAATGTGTCGCTCGGTGGTGCTCACGACCTAGTGGGATTCTAACCTGAGAGAGCGCAGCACGCGGTGAACCTCGACGACGACCGGGTCCGCGCAAGCCGTGCGAATTCGGCGTCCGGCACCCCCTCGAGCAGATCCTCGCTTTATCTGCGCCTGAATCGAAACCGAGGTGATTGCATCATCCACGGAGCGCGCGGAGCGCGTTCAGGATCACCGCGAGGTCGATCACCTCCTGGAACAACGCGCCGGCGACCGGCGGCAGGTACCCGACCGCGGCAACCCCCATCGCGGCGATGCTGAGGCCCATCCCGGCCAGCACGCTCTCGCGGGCGATCGATAACGAGCGCCGTCCGATGTGCACCGCGTCGGCGACGCGATCGACGCGATCGACGGTGATGACCGCGTCGGCGGTTTCGGACGAGACGGTAGCGCCGCCGGCCCCCATCGCGATCCCGAGGTCCGCGAGCGCCAGCGCCGGCGCGTCGTTGACGCCGTCACCGACCATCACCACCGGCCGCAACTCGGCGTCGTCCCGGAGGCGACGAACGACCTCGAGCTTCTGCTCCGGCGCTTGCTCCGCGTACACGCGATCGACCCCGAGCTGGCGACCGACGCGCTCGGCGACCGACCGACGATCCCCGGACACCATTGCGACGTGCCGGACACCCTCGTCGCGCAGCCGCTCCACGATCCGCGTCGACTCGGGCCTGAGCTCGTCCGCCATCACGATCACCCCGGTCAGGTGGCCGTCCACCGCGATCAGCACGTGCGCCTCGCCCGAGCCCCAGCCGCTGATCGCCACCGCCGAGGCGAGCTCATCGGGCGCCACTCCCACCGTGCGTAGGAACGATCTGCTCCCGACCGCGATCGCGCGTCCGTCGATCAGGCCTTCGATGCCCTCGCCGGGGCGCTCGCGCACACTAACCGGCGTCGACAGGCCGAGGTCCGCCTCCTGGGCCGCGCGCACCAGCGCCTCGCCGAGCACGTGAGCCGACATCTGGTCCACCGAAGCCGCGAGCCGCAACAGCTCTCCCGACGCCACGCCGTCGACCGTCACGACCTCTCTCAGCTCGGGCGTCCCGACGGTCAGCGTGCCAGTCTTGTCGAACAGCACCGTCCGCGCCTG
>Ga0187766_10000551_pt1 | contig 20881 bp, 20 predicted proteins | sample 0216_QUI02_MP05__4_FD_132971 | JGI IMG/M metagenome (GOLD analysis project Ga0187766, IMG submission 132971) | Tropical peat soil microbial communities from peatlands in Department of Meta, Colombia - 0216_QUI02_MP05_20_MG | ecosystem: Environmental > Terrestrial > Soil > Wetlands > Peat ... | reverse complement strand
ACGCCCGAGAGTTCGCCCAGCGGTAACGTCCATGGGATGCCGCTGGCCGCCATCATGGGGCTAGGACCGCCGGAGCTGGCCAACATCTTCGGCTTCTCGCCCAAGATCGCGCCTGAGAATTGCGTGCTGGTGGGCGTGCGCGACATCGACGCCGCCGAGAAGGAGAACGTGCGCAGGGCTGGCATTGAGGTGTACACCATGCGCGACATCGATGAGCGCGGCATGCGTGCCGTCATGGAGGAGGCCTTGCGCGCCGCCGGTCGCGGCACCGCCGGCTACCACGTGTCGCTCGACATGGATTGGGTCGATCCCGAGGACGCGCCCGGCGTAGGCACGCCTGTTCGCGGCGGCGCCACCTACCGCGAAGCTCACCTGGCCATGGAGATCATCGCCGACCACGGCCGCCTTACCAGCTTCGAGATCGTCGAGGTCAATCCTGTAATCGACGAGCATAACCAGACCGCCGACCTGGCGGTCGAACTGACGCTGTCTGTTTTTGGGAAGAAGATTCTCTGAGCAACCCACCACCACAAGGACATCCGACCATCGGCGTGCTGCCGATACACCTGTTGTCCTTGAACGGTTACCTTCATGTAGTTCACACTGGCAACTGGCAACTGCCTACTGACAACTGACTATGAAGAAGCTTCGGGTCGGCATCCTCTTTGGCGGGCGCAGCGGCGAGCATGAAGTCTCGCTGCTTTCGGCCGCTTCCATCCTTGACGCCATCGAGAAAGACAAGTACGAGGTCGTGCCTATCGGCATCACCAAAGAAGGCCGCTGGCTTACGTCATCCAGCGCGGAGAAGCTGCTGCGCGGTGAGTTTTCAAGCGCCAAGCATCTGCGCGCCGGCGACCCCGACGCGACGCCCGGAGCGGCACTGCTGGCGAAAGGGGAGTCAATCGTCGTGCCGCCAGTCCCGGGCGATGCGCTTGCGCCATTCGACGTCCCGCAGCGCCGCCTGGAAGACCGCGCCATCAACGTCGATGTTGTCTTTCCCGTGCTGCACGGCACTTTCGGCGAGGACGGCACCATCCAGGGCCTGCTCGAACTGGCTGACCTGCCGTACGTCGGCGCGGGTGTGCTGGGTTCGGCCGCCGGCATGGATAAGGACGTGATGAAGCGCCTCTTCCGCGATGCCGGGCTCGCCATCGTCCGGCATCTCACCTTCCTGCGCGCCGACTGGCAAAAAGATCCCAAGCGCCTGCGCAAGGAGATCGAGAAGAAGCTCAACTATCCGGTATTCGTGAAGCCGGCGAACCTGGGCTCATCGGTGGGCGTCAGCAAGGCGCGCGACCGCAAAGAACTCGAAAGGGCCATGGACGAGGCCGCCGCCTACGACCGCAAGATCATCATCGAGGAAGGCGTCGGCGGGAAGGACCGCAAGGCGCGCGAGATCGAATGTTCCGTGTTGGGCAACGAGCGCCCAGAGGCGTCAATCGCCGGCGAGGTCATCCCCTGTAAAGACTTCTACGATTACGAGGCGAAATATCTGACCGAAGGCTCGGAACTCATCATCCCCGCCAAACTCAGCAAGAAGCAGATGCAACAGGTGCAGGAGATGGCAGTGCAGGCATTTCTCGCTGTCGATTGCGCAGGCATGGCACGTGTGGATTTCCTGATGGATCCCAAGACGGAAAAGATATACGTCAACGAGGTGAATACGATTCCCGGCTTCACCGCCATCAGCATGTATCCCAAGCTGTGGGCGGCCTCGGGGCTGCCGTATCCCAAGCTGATCGACCGGCTGATCCAGTTGGCGCTGGAGCGGCATGCAGAGAAGAAGAAGACCAAGTTCAGCAGATAAGTAGCGCCGCCATCCCGGCGGCTGTCTGGCGGGCGTCCCGTCCGCCCGTCAGGGCAAGATGCTCTGACGCACAGCCGGCCAGAGGCCGGCGCTACCATTTTCCAGCGTCCAACCCGACGCGCTTACTGTGCTCGCGGATCTCGGCCAGCACATCGAGCGCCACCGCCAGGGCGCGCCGTCCATCTTCCAAGGGCACCTGAGGCTGCGTCCGATGGCGCACTGCGTCGAGGAAAGATCGCAGCTCCGCGTGCAACGGCTCTTCTGAAACCACCGAGGGTTTCTGCATGCCGATACCCGGATTAGGCGAGGCCTTCGCCGCGGCCGCGGACGGGTCCACGGTGAACACCATCACATCCTGCCGCGAGTAGTCGATGGAGATGTACTGCTGCGGCTGGAAGAAGCGCAGCTTGCGTACGCGCTCCGTGGAAACACGGCTGGCAGTGAAGTTGGCCACGCAGCCGGATTCGAACTCCATGCGCACGTTGGCGATGTCTATCTTGGGCGTGAGGATGGGCAGGCCAACGGCACGGACTTCCTTGACCGGCGAGCTCACGAACGAAAGCACGATATCCAGATCATGGATCATGAGGTCGAGGATTACGTCGATATCGAGGGAGCGTGGCGTGAACACGCTGAGGCGGTGAACCTCGAAGAACATCGGCCTCGTAAGGAGCGGGATTGTTGCGCGGACGGCGGGATTGAAGCGCTCAAGGTGCCCGACCTGGACCACTCGTCCGCTCTGCTCGGCTACGCGGATGATTTCGTCAGCTTCGGCCAGCGACGGCGCCAGTGGCTTCTCGATGAGCACGTCGATGCCAGCTTCCATCAACGCACGCGCGACTTTCATGTGCTCGACCGTGGGCACAGCAACCGACGCCGCATCCACGCGCCCACGCAGATCGCTCAGCGCCAGGGACGCCGGATTGCCGAATTCGCGACTCACGGCGGCAGCGCGGGCCCGGTCGGTATCAACGATCGCCGCCAGCTCTACGCCTGCCCCTTCTTGCTGGAGCTGGCGATAGACGCGCGCGTGGTTACGGCCGAAAGCGCCGGCGCCGATTACGGCAACTCGTATTTTCTGGTCAGTGGACAAGGAAAGGCGATTCTAACAGCCGAGAGACCGTCGGCCAGCCCGCGTCCTCGGCGCGCCAGGCCTTGGCGCAATGGAGTGGCAGGGCACCCGCGCCACGCGAGCCAACCACATTTCTGCAACCTCTGGATTGCCCACGGAGTCCTAATTAGGCGTATCATGCAGGACGCAAATTTGGAGGAGAGAAAGCATGGCCTATCAAGTACCCCCCTTGCCGTACGACTACTCGGCTCTCGAACCGACCATCGACACTCAGACCATGCAGTTGCACCATGACAAACACCATGCGGCGTACGTAACCAACGCCAATGCTGCGCTGGAGAAGCACCCGGATCTGGAGAAGAAGTTTCCCACGCCGGAGGACCTGCTGCGCAACATCAACCAGGTGCCGGAGGATGTCCGCACCGCGCTGCGCAATAATGCTGGCGGGCATGCCAATCACTCCATGTTCTGGAACATCATGCAGCCTAAAGGCGGCGGCCCGGCTACCGGCCCGGTCTCGGAAGCCATCACCAAGGCGTTCGGCAGCTTCGACCAGTTCGTCGAACAGTTCAACACCGCCGGCACCAAGCAGTTCGGCAGCGGCTGGGTGTGGCTGGTGCGCAGCGCCGATCACAAGCTGCAGGTCATCTCCACGCCCAACCAGGACAGCCCTCTCATGCAGGGCCTCTATCCGATCATGGGCAACGACGTCTGGGAGCACGCCTACTACTTGAAATACCAGAACCGCCGTGCCGACTACTTGAAAGCGTGGTGGAACGTGGTCAACTGGAAGGAAATCAACAAGCGCTTCGAGGAAAGCGAGAGGGCGCTGAAGAAAGCGGTGGCCTAAGCGGCTGTTGCAAACGGGTTTACGGGGCGGAGATTCCGCCCCGTCTGTTTTTGTGCCGTCCGGATGACCCTCCACTTCAGTTAGACTGTCGCCACATGTCCTCCGAAAAGCTCGGTCTCATCGCGGGGAACGGCAAATTCCCCTTGCTGGTGCTGGACGCGGCGCGCGCACGCGGCGAACAGGTAATTGTCGTTGCCCTTAAGGAAGAGACTTTCCCCGAAGTCGAGCAGCACGGCGCTGCCGCCGTGCACTGGATGTCTCTTGGCGAATTGGGCAAGCTGATTGAGACCTTCAAGAGCGAAGGCGTGACGCGCGCTCTGATGGCCGGGCAGGTGAAGCACAAGCAGATTTTTTCAAGCATCCGCCCAGACTGGCGCATGGCCAAGGTGTTGTTCTCCCTGCGGGCGCGTAACACTGACGCGCTTATCGGCGCCGTGGCTCGGGTCCTGGCCGACGAAGGGATAACCCTGATGGACTCGACTGCCTATCTGGAGTCATTGCTGGCGCGTCCCGGCGTCCTGACCCGCCGTGCACCCACCATGGTAGAACAGCGCGATATCGCGTACGGACGCCAAGTCGCGCGACACCTGGCGCAATACGACATCGGCCAAACCGTGGTCATGGCCGAAGCCGCATGCGTCGCGGTGGAAGCCATGGAAGGCACTGACGCGACCATTCAGCGCGCCGGCGAAATCATGGCCAGCATGGCCGGGACGTCAACGCTGGCTCGTAACCTCACGGTGGTCAAAGTTGCGAAGCCCGACCAGGACATGCGCTTCGATGTACCGGTGATCGGGACCAGTACCATCGAGATCATGCGCCGGGCGGGCGCAACTTGTCTAGCGCTGGACGCGGGCGAGTGTTTGCTGCTCGACGGCGACGCAATCATCCATGTTGCCGACCAGGCTGAGATCGCGATCGTAGCCGACCCTGCCTAGACTCGCGTGAATCCGCGGTAAAGAAGTTACTTGATGATTCCCCGCTGTGCGTTCTCCACAAAGCGGATCAGCATCTCTACGTCCTCGCCTCGGTCAGATTCCGCCTTCAGCTTGGCGAGCGCCTGTGAGGTGTTGAGCTTGGAGGCAAGCAGGAGCTTATAGGCATGGTGGATCTTGCGGATGCGCTCACGGCTGAATCCGCGCCGTTCGAGGCCAACCTTGTTCAGCCCGAAGGCGTGGGTGTCGCGTTCGGCGGAGGTGAGCGAAAACGGAAGAACGTCCTGGGTGATGGTGGTGCCGCCGCCGATATAAGAATGTGCGCCGATGCGCACGAACTGGTGGACGGGACACAAGGCTCCCACGACCGCCCAGTCTTCTACCGTGATATGCCCGCCGAGGGTGGCGGCGTTGGCCAAGATCACGTGGTCGCCGATCACGCAGTCGTGTGCGATGTGCGTGTAAGCCATGATCAGATTGTGACTGCCGACGCGGGTCAGGCCCCCACCGCCGGACGTCCCGCGACTGATGGTGACGTACTCGCGGATCACGTTGTCATCGCCGATCTCGAGGCGCGTGGGCTCACCTTTGTACTTCAGGTCCTGCGGCTCGATGCCGACGGCGGCAAAGGGGAAGATGCGGTTGTTGTTTCCGAAGCGGGCCGGGCCGCCGATCACCACGTGCGAAACCAATTCGCAGTCCTCTCCCAACTCGGCGCCGGCGGCGACCGTGCAATACGGGCCGATGCGGCAGGAGGGGGGGATTCTCGCCGCGGGATCGACGATAGCTGTGGGATGGATCATCGCACGGGCGAGCGCGGCCTCTTTCACGGGCGGCATCGTCACGCCGACTCAGCCCCGGCCTTGCTGCGCGTGGCGGCGGTTCCGGGCGAGGGCCGGTCCACGAGCACACAGGTCACGATGGCCTCGCAGGCGAGTTTCTCTCCAACGTACGCTTTGCCGCTCATACGCACGGCTGTCGTGCGCCAGGCCAGCACCTCCACCTCGATGCGCAACTGGTCCCCCGGCACCACCGGCTTGCGGAATCTGGCGCGTTCGATGCCAGTGAAGAACATCAGCTTGGAGTCGCGTTCTGCAATCTCGGTGAGCAGCAGCGCCCCTCCGGCCTGGGCGATGGCCTCCACGATCAGCACTCCGGGCACGACCGGAAAGCCTGGGAAGTGTCCGGCGAAAAATGGCTCATTGACGCTGACGTTCTTGAGGGCGACAATGCGGTGCTTCCGCGCGACCTCGACCACACGGTCGATTAGCAAGAAGGGGTAGCGGTGCGGCAGGATGGCTTGGATCTGGTTGATGTCCAGCGCACCTCCGCTCTCGGCGGCCGGAGCTTCCACGGCAGAATGTACGGTCTGTGCCATCAGGAGCCGTCATTATAGAGCGATTGTGCCCTTGGGTCATTGATTAGCTAGTAGCGCTGCCGTCCCGGCGGTTGTGCGTGCGGGTGTCCCGCCCGCACCGCGGAGGGCAGGATGTCCTCCGCGACAGCCGGCAAGATGCCCTCGGACTTGGCTTGAAGGGGAAATTCCTGAACGACACATTACAGTCCGCCAAGCTGTTGGATTACTTGCTGGCCCTCCGCGATGAGATGGTGGCATCGCTTCGCCAGTTGGTGGAGCTGGAATCTCCCAGTGGCAACAAGCTCGCACTCGATTGCCTGGGCCAGCACCTTGCCGCGGAATTCGCGAAGCTAGGCGGCCGAATCAAGTTACACAAACAGCGACACGCCGGCGATCACCTGCAGGTGGACTTCGCAGGACCTGGCAAGCCTATCCTCATCCTCGGACACATGGATACGGTTTGGGACCTTGGCACGCTGGCGGCGATGCCATTCCGCGTGGCCAAAGGGCGCGCCTTCGGCCCTGGCGGCTTCGACATGAAGGCCGGCATCGTGCAGGCGATCTACGCCATCCGCGCTCTGCAAGAGCGGCACGCGCGACTACCGCGCGCCATCAGCGTACTGCTGGTCAGCGATGAGGAGAGCGGCAGCTATTCCTCGCGACGGATCACGGAACGGCTGGCAAAGCGATCCGCCGCCGTCCTCGTGCTCGAGCCGGCGCAGGGCCCGAAAGGCGCATTGAAGACTGCGCGCAAGGGCGTTGGCGCGTACCGAGTGGCAGTCGAAGGACAGGAGGCGCATTCCGGGCTCGACGCTGAGAAAGGCGCGAGCGCGGTGCTGGAGCTGGCACGTCAGCTTCTGGTGATCGAGAAATTCGCTGATCGCAGGCGCGGTATCACCGTCAATCCTGGCGTGGTCCGCGGCGGCACGCGCACGAATGTGATCGCCGGCGAGGCTGTAGCCGAAGTGGATGCACGTGTCACACGGTTGAAAGATATCGCGTATCTCGACAAGAAGTTCAGCTCGTTGAAGCCGTTCGACAAGCGCTGCCGGATCGAAATCTCAGGCGGTATCAGCCGCCCGCCTATGGAACGGAGCAGGCAAACTTTTGCACTCTTTACACTCGCCAGGCGCCTGGCACATGAGCGGGGCTGGAAACTTGAGGAAGCTTCGGTGGGCGGAGGGTCGGACGGCAACTTCACGGCGGCGCTCGGGATTCCTACGCTGGACGGCTTGGGCGCCGTGGGCGAAGGCGCGCACGCGCGCCACGAGTCAGTGCTGATAACCGAGATGCCCCGCCGAGCTGCACTGCTGGCGCGGCTAATCGAAAGCATTCCAATCCGATCCTGCTAAAAGACTTCCACAGTCGCGTAGTGCCCTGGCGCTGCCGCAATCTTCGCATCGCAGGTAAGCAGGGGAGCGTTCAGGGCCTCCGCCAGGGCGACGTAGATGGCATCGTACGCCGTGAGATGGTGACGCATTTCCCAGACGCGCGGTAGAAGAAAGGTGTGACGATGGCGGAAGATGCGAAGCTCTAAGAGGATCTGAAGCGCCTCGTGAGCTCGCGCCTCCGTGACTTCGCGCTCGCGCACATAGCGCCGCAGAGCATGAGCGGTTTCGACGTCAAGCAGATGGGGTGCGTGGAGGATATCCGCATGAGAGAAAAGCTGCGCTTCAATACGTAAGCCCTTCTGCGTCCTCAGCAGCCACTCGACGGCAGCCGAAGCATCCAGGACTATCACCGGCTGTCTCGGGCCTCTCGAATCACCTGCGCCGCCGGCGTTGACAAGACCACGGGCTTATGGCGCCGCAGTCGCTCCCGCATCTCCTCCAAGGTCGGTCGCTCTGCAATTTCCCGAATTTCGGCCAGCAGGTAATCCGATAAGGACATGCCTGCCATAGCAGCGCGCGCCTTCAGTGTGCGATGCAGGGCATCGGGAACATTGCGTACTTGAATCATCTTGGACATGTGATCATGATAGTTACATGTGCATAGCATGTCAAACAGCCGCCTCGCTGAGTTCTTTGACTGCGTAATCGCCCTGCCCTACAATTACGGCAGAGGTCGTTCCTGCCCGGCCTCGGACGGAGGCCATATGCCGGGGAAACTTGGTCTGCCCGAAATCCTGCTGATCCTGGCCATTGCTCTGCTGCTCTTCGGTCCGGGCAAGCTGGCCCAGTTGGGCAAGGGGCTGGGCGAAGGAATCCGCAATTTCAAGTCGTCGATGAAAGAGGGCGAAGACCAGCAAGACAAGAAGTCTTAGCACCCGGCTGCAGGTGTCATTGTGCAGATCCCGGCTGGGCGTGTGAAGCCCTCCCTCCGCGGCATCCACAGTTGAATTCGGCTACAGCACCCCATGCTTGCGCAGCATTCGGTACACCAGCGGTACCGGCAATCCCACCACATTGAAATAGCAGCCATCCAGGTGGGTGACCCAGCGCGAGGCGAGGCCTTGGATTCCGTAGGCGCCGGCCTTGTCCGTGGGCTCAGCCGTAGCCACGTACTCGGCGATCTCCTGGTCGCTGAGCGGACTGAAGCTGACGGTCGTGGTTTCGGCTCGGGTGTCTTCAATGCCCGGACCGCGCAAGCAGACCCCGGTCGTCACCAGGTGGGAGCCTCCGGAGAGCAGGCGTAGCATGCGGGCGGCGTCCTGCGCGTCGGCGGGTTTTCCCAGTACCTGTCCGTCCACGATCACGACCGTGTCGGCGGCAAGCACGAACTTGTCAGGATGGCGCGCGAAGGCCGCTGCTGCTTTTTCTTCGGCGATACGGCGGACGAAATCCTCAGGCCACTCCTGCGGCCGACGTACCTCAGCAAGATCCACGGTACCAAGCGTGAACGGGATGCCGGCATTGCGCAACAGCTCGGCACGGCGCGGTGACGATGACGCCAGAACCAGTTCCACCCTCGGCGTTGCAGGTTTCACGTTGCGCTGTTTTTGATGTTGCTTACCGTTTTTCAGCACGGCCTCATTCTACCTGTGTTGCGCGGCCGAGGGCGCCTCCTTGGCCTGCTGCGAATGCTAGAATCGAACCGGGTCAATCCCGCCAAGATGGATCGCGCTCACATCCGCAACTTCGCCATCATTGCTCACATAGACCACGGCAAGAGCACGCTGGCGGACCGCTTGCTCGAGCTCACTGGAGCGCTCTCGGCGCGCGAGATGCAGGAGCAGGTGCTCGATGCCATGGATCTTGAACGCGAGCGCGGCATCACTATCAAGGCCCACGCCGTGCGTATGAAGTACATTGCACGCGACGGCCAGGAGTATCAGCTCAACCTGATCGATACGCCCGGCCACGTAGATTTTTCGTACGAAGTCTCGCGTTCGCTGGCCTCCTGCGAGGGCGCGATTCTGCTGGTGGATGCTTCGCAGGGCGTGGAGGCGCAAACGCTCGCGAACGCATATCTCGCGATCAATCACGGTCTCGACATTATCCCCGTCATTAATAAGATCGATTTGGCCAGCGCCGATGTCGGTCGTACCAAAGAGATGATTGAAAGCGCCGTCGGCCTCGATGCCTCCGACGCTCTGCCGATCAGCGCCAAGACCGGCCAGGGTGTTCCCGAGGTGCTGGAGCGGATCGTAGCCAAGGTGCCGCCGCCGAAGGGTTTTCCGGAAGCCCATCTGCAAGCGCTGATCTTTGATTCCTGGTTCGACCCCTACCGTGGAGTGATCGTGCTGGCGCGCGTTTTCCAGGGGACGCTGCAGCGCGGGCAGAAGATACGCCTGTGGTCCAACGGCAAAGTGTTCGAGGTGGAGACGCTGGGCGTGCTCACGCCCAAGCCGGTAGAAGTGGAGAGCCTGGCCGCGGGCGAGGTCGGGTTCCTGATTGCTAACATCAAGAACGTTGCCGACACCAAGATCGGCGACACCATCACCGACGACGACCGCCCCGCTATCGAGCCACTCCCCGGTTTCGAGGAAGTGAAACCGATGGTCTTCGCCGGGCTGTACACGGTAGACGCGCACGAACACACGCAGTTGCGCGAGGCCCTCGAAAAACTTCGCCTCAACGATTCCTCATTTTTCTTCGAGCCGGAGAGTTCCGCGGCGCTGGGCTTCGGCTTCCGCTGCGGTTTTCTCGGCCTCCTGCACATGGAAATCATCCAGGAGCGCCTGGAGCGCGAGTTCAACCTCGACCTCATCACTACCGCGCCCGGCGTTCGCTATCGCATTACCCGCACCGACGGGCAGGTGGTCGAGATCGATAACCCGTCGAAATGGCTGCCGCAGAGCGAGATTGCCAGGGTCAACGAGCCGGTGATCGTCGCCACTATCCTGACCAACGAGGAATATGTAGGCGGCATCCTGAAGCTGGTGGAGGAGAAGCGCGGCAAGCAGAAAGCGTTCGAGTACGTAAGCGCATCACGCGTGATGCTGACCTACGAGCTGCCGCTCAACGAGATCGTGCTTGACTTCTACGACCGGCTGAAATCGGTGTCACGCGGCTACGCTTCGCTCGACTATCACCTGGCGGGCTGGTGGGAATCGCCCATGGTTAAACTCGACATCCTGGTGGCGGGCGAGCCGGTGGACGCGCTCTCGCTCATCGTGCACCGCGAGGCCGCCTACGAGCGCGGCCGGGCGCTGGCCGCCAAGATGAAGGAACTCATCCCGCGGCAGATGTTCGAGGTGGCCATTCAGGCGGCCATCGGCGGCAAAGTGATCGCGCGCGAGACGGTACCGGCCATGCGCAAGAACGTGCTCGCCAAGTGCTACGGCGGCGACATCACCCGCAAGCGCAAGCTGCTGGAGAAACAGAAAGAGGGCAAGCGACGGATGAAGCGCATTGGGCGCGTCGATATTCCGCAGGAAGCCTTCCTGGCAGTTCTGAAGGTCGGCGAGCAGTAGGACATGCGTGGAGGGACAAGGCTCCTTCGGCCAGGTATTCTTAGCTGGTCCCGCCAGAAATCTGGATGCTGGAATGTGCAAAAGTAACCTCCCGAGGGATTACGAAAGAACCGACAAACCGGCCCAACTGCACAACCGGATGTGCGCCGTAAATACTTGACTTCTTGAGCCTTTATCCCTGCCGCAGAAATTATGCAAAACGCTGAGAACGGCGCAATGACTGGCTGATTACGCGCTGCCGACATTGAATTCCACAAGATTTTCCACAAGGCACAGGAAAAACACCTGACGTTGCCAGTAAGAAAATGGCCGCCCGAAGACGGCCTGATCTCTTGCCCCCGACGGGACGAACTACTGGGACTTCGGCGGACTGGCAGGCGCGGCAGGAGCCGCTGCTGGTTTGTGATTGGCGGCCGGTTTCGGAGTTGTCGTGCCACTGGGCTTGCTGCTGGAAGCCGAAGCAGGAGCCGGGACACCCGACTGCGCATTGTAGAGGTCCACCACCGCCTTGGTGACGTCGACGTTGCCTCCGAACCACAGCACCTGTCCCTGCGGCCAAGGCTGCGAAACGTCGATGAGCAGCGAGTACTGGTTGTCCTTAGCGAACTTGTCGATCACTGGCGCCATCTTCTGCAAGATGCGCTGCGCGACCTCGCTCTGCTGCTGCTGGTACTCGTTCTGCGCGTCCTCGGAGCTGCGCTGCATTTGCTTCTGCTTAGTCTCCAGGTTGCGGACCAGATTGCTGCGTGCATCCTCATTCATCTTGTCGCCCTGGGTGTTGAGCTGCTTCTTCAGATCTTCGATCTCCTTGTTGAGATTTTGCAGCTCGGTGCGCTTGGGATCGAATTTCTTGTCCAGCGCTTCCAGATCGCGGCGGCCCTCATTGGAGGCCAGGATGGCGCCTTGGATGTTGATGATGCCGACTTTATTGATACCCGCGACGGGAGCAGCGCCAGCGGAAGCGGCGGCAGGTGCGCTGGCCGGAGCAGCCGCCGCAGGCGCGGCAGCAGCAGGTGCGGCGGAGGCGGGCGTGGCAGCCGCGCTTCCAGTCTGCGCCAGAGCGGCCACAGACAGGACCGCGGCAAACAGCAAAATAACGGATGCAAACTTGCGTGTCATCGAATGTTTCGGACTCCTTGGAAGAATACCTTCGGGATTTCTCAGAAATGCGATCGGAACACCGTGTTTCCCGGCCAGATTCTTCGCCCGGGCACAAAGAACCACGCTCGCCGGGAAGACATGTTTTTCGCGGGAGCGAATACGACATTATAGCAAGTAAGGAGTGGGACGGCAAAATACACCCCACTCCCGGCATTGAGCGATTCTAGGAATTGGATCAGTGACCGATTCCCAGCATTTCCTAGAACGTTGTGCTCACCGTGAAGCGGAAAGTCTTGGTAGGCTCCTTCAGGAGGTAACTTGGGAAGAAAGCCCTCAAGGTCTGCTGAAAGGTGAAGTCGCCAGCAGCTCCGGGCGGGAACATGCTGCGCGTGACCAGGCTCGGAGTCGGGCTAGTGGTGTCGAGTCTCAAGGGGTTGTATGCCCAATAGACGCGGAACGGAGCATTGATTACCGGCATCATCACCTGTACCTCCAGCCCCGTGGACATGCGCGGAACATAGTTGGTTCCGCGGACCAGTTGAAGTTTCTGCGTGAAGGGGATGGTACCCGCAGCGATGTTATTGATGCACTCGAAATTGATATTCAGGCTTGAGCAGCCGAAAGGGGTGCTGTTCAGCGTTTCAAAGGCGCTGTCGGAGATGCGGAGCTGCGAGCTGCGGGCGGAAAAGTTCATGCCCGTGTCCATAAACGGGGCCAGATTCACCGGGCCTACCAGCGGGATCCGGTACTCCAAGTTAGTAATGACGCTGGTGTCCCCTCCGGGGAAGATGAGGTTTTGAACTGGGATGGGAATGCACCACCCCAGGCAGCCCGAGTTCGGCAGCGAGTTGACGAGAGGATTTTTCGGATTGGCCGGAACACGTGTTAAATCCGGATTGGTCAGAGCGATGGTGGCAGTTGTCACCACGAAGGCCACTGGCGAAACCGAGCGGATATCAAACCCGCGCAAATCCTGCTCACCGCCGGGATAGGAGCGCTCGAAGGGTGGCGCCACCAGCCCTCCGTAGCCGGTGAGGAACGAGCCCTGTACCCGGAAACCCAGGACCTGGCGTCCTTCCTTGCTGGGCCGCGGACCCTTCATGCTCAGGAACCTCTTGTATTCTGCTACTGGCCGCACCGCCTTCACCGTGCCCCCGAGCCCGGAAACTTCCGCCGAGAGGAAGTAACTCTGGCCCGACGTCGGCCGCAGCGGGCTGTTGATGGTGCTGTAGCTGAAACTGGGGACCACTTTGCTGGTGACCACACCCTGCAGCGCATTCGGCCCTGAGAGGCTGCGAAAGGCCAGCGTCTGGAAGTATTGCTGGGAAGCCTGGCTGAACACGGTGAGCGATGAGCTATCGTAGCCATAGCTGATGCCGACGCGTTTGAGTGAATGCCGCAGCGGATAACTGGCCGACACTGTGAACCCGGTGCTCGACTGGGTAAAGTTCTGCAATGTATTCAACACCGCCTGCGAGAGGTTGAGCGCCTGCCCCGCCAGGATGTTGGCCTGCTTCGCTTGGTTATAGTTGTACCTGCGGGTGTACACGCTGAAGCCTAGCTGCAGCGGCCGGTCGAGCACGTAGGGCTCGGTAAACCCAAACGTCAGGTTGCGCTCCAGGTTGCCGATGTTGGCCTGGACCGTCAAGGTCTCGCCCAGGCCCAGAAAGTTGTTGGTGGTGTAGTTGAGGCCGATGAACGAGCCGGCCAGGCCGCTGAGGCCGCCGGTCAGCCCGATTGAGTTCTTCCCCTTCTCCTTCACTTTCAGGGTCAAGTCGACAGTCCCTTCCTGCTGGTTCTGCTTGGTCTCGGTGTCCTGCTCCGGCTTGAGCGGCTCGAAATAGCCGAGCTGGTTCAGCCGCAGCAAGCTGAACTCCCAGAGCTTGCTGTTGTAGACCTGGCCTTCTTGCAGCGCCAGTTCGCGGCGGATGACTTTGTCTCGGGTGGTGGTGTTTCCCTGAAACTCAATGCGCCGCACGAAGAACTGCTTGCCCTCGTCGAGGTCGAATTTCACCGTCACCGTCTTGTGCTCGTCGTCGATCTCGGTATCCGGCACCGGGGTGAAATTGATGAACCCCAAAGCACCGTAGAGGTCGTGCAGGTTCTTGATGCCGTCGCGCATCAGCTTGGTGTTGAATATGTCGCCGTCTTTCATGGGGATGGCACGTCGCAGGAGGTCCACGTTGGTGACGGTCTTGTTGCCGCTGAATTTGACTGCTTTCAGACGGTAACGCTCCCCTTCCTCGACGGGCATGGTGATATCGACTTCCTTCCCGCCACCCTTCTGTATCAGCGGTATGCGGAACCCGTGGCTATCGCGGATGTTGGTCTTCGGGTCCTGCACCAGCGCTTTGAAATACCCCTTTTGCTGCAGGGCGTCGCGGACGCGCTCTGCGTCTTCTTGCAGCTTGGTGGCGTCATACGTGCGCGACCACAGATGTTCCAGAAAGATCGAACGCGGGATCCCGAACGGCTTCAGGTTCTTCATCGCGGACTGCAGGTAACGGCTCTTGACGTGCTTGTTCCCCACGAACTTGATCTTGCCCACCTTTACCTTGGGGCCTTCCTTGACCACGAAAGTCACGGCGACCGCCGCCGGGGGGATCTGTCGAATCTCGGTGCGCACGGTGGCGAACTGCCGCCCGTGTTCCGCCAGCATCTCTTTGATCGTGACCTCTGCCTTCTTGATCTTGGTCGGGTCGTACTGGTTTTCGATGGTCAGGCCAACCTTGCGCTCCTTGAAGCGGTCGAGCACGTCGCTCTGACTCACCGAACTCAGGCCCAAATAGTTGATCTCGCGGATGGTGGGCTTTTCCTTGACGTAAATGTTGATGATCCAGCCCTTGGGCCCCTGCTCGCGCTCGAAGCGGATGTCCTCGAAGTAGCCGGCGTTCCACAGCGAGTTGAAGTCGCGCTCCAGGGCGGCCTGATCGTAAACGTCCCCAGCATGGGTGAAGATTTTGGAGCGGATAGTGTCGGCCGGGATGCGGCGGTTGCCAAAAATACGGACTTCTTGAATCAACTCCTGCTGCGAGCCGACCAGTATCCCAGAGCCGAGGAATAAGGTGGCCAGCAGGAGGGAAATAGACCGGGCTAACCCGGAGCCAACAACAAAGCCGGTATTGCTTCGTTGGGGTGGAAGCCGGAGAGCATGGTCGGCGCGGACTGCTGAGGTAACCCTAAGAAATGCAGAAATATTCCAACCTCAGTCTGGAGTACGGGAAAAACCCAAATTATACGGTAGCTGAGCCTTCCCGCCAAAACCGGAAGTGCGCGATGGCGATGCCCTTAAATGCTTCATCGGAAATCGAGTTAGCGCGCGGCGGGCCGGACGCGCTCCACCTCTACCATGGTGGAGTAGAACGTGGCGCCCGCGCCCAGGTCGGTGAGCCTGTCTGAAGTCAGAACGTTGATATTCCGGCCCTGCGGCGAGAGTTTGGCCCAGTCTAGCCGGGCGGCCACGACGCCGGGCGGCACCGCACCGTTGACCCTCGCCGTCAGCTCGATTTCGCCACGACCGTTGAATACACGGACCCGGTCGCCGTCGCAGATGCCGCGCGATTCAGCGTCGGTTGCCGTCATCTCCAGCAAATGGCGATCCTCCATCTGCTGCAGGCCGGGCTGATTGGTGAAGGTGGTGTTGAGGAAGTTGTCCGCCTTGCGGGCTAGCAGTTCCAGTGGATAAGCGCGAGCCTGCGTGCCATACCGGGATTCTCGAGGCGGAACGAAGGCTAGTACGGGATCCAAGCCCTGCACTACCAGCGGCTCACTGTAAAACTCCGCCTTGCCGGAGGGGGTCGGGAAGCCTCCATTGGCGAAAGGAAGAAATGGTTGTTGCTCCCTCCGTATCTCGGTGTGCCCGTGGTGGAAGTTCAAGCGCACGTGCCCCTCGCGTTCGAGCCGCGCACGGTCGATGCCCGCGAGCCAGGGATGGTCGGGGTCGAGGACGGTCTCGATGGCCTGATCCACCGTCTCCTTGAAGCAATCCTCAGTGAATCCCATGCGCTGCCCGAGATCGGAGAAGAGCTGGTAATTCGAGCGGCATTCACCTAGCGGCTCGATCGCCTGGTGAGAGACCTGCAGATGGTAATGCCCGTAGGCCGTCTGCAGTTCCTTGTGCTCGAAGAAGGTGGTGGCTGGCAGGACGATATCGGCATAATCGGTCGTATCGGTAAAGAACTGCTCGTGCACCACCGTGAACAAATCCTTGCGCGCAAAGCCCTCGACCACGCGGTTGTGGTCGGGCGCCACCGCCACCGGATTCGAGTTGTAAACGAATACTGCCTGGACCGGCGGATCGGTAAGCTCAGTAAGCGCCCGCCCGATCTCCACCATGTTGATGGTCCGCGCTGGCCGTCCGAGCGCGGTCTGCATCAGGTCCGGACGCTCCAGCCGCTCCCGCCGCAGCGGATAGGCGCCGCTGGTGGAGAGTTGCAGCCCGCCGCCGACCTCCTTCCACGAGCCGACCAGGCAGGGCAGCATGGCAATGGCCCGCACCGCCGTTCCGCCGTTCTCCGAGCGCTGCACGCCGTAGTTCATGCGAATGGCCGCCGGACGCGTCGTCGCGTACTCGCGTGCCAGCCGCACAATGTCCTCGGTTGCGATGCCGGTGATCGCCGCCACCCGCTCCGGCGGATACTGCGCCGCCCGGCCTCGCAACTGGTCGAAGCCCAGGGTGTAGCTCGCGACGTAGTCTGCGTCGTGCAGGTTTTCGCCGATGATCACGTGCATCATGCCCAGCGCCAGCGCCACGTCGGTGCCCGGACGAATGGGGAGATACCAGTCGGCGCAGCGGGCGGTGCGCGTCTTGTAGGGGTCGATGACCACCAGCTTCGCGCCCTGGCGCCGCGCTTCTTCGATGAAAGGCCACAGGTGGACGTTATTGCCGTGGATGTTTGCGCCCCAGGCGATGATGTAGCGCGACTCCGCGAACTGCTCCGGCTCTGTGCCGAGCTTGCGTCCCAGCACGGAGATCAGGCCCACTTCGCCCGCCTTCGAGCAGATATGGCGCGCTAGCTGCGACGCGCCCAGGCGATGGAAGAACGCGCGGTCCATGCCGCTGCCGTTCAGCACACCCAGCGTTCCGCCATAGGAATAAGGCAGGATGGCTTCGCTGCCGAACCCGCGGGTGATGTTTCGGAAGCGCTCGCAGATTTCGTCCAGAGCCGCGTCCCAGGAGATGCGCTCCCAGCGCGCTCCCTGGCCTTTGCTGCCCAAGCGACGCGCCGGATAGAGCACGCGATCGGGCGAGTAGACGCGCTCCAGATACTTGGCGACTTTGGCGCAAAGGAACCCGCGCGTTACCGGATGAGCAGGATCTCCCCGGATTCTCGTGGCACGGCCGTCTTCCACGGTGATGAGCACACCGCACGCGTCCGGACAATCATGCGGGCACGCGGCATGGACAACCTTCTTCATAGGCAAGTCCGAATTATATCTGCAAAGAATTGAGTCATTGAGCTATTGCGTCATTGATTCATTTGAGAAAGTCATCCGGGACCCAATGGCTCAATGACCCACGACTCAATGCCACAATCCCGACCAGGTATCAAATTGGGCACTGGCCAGCACTTGCCTGTTATCGTTATGATTATGATGGAACGAGTACCGGCTGGGGCGTGAGTATGGCAACGACGCAAGTTATTCTCTACTTCGACACTCCGGCGGACGCACTGCGCTTCACACTGGCCGCCAGTTCCGCGCTCGCGGGCGACGGCAAGAAAACCGCCGGCCATCCGGACCTGAGCCGCGAGATCAAGCGCGCCACCCGCATCCGCGCCGAGGACGTCGCCGTCGCCGCGTCGAAATAGAATACTGAGACTTCAGGCAGCACTGGAAGGCGCGCCGCGCTCCGGCCGCAGCGGATATCCGTCCGGATCCTTGCCGCGCAGCCGCCGCCACAGTACCTGAAAGTTGATGCGGTTCACCACCACAATAAACACTTTCCGCAGCCTGTCCGGCGGGCAGGTGAGTGGGCGCACCCCATGCCAGGAGTGCTCGTTGCGCTGAAAGATGAAGCTCTGATTGCCCAGGATCTCCGAAGCTGCGACCTGGCGCAGATCGCCAAAACCCGGCCGCTCCGTGACGCGAAAGCGTCCTTCGTCGTCGAGCACAACGGTTTGGCCGCCCCAGCCCGGGTCCCAATCCGCTTCTGTATTCAGGTAGAAGATGTGAGAGCCCATTTTGCGCCGTGCATCGACGTGGGGTGCGATGGAAAACCCCGCGCCCTCGTAATGCCAGTGCATCGTCAGTTGGATGCGCTGCCGGCGCGACAGCCCGAACAGCCGACGCAGAAAATCCCCATACTCCGCGCTTTGCAGTTCGCCGATGAAGTCCCGCCAGGGCTGCGCCACTTCCAGGCCCGGGCGGCATTGCAACGCATGGAGGTCGCCGTAGCCTCCCTTGCGCGAGGAATGCCGGGCAAATGTGTTGATGTCGGGCAGCGTATTGCAGAGCCGGCGAAACCCATCGTCGTTCACGAAGCCCTGGACACTCACCCAGGGAAATGGGCGGCGCTCGCGAAAAGCCTGCGGGTCGATCTGCCTCATACGCTCTAAGTTGAGATATTGCATCGTCACTCCCGCGAACGCTTCGATTCTAGCAAAGCTGGAGGGGCTGGTTTTGAAGAGGCGCGGCTTCAAAGCTGTTCCTGTTAGGAAACCGCCATGGGCCGACCAGTGCTGTCCGGATTGCTGCGCCTCAGGATAGCAACGGAGCATGCAGGAAGGCGAGATCACTTGATCTCGAGAATTTCTTTTTCCTTGGCCTTGCCCATGTCTTCCATTTTCTTGATTTCGTCGTCGGTGAGCTTCTGGATCTCGTCGTAGGAACGGCGCTCGTCGTCCTCGGTGATTCTCTTGTCCTTGAGCGATTTCTTGATGAGCTCGTTGCCGTCGCGGCGGATGTTGCGGACGGCCGTGCGATGGTCCTCGAGCACCTTGTGCAGGTGCTTAACTAGTTCGCGGCGCCGTTCTTCGGTCAGCGGCGGCACCGGCACGCGGATGAGCTTGCCGTCGTTCATGGGATTCAGGCCCAGATCGGCGGCGCGGATGGCCTTCTCGATCGTGCCCAGCGAGCTGGGATCGAAGGGCTGCACGGTGATGAGCTGCGCCTCGGGCGCGTGCACCTGCGCGATCTGGTTGAGCGGCATCGCGTTGCCGTAGTAGTCGACGCTGACGGAATCGAGCATGTGCACGGAGGCGCGTCCGGTGCGGATGGCCGCCAGTTCCTTGCGGAAGTCTTCCACCGCCTTCTCCATCCGCGTGCGCAGTTGCGCGAAGGTCTCCTTGAGCGCGGGATTGCTCGCCATGCTGGGTTGAGGCATCAGGTCCGCCTGTACGAGTGGCCGCAAGCGGCCAGGCATCGAGAACGGGAGATTATAGCAAGCGGCAGGCTGGAAGCAGCCGTCGTTGCGGCTACAACCGGCCGCAATAATTTGTCATGCTGAGCGAGTGCGGGCCGGTTTTGCCCGCACGAGTCGAAGCACCCCTACATAATCAGACATCGTTCGAATAGGGGTCCTTCGACTCGCGCGCCAACAGCGGGCGCGCTCGCTCAGGATGACAGCGCTTAAGGAAGTTCAATAGCTACGCGGTCACCAGCGAGCCGATCTTCTCACCCGTCACGACGCGGCGGATATTGCCTGTGCGGTTCAGGTTGAAGACGACGATGGGCAGATTGTTGTCCTTGCACAGGCTGATGGCGGTGGAATCCATCACCTTGAGACCCAGCTTGAGGACGTCCATGTAGGAGATGCGGTCGAACAGCTTGGCATCCTTGACTACGACGGGATCGGCGTCGTAGACGCCATCGACCTTGGTGGCTTTCAGGATAGCATCGGCCTTGATCTCCATGGCGCGCAGCGAGGCGGCCGTGTCGGTCGAAAAGTAAGGGCTCCCGGTTCCTGCGGCGAAGATCACGATGCGGCCCTTTTCCAGGTGGCGGATGGCGCGGCGGCGAATGAAGGGCTCAGCTACCTGGTTCATCTCGATGGCAGTCATCACGCGGGTGAAGACGCCGCGCTTCTCCAGCGCGTCCTGAAGTGCGATGGCATTGATGACTGTGGCCAACATGCCCATGTGGTCGGCGGCGACGCGGTCCATGTCGCGGGCCTGCTCGGCGACGCCGCGGAAGAAGTTGCCGCCGCCGACGACGATGGCGATCTGGACGCCCAGCGAATGGACATCGGCCAGCTCGGACGCGATTTCGTGGATGCGAGTCTCATCCACGCCGAAGCCCTGTCCGGCGGCGAGGGCCTCGCCGGAGAGTTTCAGCAGCACGCGTTTGAAAGCAAGAGCCAAAACGGTCGTCAGTTGTCAGTGTAACCCAAACTACTGCTTGGGATCGGCGCCGGGTTTGGTGAGGGCGATGGTCTCGCCCTGGTCGCCCACCTTGAAGCGGGCAAAACGCCGGACGGAGATGTTCTCGCCCAGCTTGCCGATCTTGGAGGCGATCAGTTGCGAGACGCTGATGGTCTGGTCCTTGATGAAGGGCTGCTCGTAGAGGCAAACCTCCTCATAGAACTTGCTCATCTTGCCCTCGACGATCTTCTCGGCGACGTGGTCGGGTTTGCCGGTGGCCTTGGCCTGGGCGCGGTAGATGTCCTTCTCGCGCGCGTAGGCTTCGGGCGTAACGTCTTCCTTGCGGATGAACTTGGGATCGCTGGCCGCGATGTGCATGGCGATGTCGTGAACCAGCTCTTTGAAGTCATCGGTGCGGGCGACAAAGTCGCTTTCGCAGTTAACCTCGACCAGCACCCCGATCTTGCCGCCGGCGTGGATGTACTGGGCGACGGAGCCTTCAGTGGTCACGCGCGTGGCCTTCTTCGCCGCGGTGGCGACGCCTTTCTTGCGCAGAACGACGATGGCCTGATCCAGATCGCCCTTGGCTTCGGTGAGAGCCTGT
>Ga0187766_10000550_pt1 | contig 20881 bp, 18 predicted proteins | sample 0216_QUI02_MP05__4_FD_132971 | JGI IMG/M metagenome (GOLD analysis project Ga0187766, IMG submission 132971) | Tropical peat soil microbial communities from peatlands in Department of Meta, Colombia - 0216_QUI02_MP05_20_MG | ecosystem: Environmental > Terrestrial > Soil > Wetlands > Peat ... | reverse complement strand
GTGGAGCCCGGTGACGAGGTTGTCCTCCAGCCAGGTGACTACCCGGCTGGCTGCGCGGTGCGCCGTGGGGGACTGCCCCAGGCTCCGGTGGTCATCCGCCCCTCGGATCCGGCGAACCCTCCACGCCTCACGCAATCGGGCCTCGTCAACCTGCTCGAGATCCGGGCGAGCGATGTCGTGATCCGGGGCCTCACCTTCGGCCCCACGGTCCACGACGCGGACGGGATCCGGATCTTCGGCGGCGAGCGGATCACGGTCGAGCAGTGCCGGTTCACCCAGCTCGGTGGGATCGCGGTGGTGGCCAACCATTCGAGCGTCCGCACGCTCACGGTGAAGGGAAACGTCATCTCGCAGTCCACCTCGACCGGCATGTATTTCGGATGCCATGACGGCGTCGGCTGCGTGATCACCGATTTGCTCGTGGAGGGCAACCACATCCACGGCGTGGACGCACCGGACCCCGAGATCGGCTACGGGATCGAGGTGAAGCTGAACTCGATCGCGGTGATTCGCAACAACGTGATTTCCGACACCAAAGGCCCCGGCATCATGATCTATGGCGCACGGGAGCTCACGGCACCAAGCATCGTCGAGCGAAACTTCGTGCGCGGGTCACGCACGTCGTCCGGAATCGTGGTCGGCGGCGGACCAGGGCTGGTCCGCAACAACATCTCGGGCTGGAATGCGGAGGGTGGCATCGGCCTCGAGAACTACGGACGCCGGGGTCTCCTGCGCGCGATCTCGGTCCTCAACAATACCGTCTACGGCAACCGCGAGGGCGGCGTGACGGTCCCGGCATCCGGTCCCCTGGAGGCGACGCTCCAGGCCAACGCGGGTCACGGTCGAGCCGACGCACCGGCGTTCCCCTCGGCGCGACCGGGCCTTCGCCTCATCGGCAACCTCGACTGCACCGGACTGTCGTGCTTCGTCGATCCGGAAGGCCTCGACTTCTCACCCGCCAAAGGGTCCCCACTTCGACGGGCCGGCGTGGGTGCTTCCGCAGGCGTTCCGGCCGACGATTTCTTTGGCACTCCGCGGAGCGGGACTCCCGTCATCGGGGCTGTCCAGCACGCTGGTCCACGGATCGAACTCGAGAGCGTTCGACAGTAGAGACGCTACTTATCCCCGTGCAATGCTTGCATCAGAGCCCCCAGGCGCTAAGTACTTGATTTGCCGAGTCAAAATTACCGTAAGTATGAGACACGGACGCTTAGCCCACGCATATTCGACATCTGCAATGAATCTCCTTGCCCAATCAGGTGATGGAAGTTCTCTGTCTTCTAGCTATTCAGACCAAATAAATCAAGTGTTTATCTCAAATCAATGAGTTTTTTGTGGCACCCCGTTTGCTGTCTCAGTTGCTCCGGCTAGAAGCCTGATCCCGGACCGTTCGCTTCGAGAGGGAGGAGTCGCATGCGCGTCCTTGTTACCGGCCACAACGGCTACATCGGATCTGTCATGGTTCCCGAGCTGCAGGCCGCCGGTCATGAAGTCATCGGGCTGGACACGTTCTTCTTCGAGGACTGCACGCTCGGGCACGACGGCGACATCGTCCCGGCGATCCGGAAGGACATCCGGGACATCCAAGTGGTCGACCTCCAAGGGCTCGACGCCGTGGTTCATCTCGCCGCCCTCTGCAACGACCCGCTGGGCGACCTGCACGCGGAGTGGACCCACGAAATCAACCATCGTGCCTCGATCCACCTGGCGCTACTCGCCCGCGACGCGGGCGTGAGCCGCTTCCTCTATGCCTCGTCTTGCAGCATGTACGGCGCCGCGGGAAGCGATGACATGCTTACCGAGAACGCCCCGCTCCGGCCTCTCACTGCGTATGCCACCTCCAAGGTCCGGACCGAAGAGGACCTTACCACCCTCGCAGACGCCTCATTCAGTCCGGTGTACATGCGAAACGCCACAGCCTATGGGCTCTCACCGAGGCTGCGGGCGGACGTCGTGCTGAACAACCTCGTCTGCTGGGCCCACACCACTGGACGCATCCGAATCATGAGCGACGGGACCCCGTGGCGCCCCGTCGTGCACGTTCAGGACATCGCTCGGGCGTTCGCGACTGCTCTCGTTGCTCCGCGAGAGGCCATTCACAACCAGGCGTTCAACGTCGGGGCAACCGCCGAAAACTATCAGGTTCGCGAACTGGCCGAGATCGTCCGCGGCACGGTAGCTGGATGCACGGTCGAGTACGCCGCCGGCGCCGGGCCCGACCCACGAAGCTACCGCGTCGACTTCGGGAAGCTGACACGCACGTTCCCTGATCTCAAGCCCCGTTGGAACGCGTCGTTCGGCGCGAAGGACCTCCACGCGGCGCTGCAGGAGGCCGGGACCACCTTGGCTGACTTCCAGGGACGTAAGTACATTCGTCTTTCCCAGATCAAACACCTCCTCGATTCCAACCGGCTAGATCCGTCCCTGCGCTGGACCCGTCAGGCGGAGTAGCACACCTCCATGCTCACTTGCCGCTTCTGTCGCGCTGAGCTCCACCGCACCTTCGTCGATCTCGGCATGTCGCCACTCTGCGAAAGCTTTCTCACCCCAGACCAGCTGAACCAGATGGAGCCCTTCTATCCGCTGCACGCTTACGTATGCGAGCAGTGCTTCCTCGTCCAGGTTTGCGACTACGTCGCTCCGGAGAGCATCTTTTCCGAATACGCCTACTTCTCGTCCTACTCCGACTCTTGGCTCGCCCACGCACGACGGTACACGGACGCGGTCATTGATCGTCTCGGTCTCGACCATCACAGCCTCGTGGTTGAGCTCGGCAGCAACGACGGCTATTTGCTCCAGTTCTTCGTCGCCAGGGCAATCCCAGTGCTCGGCATCGAGCCCGCTCGTAACGTGGCCCGCGCCGCGGTCGCTAAGGGCGTTCCGACCCTGGTCAGCCTCTTTGGCCAAACGGTAGCGACCCAACTCGTCGCCGAGGGCAAGCGAGCGGATCTTATCGTTGGAAACAATGTCCTCGCCCAAGTCCCGGACCCCAACGACTTCGTCGCAGGCGTGAAGGCACTCCTCAAGCCACACGGGGTCGTCACGATCGAGTTTCCTCATCTCCTCCGGCTGATGGAGGACAATCAGTTCGACACGATCTACCACGAGCACTTCTCCTACTTCTCACTGTTATCGGCCAGCGCCATCTTTCGCACCCACGGCCTAACGCTCTTCGACGTCGAGGAGTTGCCCACTCATGGTGGCTCGTTGCGCATCTACGCCCGCCATGTCGACGACGCCTCCCGCCCGCAGACCGCACGGCTCTCCGCTCTCCTCGCGCGCGAAGCCGCTGCTGGATTGCATCACCTCGAACGATATCTCTCTTTCCCGGAACAGGTACACGAGACGAAACGGCGTCTCCTCGACTTTCTCATCGCCGCTAAGCGGCGCGGAAAGTCCATTGTCGGTTACGGAGCCCCGGGTAAGGGGAATACGCTGCTGAACTACTGCGGGATTCGGCGCGACTTCCTCGACTACACCGTCGATCGGAATCCCTACAAGCACGGGCGCTTCACACCCGGCACCCACATCCCCATCCATCCGCCAGACAAGATCAACGACACCCGGCCCGACTACGTCTTGATTCTCCCGTGGAACATCAAGGATGAGATCATGGACCAGATGGCCGCCATCCGCTCTTGGGGAGGGCAGTTTGTCGTTCCCATCCCTGATGTCAAGGTATATCCATGATCTTTGCCGACACGCTCCTGTCCGGGGTCTTCATCATCGACCCGGAGCCACTCGAGGACGCGCGCGGCTTCTTCGCCCGGATCTGGTGTGAGCGGGAGTACGCCACCCACGGCCTGAACACTCGGATCGTCCAGGCCTCTGTCTCCCTGAACAAGCGCAAGGGCACCCTTCGCGGTCTTCACTACCAGGCCGCCCCCCATCAGGAAACGAAACTCGTCCGCTGCACGCGCGGCGCGATCTTTGATGTCGTCGTCGACCTTCGGCCCGACTCCGCAACCTATTGCCGTTACGTCAGCGCTCTACTGAGTGCGGAGAATCACCGCATGATCTACGTGCCGGAGGGATGTGCGCACGGATTCCAGACACTAGAGGACAACTCCGAGGTGGCCTATCAGATGTCCGAATTCTACTCCCCAGAGTACGCGCGCGGGGTCCGCTGGGATGATCCGGCGTTCGGCATCGCGTGGCCGCCCGACGATCGAACCATCCACGACCGCGACCAGAGCTATCCCCCCTTTCGGCCGTGAGCGCGGACCCGACATCGTGACCTCAGGTCCCACGCGGCAACCCATGAATCCACCTCTCCTTGGTCAGGAGATGTGGGCGCTACTCGCGGATCTCTACCCGATTTGTCGCAGCATCACGGGAGATGGAGTACGTGCGACACTCCGCCGTCTGCAGGCGCACGTTCCTCTAACCATTCACGAAGTCCCGACGGGTACCTCGGTTTTCGACTGGTCCGTTCCGAAGGAGTGGAACATCCGCGATGCGTACGTGAAGGATTCCCGTGGCACGCGCGTCATCGACTTCCGGGAGTCGAATCTTCATGTCATCAGCTACAGCGTGCCTGTTCGGAGACGAATGGCCCTCGCGGAACTGAAGGGGCACCTCTTCACGTTACCGGAGCACCCCGATTGGATCCCTAACCGAACCTCGTACTATGACGAGTCCTGGGGTTTCTGCCTTCGCCACACTCGACTGCTGGAACTCGAGGATGGTGACTACGACGTGTGCATCGATTCGTCGCTGGAGGACGGGAATCTAACCTACGGCGAGTACTATGTCCCAGGCTCGAGCACCGACGAGGTCCTCTTCTCGGCGCACGTCTGTCACCCCTCGCTCGCCAACGATAATCTCTCCGGCATCGTCGTCGCCGCCTTCCTCGCCAAACATTTGCCCCCTCCTCCGCGTCGGTATTCGTATCGCTTTCTCTTCGCTCCGGCGACCATCGGCGCGCTCACGTGGCTTCACTTCAATGAATCGCGACTACCTCGAATACGCCACGGTCTGGTCTTCACCTGCCTTGGCGACGCGGGGGGTCATACCTACAAGCAGAGTCGGCGCGGAGACGCCGAGATCGATCGCGCGGTCAAAGTCACTCTGCGAGATCAAGGCACACCGCACCGCATCGTACCCTTCGCCCCGTCCGGGTATGACGAGCGTCAGTTCTGCTCGCCTGGCTTCAACCTCCCCGTGGGCTGCCTGATGCGCTCCCCGCAGTACCCCGAGTATCACACCTCGGCGGACGACCTCGACCTCGTCCAGCCTCAGGCTCTCGGCGCCTCTCTTGCCACCTGCCTTGAGGTGATCGACGTGCTTGAACACGACCGCCGATACATGAATCAGAGCCCCTACGGAGAGCCCCAGCTCGGTAGACGAGGCCTCTACCACCTCCGCGAACGCGGAGGTCCAACGGCGGCCGAGCTCCTGGCGATCAAATGGGTGTTGAATCTATCCGACGGCAAACACAGCCTGTTGGACATCGCCGAGCGGTCGGGATGCCAGTTTCGATACGTGAAGACCGCGACGGCAGCGCTCGTCGACAGCGGCCTTCTGAAGGAGGCCTGATTGGTCCCCCTCGGCACCCCGACCGGGCGATATCGCGAAAGGTGGTACCGACTATGAAAGTCGTGCTCTTCTGCGGCGGGCTCGGCACACGCTTGCGCGAATACTCCGAAAGCATTCCCAAGCCGATGGTGAACATCGGCTACCGGCCAATCATCTGGCATTTGATGAAGTACTATGCTCATTACGGTCACACGGACTTCATCCTTTGCTTGGGCTACCGCGGCGACGTGATCAAGCAGTATTTCCTGAACTACGAAGAATGCCTCTCCAATGACTTCGTGTTGTCGAAGGGCGGAAAGGAACTGACGCTCTACGGACGCGACATCGAGCATTGGAACATAACCTTCGTCGACACCGGCCTGTACTCGAACATCGGTCAGCGTCTGAAGGCTGTCGAACCGTATCTCCACGGAGACGCCGTCTTCCTGGCAAACTACACCGACGGACTTTCGGACCTGCCCCTCAACGAACACCTCGACAACTTTACGCGGCGTGACGCGATCGCCAGCTTCATCAGCGTCCGACCGAACCACACCTTTCACATCGTGAACATCGACGATACGAGTGTGGTTCGAGACATCCATCACGTAAGCCAGGCCGACCTATGGATGAATGGGGGGTTTTTCGCGTTCAAGCGAGAGATCTTCGACTACCTCGGCGATGGCGAGGAGCTCGTCGAAGAGCCGTTCGCTCGGCTGATTCAGAAGGGCGCCTTGGTTGCCTACAAGCACGACGGTTTCTGGGCGTGCATGGATACCTTCAAGGACAAACAACGTCTCGATGACCTGAACGCCCAGGGGGACTGCCCTTGGGAGGTCTGGCGACGCGGGCCGTCGGCCCACGCTCCCGTCAACGGCGGTGCACATCACGCCAGAGCCACGGCGCAGCGCCCCGAAGTTCTCGAGAGACGCCCCCCGGACGCCTCACGACCATGATCCTTCCGCCAGTACGAGTCCGGCCGCGCTGAGATGCTAGCGCTCAATCTCCCCCAGCGCGCCGACGCACTCCAGGTTCTATGCCTGGGAGCCCACGCCGACGACCTCGAAATCGGCTGCGGCGGGACGGTTCTCAGACTGCTCGAGAGCGGCCAGCCCGTGGCCGTCACCTGGGTCGTCTTCAGCGCCGAAGGCGACCGTCAGCGCGAGGCACGCGACAGCGCCGAGATCTTCCTGGCACGGGCCAAGAGCAAGAACGTCGTCCTGAAGGGTTTCCGAGACGGATTCTTCCCTTTTCAAGGGACGCCCCTCAAGGAAGCCTTCGAAGAGCTCAAGCAAGGCTTGGCTCCGGACGTGATCTTTTCACACTATCGCCACGATCTGCACCAGGACCACCGCTTGGTCTCAGAGTTGACGTGGAATACATTTCGGAACCACCTCATCCTCGAGTACGAGATCCCGAAGTACGACGGCGATCTTGGTTCACCGAACTTCTTCGTGGACCTCGACGAATCCGTGTGCCGGCGCAAGATCCAGACGATCCTCGCCCTTTTCCGCTCCCAGGCGGGCAAGCACTGGTTCGCCGAGGACCTATTCATGGCTCTATTGCGGCTTCGCGGAATGGAATCTGGGGGTACTGGAAAATATGCCGAGGCCTTTTACTCCCGGAAAGCCGTGCTCTGCGTCGGGGAGTCCTCATGCTGAAACTGGCGCGGCGTTTCGCGGGACGATTCGTCGATGGCGCAGAAATCTGGGCACTAGGCGCGCTGAGCCTCGCGTCGTGGAGGCGTCGTCGCCGCCTGGCCCGCCGCGAGCGCGAGCGTCCCTCCGATCCGGGGCGCTGGTTCACGCCGGCGGAAGCACACGTCGTGGCCGCGCTGGCCTCGCTGATCGTGCCGTCGGACGAGACTGGACCGGGGGCGAAAGAGGCTGGCGTGACCGAGTCCCTCGATCTCCTGCTCGCCCAGTCTCCAGCACGGCAGCGTCTCTACCGGAGCGGCTTGCTCGCATGTGACGAGTGGGCGCATCGGCGCCACGGTCGATCCTTCGTTGAGCTTGCCGCCGACAAACAGCGACAGCTGCTCGATTGGGCAGATCCGGCTCCGCCCGGCTCGAAGATACCATCGTCATTGGCCCACAAGGTCTGGCGCAAGGCCGCGAGCGTCTACCGGAAATGGCGCTGCCCCCTCGTTGAGCTTTTCCCCGACCTAGCTCGCGACGTTATGGGTGCATTCTATACTCACCCCATCGCCTGGGATTGGCTCGGCTACGACGGCCCGCCGATGCCTGCTGGATATCCTGATCTTCGGGAGAGAACCGTGTCTCCAACCGGAGCGCGAAGCGTAGGGCATCCCTCGTGAGTACGTTCCAAGGAACTGGGCACATGGTCGACGTTGTCGTCATCGGCTGTGGCGCGGGTGGCGGCGTCCTCGCCAAGGAGCTCGGGGAGGCTGGCCTCACCGTCGTCGTCTTGGAAGCCGGGAAGCGATTCACGCCGTCACTCGACTATCCGACCGACCAGCAAGACTTCGAGCTCCGGGCACCCAACGTCTTCGATCCGACAGACGAGCGCCGAGACCGATACACCTCGGGCGGGTCACGAGGGTTCTTCTACAACCGGGCGAAAGGCGTGGGTGGATCGACCCTCCACTACCTTGCAGTGTCCCCGCGGCTTCACGAGTCCGACTTTCGCGTGCATACCGAGGACGGAGTGGCGGCGGACTGGCCGATCAGTTATGCCGACCTCGAGCCCTACTATGTTCTCGTCGAGCAAGAACTAGGCGTTTCCGGTCCACATCCGGATGACGCGAATCCGTTCGACCCGCCTCGCAGCCGACCCTTCCCGACGGCCGCCCACGAGTTCAATCGAGCGGGCTGGACGATCAAGCGCGCGGCGGACAAGCTTGGTCTCCACATGGTCCGCGAGCCGCTCGCGATCCCGACCAAAGACTGGAACGGCCGGCCCGCCTGTATCGAAGCCGGAACCTGTGGTTTCGGCTGTCGAATTCGCGCCAAGTCCAGCATCGACGTCACGTATGTGCCGAAGGCTGAAGCGACAGGTCGTGTCGAGATCCGACCCGAGTGCATGGCACGCCAAATTACCGTCGAGCCCGACGGCCGCAAGGTCCGCAGTGTGATCTACTTCGATCCCAACGGTCACGAACAGGAGATCCGTGCCCGTGCCGTCGTGGTCGCGGGCAATGCCGTCGAGACCTCGCGGTTGCTCCTCCTCAGCAAGTCGCCTGCCTTTCCAACCGGGCTCGCCAATTCCAGTGGCCTGCTCGGGAAATACTTTATCGAACACCTGGACGTGAACGCCTACGGGGTCTTTGCCGACCGCCAAGACCCCTGGCGCGGCGTCCCCACCGGTGGAATGATCCAGGACTACTACGCCACCGACCCAACGAACACCTTCGCCCGGGGCTGGACGCTCCTGCTGAGCAGCGGTTCCCAATGGCCGTACGCGGTCGGGCGCCGCGTCGGCGGCTGGGGCTCCGCGCACAAGGCCCGTGTCAAGGAGCTCTTTGGCCGCGTCCTTGGCATTGCCTCGGTCGGAGAGCAACTACCTGATGTGCGCAATCACGTGATTCTTGACCCCATCGTCAAGGACTCCTTCGGCTTGCCGGTACCACGCATCGTCAATGAGCCACGCGACAACGATCGCGAAATGCTCAAGGCCATCACCGGGCGCTCCACCGCTCTCCTGCAAGCTGCGGGAGCCACCGACATCTCAGCGACCTACTACCCCGGAACATCCGCCCACTACCTCGGTGGCTGCCGAATGGGTCACGATCCCCGCACGTCCGTAGTCGACCCCTGGTGCCGCGCCCACGACGTGACGAACCTCTTCATTGGAGACGGCAGCGTCTTCGTGACCGGTGGGGCGGTCAACCCTGCACTGACTATCTCCGCGCTCGCCACCAGGACCGCGGAAGGCATCGTGAATGCGTTCCAGCGCGGCGACCTCTAGCGCCGGTCGCCCATCCGAGCCATGCGACTGACCATCGTGGGACATTTGCCGTGCCCAAGGTGAGCGTCGGATTGCCGGTCTTCAACGGCGAACGCTTCATCGAAGAAGCGCTCTCCGCGCTCTTGACTCAAACCTTCCACGATCTCGAGCTGATCATCTCAGACAATGCATCGACCGACCGCACGGAGGCGATCTGCCGCGAGTACGTCCTTCAAGACAAGCGTGTCAGCTACCATCGCAGTCCTAGGAACCGTGGCATCTCCTGGAACTACCGCCGGGTCTTCGAACTCTCGTCGGGCGTCTACTTCAAATGGGCCACGTATGACGACGTCTGCGCGCCGGAGTTCATCGCTCGCTGTGTCGAGGTGCTCGACCGAGATCCCCGCGTGGTCCTCGCCCACTCCACCGCGACGATCATCGACGACCTCGGAAAACGGCAACTCGAATGCGGGGCGGGTCTCCACCTGCAATCACCTCGAGCGCACGAGCGGCTCTCTCAGCTCTTCCACAATCTACGATTGAGCAACGCCCTGTACGGCGTGATCAGAAAGGCCACCCTGAACGACACACCGCTACTCGGGGACTACCCAGGCGCAGATATCCCGCTCCTGTCCGAGCTCTCACTTCGTGGGTTGTTCTTCGAGATTCCCGAAAGCCTCTTCTTTCGCCGGATCCATGCTGCGGCAACGAGCGCTCGCCCGGATGATCAGGCGCAACTTCAGGCGTACAATCCTGACAAGGCGGGCCGGGCAGTCTTCCGCGAGTGGCGGATGCTATACGAACACTGCCGTGCGGCCGCGCGCGTACCGCTGTCCGCCCGCGAGCGTGTCGCCGTCTGGTCATTCTTGCTGAAGAGCGCGATGTGGAACCGTGCCGAGTTGATGCGAGAGCTGTTGGCCGCAGGAAGATCTTAGCCGCCAACGCGCCAGCGGTGGATCCCACCCAGCCACGCCTTCTTCAACCCGGACACGAATGAGCCAGTTGGGAGGGCAGCTCGCGCTCGTGACGGGCGCCGGCACAGGAATCGGCCGCGCGATCAGTCTTCGTCTCGCGGCGGCCGGGGCGACCGTTTGCCTGGTCGGGCGACGCCAAGAACACCTGCAGGCGGTCGCGCAGCTCGCGGGCGAATCAGGGGGGCGCTGCGTCGGCTACCCCACGGATATCACCAGCACCTCGGAGCTCGAAGGACTCCGGGCCCACGTCGAGCGCGAATTCGGCTCCCTCGACGTACTAGTCCACAGCGCCGGCGTGATCACGCTCGGCCGCGTGGACGAGGTCGATACCAAGGACCTCGACTGGCAGTATCAGGTGAACGTGCGCGGAGCGTATGCGTTGACCCGCGCCTTTTTACCGATGCTCAAGACCCGCCAGGGCCAGGTTGTATTCGTCAACTCCAGCGTCGGCTTGACGGCCCGCGCGGGGACCGGGTCATACGCCGCGACCAAGCATGCGCTGCGGGCCCTAGCGGACAGCCTGCGGGATGAGGTAAACGGGGAAGGGATCCGTGTTTTGAGTATATTCCTGGGTCGCACTGCCAGCGAGATGCAGTCCGAGATTCATCGGGTCGAGGGCAAATCGTACAGACCTGACCGGCTCATGCAACCGGAGGATGTGGCCTGGGTGGTCGTAAACGCCTTGCTGGTGCCGCGGACTGCCGAGGTAACGGAGGTCCGGATGAGACCGATGAGGAAGTCCGATTGAGCCGTTTCCGCTCGAGAGAGTTCTCTCGTTTCTGCGCGCAGGGGTTTCCCCGGCGCGACACCTGACTACGGCTGGATCGTCTTCGGATCACGGGATCGAGCCTGATCGAGGGCCGCAGGTGAGCACCGCGAACCCAGTCGCCACCCGCCGAACACGACATGCCCTATTTGTCGCGTTCCACTTTCCTCCGGAGGCCAGCAGCAGTGGGGTCCTCCGCACGCTCAAGTACACACGGTACCTCGGAGCCCACGGCTGGCGCGTCACGGTGCTCACGTTCGATCGCAGCGCCTACGACGTCCAAGATCCCGCCTTCGAACGTCAGATTCCGGCCGACGTGCGCGTCGTGCGCACCCGCTTCTTGAACGTGAAGCGTCACCTCGCGATCCGGGGCGTCTATCCGGGCTTCGCCGCGGTGCCGGATGTATGGATTGGCTGGTGGCCGTGGGCGGTGCGAGCCGGCCGCCGGCTGCTGCGTACGGACCCATTCGATCTCGTGTACTCGACGAGTCCCCACGCCACCGCGCATCTCGTCGCGAAATCGCTCGCCGGCCGCGCGCGGTGTCCGTGGGTCGTCGACTTCCGTGACCCGTGGTACGAGGAGCCACCCGAGCCGGGCACTCCGCGGGTCGTCCACTGGGCCGCTCGGCGGCTAGAACGCCTCGTCGTCCACCGGGCCGCTCTCGTCCTGGCGAGCACGGGCCAGCTACAAAACACGCTCGCGGCACGCTATCGAACCGAACCCCCGTCAAAGTTCGCCACGATTCCGAACGGCTACGACGAGGACGACTTCGCCGTCGTCCCTCGTCGAGACCCAAACCCCCGCATGGAGCTCCTCGTGCTACATGCCGGTAGTGTCAATCCCCACTTCCGTGATCCACGGCCGGTCTTCGCCGCCGCGCGGGAAGCGGCCGATGCCGGTGCTCTCGAGTTGTCTCGCCTGCGCTTCCGCTTCCTCGGCGCCGGCCCCTTCGGGGACACCAGCGAGATGAGGGAAGCCATTCACGCCGCCGGGCTCGACGGACGCGTCGAGTTCATTCCTCGGATCGAGTACTCCAGGGCACTGGTCGAGTTGACGCGTGCAGACCTCCTGCTCCTCCTCCAGGACTCCCCGGACACCGAAAGTCTGGTCCCGGCTAAGCTCTTCGAATACCTCCGCGCGGGACGGCCGGTGCTCGCGGTCGGCCGTCCGGGCGCCTCCGCAGAGATCCTCGCCCGCGTCGGAGGTGGCTGGGCCAGCGATCCGCGCGTCAATGGCGCGCTCCGCGCCGGGCTGAGCCACGCCTACCGAGCCTGGCAAGAAGGAACGCTCGACCAGACGGCCGCCGACCCCGCCGCTCTGAAACGCTTCAGCCGGCAGCAGCTCGCGGCCGAGCTCGCGTCGCGATTCGACTCTCTCGTGCCGCCCGGGCCGAGCCGGTCGCGCCCAGCGCGCTAGCCCCGCGCGACCCTCACGCAGACGTCGGCGAAGGCGGACGCCGCATTCTCCCAACTCGCGTGCTCGACGACGTAGGCGCGCGCGTTTCGTTCGATCCGCTCCCGCTCGGCGGTATCGGCCAGGAGCCGCGCCGTCGCGGCCGCGAAGTCGCGAGGATCGTCCGCCAGGACGACGGTCTCTCCGTCCCGTACCGGCAATCCTTCGACGCCGATCCGCGTCGACACGACCGCTCTACCCATGGCCATGGCTTCGTAGGCCTTGATCCGCGTGCCGCCGCCGATCCGCAACGGGATCACAAAGACCGCTCCACGGGCTACGTACGGCCGCACGTCGTCGACCCGTCCCACCACCTCGATCTCCGGATTCGGCTGCAGGCGGGTCCGGAGATGCCGCGACGGGTTTCGGCCGACGACGGTCAGTCGCGCCCCCGGCCACATCGTCCGGAGGTGGGGAAGGATCTCGTCGGCGAAGAACAGGATGCCGTCCTCGTTCGGCAGCCAGTCCATCGCTCCCATGAAGACGAGGTGGCCGGCCTCCGGCGCCTCCGCCGCCGGTCGGAAGAACGCGGTGTCGACCCCGGTTGGAATACTGAACACGTTACGGGCTCCGAGTTCCTTTTCTAGAATCTTCTTGTCGACATCGGACACCGCCACGATGCCGTTCAGCCGACCGCACGCCAGTCGTTCGTATCGAACCAGCTTTCGCCACTGGAGCCCCCAGAACAGTCGCAGCAGCGGGTTGGAAGCGGTGCGATAGTGACGTTCGAGGATCTTCGACTCGACGTTGTGCTGGAACAGGAGGGTCGGAGGACGCTGGAGCCCCCACAGGTTGATGGTCGGCTGCAGAAAGTCGCACACCAACAGATCATACCGGTGACGCGTCAAGAGATCCCGCAACGTGTTCACCGTCTGCCGGGAGTAGTCGTTCACGACGATGACCGGATACCGTGAAAGCGAACGTATCAGAACCTTGAGATAGAACAGGAGCGAGTACTTCCGCGCCGTCGAGCGAAAGACCGGATGGAACTCGTTGCAGAGAGCGCGCATCTGATCGATGTGCTGCGCATCCCGCACCGGATGCACGTGGCTCACCAAGGTGATGTCAAAGACGTCCCGCAGTCGCCGCAGCATCTGGCTCGTCCGGATCTTGCCCCCGGTGTCAGGCGGGTAGACGAACGGCTCAGAGAAGAACAGCACGTTCAAGCGAGGTACTTCCCGGATCGGGCTCACGACGGACTTGTCGCCTGCGACCCGCCTAGAATGAGGACCCGTTCCCGCGTCCTTCGCCGCCCGATTCGAGGGCGGTCACGACCCGTCGCTGTAGCGAAACAGGAACAGGTATGGATTGGGAGGAAGACCGCCGAAGAGAAGAAACACGTTCTGCATCTGGTCGTACATGAGGACGCGCCCGCGGACCGCCGCGCCCGAGATATCCGAATTCAGCGAAATGGTCTCCCACTTCTTCTGCTGCGGGTGATAGACGTGGGCGCTCTCGGGCTCCAGTCGGAACCACAACAGTATCTTGTTTGTCGAATCCCATGCTATCAACGTGTAGTTCTCGCTGCCGTAAGGCCCGCCGGGAACGGGGCCTAGGTCCTCGATGCTCTGCGAATCCATGCGATACCGATGGAGCCGGCCGTACGTGCCGTCTATCGAGTAGATGACCCGGCTCGCATAGTCGACCGCCAGGTACTCCTTGTTGATCCTGATATCTTGACCGAGCGCGTTCGGAGGAAGCCCTTGAACGCTCCAGCGATCCTTCGCGATCCGGTAGATCGAAACTAGGGAGCCGCTCCCACCGTTGTGCCCGAATCGGATGAGTGAGTCGGTCTTCGGGTCGTATATCGACATCCACGTTTCGGCGCTCTCCCCGACGTTGCCACTCACGTCCCGCCACTGTCGGGCTGCCGGATCGAACTGCATGATTCGATAGGCGAGGAATGCTGGATCGCTGGTGCGGGCCCCCGTCTCGCCCGGACAGTTGACTGGCGAGATCTCCATCACCCCCGGGACCATCCAGAATAGCTTTCGTGTCGGATCCCAGGTCCAGCCGACGAAATCTGGATGCTTCGGCTGCACCTGACCAACCGGTCCGCAATACGGATATTCGAGCCGCCAGCCCGCATTGCGATCGGTACGGTTCTTCCATCGCTCCTCCAGCGAGAGGGACCACGTCTCTTGCCGATACGACTGGGCATCGTACTCTCGCCCATTGGCGTAGTCCCCGCCGGTGAAGTAGATCCGCCCGTTGTCGGGGTTCAGGGCGCCCGTGATGTGCTTCATGTCCTCGGTGGGGCCGTGGCCTGCCTCTGGCACGGCCAAGGCGGCCCACACGCGAGTAGGAACGTCGATCGGGGCAGCCCCACCAGCCTGGGCCCATTCCAATAGAGCCGCAGCGATCAGAACGAGGATCAATGTGAGACCGACGAGGCCGCTGTAGCGCATTCAAGTCGGTAGTTTACTATGATCGGCCAACGTTCGACGGGTGGGAATGTTTCTTCCGATTCCGGGGATATGGTTCCCATCAGACTTGCGCGCGGTGCCCAACTATGGCGAGATGATCAGGGCAACCATGCAAATCCTTCGCTCGGTGAGATCGGGGCTCCGACACTGCCGAACCAAATGAGTCTCAAAGCCTCATGAGGATGACGAAATATATGAGCTCAAATCCAGCGCACTCGAGCGGCCCAACAGCAGGACCCTTGGATACCGTGGCACAGCGATTGCTGTTTTGAGAGACCGTGGTCAGGAAGCCCTGATGTATCCCCGAGCTCGAGGAGATTACCGATGAACCGACAGGACACCGGGGTCGACGTCGCGACGGGGGCCGAGCTCGCCGAGCTGTTTCCGATTCCGGTCCTCACCTACCAATGGCCCGACTCGGCTCGGCTGAACGCCGATCTCCAGAAGGTGATCCTGGAAAAAATGGAGCGTTCGCCCGGGGTCGTGAAAACGAATCGGGGAGGCTGGCAGTCGAACACGGATCTGCAGACCTGGGCGGAGCCCGCCGTTCGGGCCTTGCTGCAGCGGATTCAGCTCATGATGCGCGAGCTCGTCCGCCGCACCGTCTCGAGCGTGCAAGATACCCATCTTCGGCAATGGGACGTGCTCGGTTGGGCGAACGTGAACCAAAAGGGTCACTTCAACCGCGCCCACCATCACATCGGCGCCCGTTCTCAGTGGTCCGGCATCTATTACGTGCAGGTCGGAGACCTGCGCCCCAATGCCTCGGTCACCGGCCGTACGGTCTTCGAGGATCGGAGCCTGGTCCCGAAGGAGATCCTCAACAATCCAGATCCATTCGAGCGCCAGGTCACGGTAATGCCAAAGAATGGACTGATGGTCATCTTCCCCGCCAGCCTCTATCATTCGGTGGAGGCCTACTCGGGCGAGGGAGTTCGTATCACGATCGCCTTCAACCTGTGGAACCCAGCGTTCACGGTTCCGTTCTATCCGGGAATGGAAAGCCGCAGCTGGATGTGGACCAACTTCCGGGGCCTCATGTTGATTCCCACCAAGGCCCCCGAAAAGGTCCGCGCGCTAGCGTCGCTTCCCCGCTATCTCTTTGCCCGCCGCCCACCGGCTTCGCTCCGCCCGGTCGAGTGGCGCCACTATATCCGAACAGCGGTCGACCACGCTTTCGCGAACGCCTCGGAGAAGCCCCCTATGAAGCCGACGTCGCGTCCTTAGACCAAAAATCCGCCTCTAGAGAGCCCCCATGAACATCAGCATCTTCGGCCTTGGCTATGTCGGTGCGGTTTCCCTCGCCTGCCTCGCGCGAGACGGTCATCACGTCATCGGCGTCGATATCGATGACAACAAGCTCGATCTGATCCGGCGTGGGATCAGTCCGATCGTCGAGGACGGAATGTCCGAGCTGATGGCGAGCGTGGCCGCCCGCGGATGCGTCGACGTGTCCCGCGACGCCGTCTTCGCGGTCCAGAATTCGAGCCTTTCCCTCGTCTGCGTCGGGACGCCTCCGCGGGCCAACGGCAGTCAGGACCTCCGGGCCCTCGAGCGTCTGGCCAACGAGCTTGGCGGAGCCCTCCGCGCGAAGCCGGAGTATCACGTGATCGTCATCCGCTCGACCGTAGTTCCCGGAACCGTCGAGGGGACGATCATCCCGTTGCTCGAGCGCCACTCGGGCAAGCGCGCGGGCGTGGATTTCGGGGTGTGCTTTCAGCCGGAGTTCCTCCGAGAGGGCAGCTCGATCAAGGACTACGACAATCCGCCATTTACCGTTGTCGGCGCGAGCTCCGAGCGGGATGTCGCACCGTTACGGGAGGTCTTCGGTCACTTGCCTTGCGCGTTCATGGTCAGCGGGATTCGTGCGGCCGAGATGCTCAAGTACGCGTGCAACGCCTTCCACGCCCTGAAGATCACCTTCGCGAACGAGATCGGCCGCGTGTGCCAGGCCGTCGGGGTCGATCCACACGAGGTCATGGATCTCGTCTGTGCGGATACCCGCCTCAATGTTTCGCGCGCCTACATGAAACCGGGGTTCTCCTACGGTGGCTCCTGTCTGCCGAAGGATCTCGGGGCGCTTCGCCATTTCGCGAGCCAGCACGACGTCGTGATCCCGATGCTCGGAGCACTGGGCCACAGCAACCAGATCCATCTCGAGCACGCGGTCTCGATGGTGCTGGCCACGGGGCACCGGTCGGTCGCCATGATCGGCCTCAGCTTCAAGAGCGGCACCGACGACCTCCGCGAGAGCCCGCTCGTGGCGATGGCAGAGCGGTTCATCGGCAAGGGCCTTCGGCTGCGGATCTACGATCCGCACGTCAATCTCTCCCGTCTGCTTGGTGCCAACCGCCGTTATATCGAGGAGAGCATCCCGCACATCGGGTCGCTGATGAGCGATGATCTGGCGGCGATGATCGACGAGGCTCAGGTTCTTGTCGTGGGGCAGGGGTCGGAGACGGTCTTGGCCCAGCTTCGTCAGCGGTGTCGCCCCGACCATTTCATCCTCGACCTCGTGAGGCTCTCGAATCCGGAGCAGCTCGCAGGAACCTATCGCGGCGTATGCTGGTAGCGCCCTCGGACGCACACGTCTCCCCGGCGCCCGCTCGGCATCTCACCTGGCAGGGTCTCCGCCTGGCCCTCGTCGGGCCCCTGCCACCTCCCTCCGCGGGCATGGCGAATCAGACCGAGCAGCTCGCCCGGCTCCTGAGGGCCGAGGGCACGGACCTCCGTGTGGTCCGGACGAACCCTCCGTACCGGCCGGGCTGGATCAGCCCGATCCGAGGCCTTCGGGGGGGCGTCCGCCTGCTCTCGTACGTGCTCACGCTCGCGAAGCAGCTGCGTGGCGTTCAGCTGGTGCATCTCATGGCGAACTCTGGGTGGTCATGGCACCTTCACGCGGCACCGGCCATATGGGCGGCATCGCTGGCCGGCATCCCGACCGTCGTGAACTATCGCGGCGGGGGCGCGGAGGCCTTCTTTCAGCGGTCGTTCCGTCTCGTCCGACCGAGCCTGGTCCGAGCGAGCGCGGTAGTGGTCCCTTCTCGCTTCCTCGAGGGGGTCTTCCGGAGGCGGGGCCTTGACGTGCACGTCGTCCCGAACGTGATCGACCTCGAACGATTCAGCCCCGCCACATCGCGACCCGCGAATCGGCCACCTCATCTCCTGATCGCTCGGAACCTCGAGGCCATCTACGACATCCCTACCGGCCTTCGCGCGTTCGACTTGGTACGCGGCTCGTTCCCTGGCGCGCGCCTCACCGTCGCCGGTACCGGTCCGCTACGCGCGCGACTCGAACGCCTGGCCACCGATCTCGGCCTCGACACGGCGGTTCGTTTCACCGGCCGGCTCGAGAATGCCGAGATGGTGCTCCTGTATCGGGACGCCGACCTCGTGTTGAACCCGACCCGCGTGGACAACATGCCGATCTCCCTCCTCGAAGCTCAGGCCTCCGGCGTGCCCATCGTGAGCTCCGACGTCGGCGGCATCCCGTTCATCGTCGAGCACGAGCGGACCGGGTTGCTCGTCGGTCCAGGAGACGCCGGCGCCATGGCGGCCGCCGCCATGCGGATCCTCCGCGAACCCGCACTCGCTACGACGCTGCGTGAATCGGGGCTCGCCGCCGTCACCCATTACACGTGGCCCGTCGTGAAGGACCAGCTCCTCGCCGTGTACGCGGGCGTCCTCGCTGGCTGACATGTCGAGCCCATCTAGGAGCCTCTACACCCGCCTGGTTTCCGATGTCCTCTTTCCGCTGCACGAGCGGCTCAAGGGGCATCGAAGCCCTGAGCTGCTCCGACATCTCGAGGCCACCCAGTGGTGGAGTCGCGATCAGCTAGAGGCCTACCGGATCGCGCGACTCCGTCAACTCCTGATGCGGGTCGCCGAAACCGTCCCGTACTACCGGGAACTCTTCCGCGAGCTCGGATTCCGGGCGGCCGCCTTGCGCGAGATGGGGGATCTGGCCGCACTGCCTCTCTCTGACAAGGCAATCCTGCGAACTTCGTTCGACGACTTCATCGCCGCGGATGCCCCCAAGCTGGTCGAGAGGCGCACTACCGGCTCGACCGGTCAGCCGCTCCGGTTTCTCGTGAGCCGCGACCGCCTCAGCTTCGACATCGCGGCCAAGTGGCGCGGCATTCGGTGGTGGGGAGTGGACATCGGTGATCCGGAGGTCGTCGTCTGGGGTTCCCCGATCGAGCTGACGGTCCAGGACCGTTTCAAGACCATCCGTGACCGTCTCCTGCGAAGCTATCTGCTCCCAATCATCGACATTTCACCCGAAAAGCTCGATCACTACCTGGTCACGATCCGGTCATTGCGTCCGCCGATGCTCTTCGGCTATCCCTCCGCGATCGCCCAGTTGGCGTGGCGCGCCCGAGACCGCGGCGTTCGTCTCGACGACCTTGGCACCCGGGCGATCTTCGTCACGTCGGAATTCCTCCAACCACCGTGGCGGCAGGCGATCACCGAGGCTTTCGGCTGCCCGGTGGTCACGGAGTACGGCGCTCGGGACGCCGGACACCTCGCCCGTGAGTGCCCGGCCGGCGGCCTCCACATCACCGCGGAATATCTCGCCATCGAAATCCTCGACGAACAGGGACGCCCGGTCCCGCCGGGGCAGTGCGGCGAGGTAGTCGTGACCAACTTCGAGAGCCAGTCGTTCCCCTTTATCCGCTATCGGACCGGCGATCTCGCCGCGCTCGACGATCGTCAGTGCCCGTGCGGTCGTTCCCTCCCATTGATCGCCAACGTCTCCGGCCGGACCAACGACTGCCTCGTCGCAACAGATGGGCGTCTGGTGCACGACAGCGCCCTGAACTACGTGATTCGAGCGCTCCAGGGCGTGAATGCCTACAAGATCGTTCAGGAGACGCTGACGGACGTACACGTGATGATCGTGCCGGGGCCGGGGCTCGTCGACGATGTGGCCGATCGCATCGTTCCGCGCTATCGACAGCTGCTCGGTGCAGAGGTCAACGTGCGGGTCGAGACGGTTCCCGACATCCCCCGTGAGCCATCCGGGAAGTTCCGGCACGTGGTGACTCGGGTTCCCCGCCCGGTGCCCATGGCGAGCGGCTCCGGAGCCGCCAGACCGTGACCGCCTAGACGGTCAAGGGACTGCCCGCCCAGCAGGACGTCAGTCGCGCCTCACGGCATGATGGCCAGCGCCTGATCGACGAGTCGAACGGCCTGGCCCAGATCTTCGGTGGCCTTGGCCAGGTAGTCCTGACGACCCATGCTGGAATTCCACCCATCGACGGCGAACCGCGAGAGGTTCCAGGCCGCGTCGACCCGTCGGTACGCCAGGTCCATGATCGGATCCGGAAGGACGCCCTTGCGCCCTTCGTTCCACTCGCGAATCAGGGTGAACCCATGGCGGGCGGCACGGATCAGGACGTAGGTCTTCCGGGCCGACTCGTGGACATTCTCGTCCATGGGCGAATCGTCCGTGGGTGCCGCCTGCAGGCCCTGGAGGGTCCTCCGACCCATCTCCGAAGCTAGACGCAGCTGCCCCTTGATCGTGCTTGGGTCCCGGCTGGGCGTCGAGACGCGCTCGAATGCCTCGTTCCGGGCCGCGGTCTGTGCCACCGCGGGGTGGGTCACGAGCAGCCCACCGACAACCGTCACAGTTGCCACGATTGCCAACCCGATCTTCATAGCCGACTCCTCTCCGTTACGGGGCCCTTCTCCTTCGAGACCCCGGTCACGAGCTCCTCCAGGCTCTGCAAGAGGCGATCCCAGTTGTGGTTTACCTCCACGCAGGTCCGTCCCGCACTCGCATATGCCTCGCGGACCTCCGGCTGCAGCAGCAGCCTGCTCACGTCCTCGCTGAAGG
>Ga0187766_10000549_pt1 | contig 20903 bp, 19 predicted proteins | sample 0216_QUI02_MP05__4_FD_132971 | JGI IMG/M metagenome (GOLD analysis project Ga0187766, IMG submission 132971) | Tropical peat soil microbial communities from peatlands in Department of Meta, Colombia - 0216_QUI02_MP05_20_MG | ecosystem: Environmental > Terrestrial > Soil > Wetlands > Peat ... | reverse complement strand
GCGTTTTGGCTTTACTCTTCGGGCAGCACAGGTTCGCCGAAAGCTTGCGTTCATCTGCAGCATGACATGGTGGTGAGCGCCGAGCGCTATGCTAAGGCGATTCTGAAGATTACGGAAGAAGACCGCTTTTTCAGCGTGGCCAAACTTTTCTTCGCCTATGGACTGGGGAACGGACTTTACTTTCCATTGACCGTTGGCGGCACCAGCATCCTTTTGCCCGGGCCACCGCGACCGCAGAGCGTATTCGAGGCAATTGAGCGCGATAAGCCGACCCTGTTCTTTTCTGTTCCCTCGAACTACGTCAAACTGCTGGCTCATCCTGCCCCGGAGGAGCGGGAATTCGACCTTTCTTCCATTCGTCACGCCATTTCCGCCGGAGAAGCTCTTCCGGCTTCCGTTTTTTGTCGCTTCAAGGAACGTTTCGGTGTGGAAATACTCGATGCCATTGGCTCCACCGAAGCACTCCACATGCTGATTTCCAACGTTCCGGGAGCCATTCGACCAGGCTCCAGTGGCAAAGTCATCCCCGGATTCGAGGCCAAGCTCGTAGACGATAATGATCAACCTGTCGCCCCGGGCGAGATTGGCAACCTGATGGTGAAGGCAGACTCGACTTGCGCCTATTACTGGAACGAGCACGAGAAAACCAAGAATACATTTACCGGCCAATGGCTGCGCACGGGTGACAAGTATCATCAGGACGCAGATGGATACTTTTGGTATGCGGGTCGATCAGACGACATGCTAAAAGTTAGCGGCGTTTGGGTCAGCCCTATTGAAATTGAGCGCGTTCTGAGCGAGCATCCCGCGGTCTTGGAGGTGGCGGTGGTCTTCCGCCAGGATGCGGACGAACTCTCCAAACCAGCAGCCTGCATTGTGCTACGCGATGGGGCGAGCGCCAGTCTTCAAATGGCGTGCGAGCTGCAGGAATTTGTAACCGACCGGTTGCCGATTTACAAGCGGCCGCGTTGGGTCGAGTTTATGCGCGAACTTCCGAAAACAGCCACCGGAAAGTTGCAGCGGTACAAGCTGCGCGAAATTGCAACCGCAGGCGCGAGCGGTACTGTTGAAGAGTAGCCATGAGCGATCACGACGAAGATCAAAGACTGGGAATGAACCGTCCCGCGGACGACCGAATTGACCGTCACACGGGTTAGCACTTTTATGCCCCTTTTTCAATTGCCGAAGGAAGGACGTTGACAGTTACTTAGGGAGAGAAGCCGCGAACGATCTCCAGGATCTCCCCGTCTGTCAACACGCGCGGTGACTTCTTGGCTTCGTCCATGATCCTCTTCGTTAGCTCTGGCGTCACCGGCACGCCGTGGGAAGCGAGATAATGTTGCACGTTTGAGTTTCCAGACATCGGACCGATCTCAATTTTCTGCGAACGGCCGATCCATCCCGCGGGGACACCGGAATAAATTCGGTCGGCGAGCCAGGTATGCCCCTTCTTGTGAGCTTTGATAACCGCCGCGGCGTGCACTCCGGTGGCTGTCCGGAAGGCATCGTGGCCGACGATCGGAGCGTTGACCGGAATCGGAACCCGCGTGACCTGCGAGACCAGCTGAACGTACTCGGGCAATCGCGTCAAATCGTCATTGCGGATACCGAGTAGCTTCAGATTGACGAGAATCTGTTCGATCGGAGTGTTTCCCACACGTTCCCCGATTCCGAGAGCTGTGCCGTGCACTCGGCTCGCACCAGCCTCAATGGCAACCATGGTGTTAGCCAAGTCGAGACCGCGATCACGGTGCCCATGCCAGTCGATGCCGACTTGCGGAGAACCGATCTCGCACAACAAAGCTCCGACCCAGGTTACGAGGTTGTAGACGGCATCTGGAGCCGCGGCGCCACAGGTGTCACAAAGACAAACCCGCTTGGCCCCGGCCTCAACCGCCGCCTTCAGCAGGATGCGCAGTTGGTCCGGCGAGGAGCGAACTGTGTCCTCGGTGACGTACATAACCTCAAGACCTTCGCGCAGGGCAAACGTGATGGCTTCGCGGGAATGGCGCAAGATGTCGTCGAGTTCCCATTCTTCGGCGTACTGGCGGATAGGGCTGGAACCAATGAACAAGCAGGCTTCGATGGGCACACCCGTTAGCTGAGTAGCCTCGGCGATCGGACGAATATCCACCATCAGCGTGCGCGCCGCACAGTTCGCCCGGATACGCATGTGGTGTTGCGCGATCTCCCGGCAAAGCTGCAACACCGCTTCCCGCTGACGCTCGCCTGCACCAGGCAAGCCAACGTCGGCGGTTTCAATGCCGAGACTCTCCATGAGGTGAAGAATCTGCAGTTTGGTGTCGATTGGAGGATCGGTTACGGAAGGGCTCTGGAGGCCATCGCGCAGCGTCTCATCGTCAAGCATGACATGACCGGGCCACCGGGCGCGGCGCGGGCCCTGTTCTGTCCAGTCGTAGACGAGGCTGTTTTCTTCCGGAATGCCCATGGCCGCATCCGCTGGTTATTTCGAACCCACCGGTTGTGACTTCGCGAAGCTGCGAGCGCGTTGCCGCAACCGCTCCGCGGAGTCGTGGTCGCCCTGCGCGGCGCGAACCAGAGCAAGGTGATACAGGCTGCTGACGTCGCCGCTGGATTCTTCCAGGCTGTGCTCGAACTCGCGTGCCGCCGCTTCGTATTCACCTTGCCGCTCATGAATGATGCCCAGATGGTAATGCGCCATCAGGTACTCGGGAGTCAGCGTCAGCGATAGCTCGAAGTGCTCCCGAGCTTCGTCGAGGTGGCCGTTATGGAACAAGGCGAGAGCGAGGCGATAGTGAGCCGCGTTGTAGTTGGGGTCGATTTCAAGGCAGCGGCGGAAGGCCCGCATGGCCTGCGGCATGTCACCGCGATGGTAGTAGGCGACACCGAGATCGTAGTATCCGAGAGTGAAACTGGGTGCTGCCGCCACCGCCTTCTCGTAGTACCGCGCGGCCTGGTCAAGCAAGCCATCATGAAAGTGGAGCGTGCCCAGCAAATGGTTGGCGAGCACGTGGTCGGGCTCGGTGGTGAGCAAACGTTCGAGCTCGCGGCGGGCCTCCTGGCTGCGCCCTTCCCGTTCGTGGACCATGGCCAGCAGTAGCCGCTGATCAACCGCGGCATCACGCAGGAACAATCCGCACTCGGCGCAAAACTTGTCTGGCTCGGCAGCGACGCGTCCGCATCTGGTGCAACGAAGAGAGTTGAAATTCGTCATGAGTGCCTCCAGAAAACTAGGTGGGGCCCAGGAATTGCCCACCATCCACCCGCAAAACTTGTCCGGTAATATGTCCTCCACCGGGGCCACAAAGGAACGTGACTGCGTGACCGATATCTTCGGGCTCAACGAAGGTGCCAACCAAGCTTTCTGCCAGGGCCGCGTCGCGAATCGGTTGCGGGACAGAGTCGGTCAGCGGTGTGCGCACCCATCCCGGCTCGATCACGTTGATCAGGACGCCGAAGCGTCCTGCTTCCCGGGCTACGGTTTTCGCCAGGCCCAGCAGACCGGCCTTGCTGGCGGAGTACGCCGATGTGCCGAACTTGCCTCGGGAACCGTTAATAGACCCGATGAGCACGATCCTTCCGCCCCGACGCACCCGCATCCGAGGCAAGCTATGTCGAATAAGCAGAAAAGCGCCGCGAAGGTTGACACTTTGCACGAAGTCCCAATCGTCGAGGGAAAGTTTCCAAACGACCGCATCGCGTGAGACCCCGGCAGCGTGTACCGCGATGTCGACGCCTCCCTGCTTGCTGGTAACTTCGCTGACGGCATGTGCCACGGAGGAGTCGTCTCGCACATCACATTCGATCCAGGGGAGAGCCAAGCCTTTGGGCGTAGCCACATCCAGCAGCGACACGTAAGCGCCCGCGGCCTGGAGGGCACGGGCTATCGCTTGGCCGATGACTCCCGAGCCTCCCGTCACCACCGCGATTCTGCCGTTTAGGTCAGAAGCCTGGTTCATCTCATCCTTGGGTCACAACGGCTGTTTTGCTCCACCGCGGGGTGCGCTTCTCTAGGAAAGCGCGAATACCTTCCTCCGCATCGGGTGTCGTCATCAGCTCCGACAAATACAAACGTTCCAGTTGCGTCAGTTCCTCCCCCAAGGCACGACGCAAGGACATGCGAGCCGCCCGGCAGCCGAACTGCAGCGAAGAGGGCGAGCGGGGCAGAAAGTCCGATTCCAACCAGCGCTCGATCTCCGCGTCAAGATCCTCGGCCACTCGGGTGACCAGTCCGCTGCGTGCGGCCTCATCGGCGGTGATGGCCGCCCCGGTCAGCAGCAACCGCGCAGCCAAGGCCTGACCCACACGCAGCGGCAACAAAGCCGAGGCGGCGGGAGCGAACACGGCCAGCTTGATTTCCGGGACGGCAAACTGCGCCGTGTTGTCGGCAACGATCAAGTCACAAGCCAGAGCGAGTTCAAATCCTCCCCCCAGGCACTGGCCGCGGACGGCCGCAATCACGGGCGCGGGAGCCTCATGGAGCCGCCTGAGCAGAGCGTGGAGCGCCCGTAGAGTGCCAGCAATCTGGTCGGGCAGATGTTCTTGCACGCTGGCGCCAAAGCTGAAGTGCGGACCCTCCGCGGTGAGGACGAGCGCATTCAGGGGGCGCCGGGCACACTGGGACACAGCCTCTTCGAGCTCGCGGATCATCGCCCGGTCCAGTATGTTGGCCTTCGGAGACGCCAGGGTGATGCGCGCCACCCGCTCCTGGTGAGTGAACTTCAGCCGGATCTTCTCGAAGCTCATTTCAGCGCTCCTTCCGTGACACGCCGCACCGTCCAGGGGGCAACCTCTTCGATCAGTTCCTCACTCCAGCGCGCTCCTTGGGCCAGGCGCTGGCGCAGCAGAACGAAATCAGCTTCGCGGTTCTTCTTGTCGCCATAGTGAAACGCGCGGAATCCAGCGTTGGCCTCGGTCATCATGTTCAGCGAGAGCCATGCACGATTGGTTTCGCGATTGCGATTCCAATGCTCGAGTTTGTGCTTGCGCAGGCTTTCGATGGTTTTGATCAAGCAATCAGGCATGGTGTAAAGGAGCTTAGTGCACAGCTGATCCACGGCTTGGTCGAGAAGGCAAAGGTCAGTATCGGCCTCGGCCAGCATATCCTGCGCTTGTTTCTTAGCCTCCCCGGTTTTGAATTCGCCAATCACGAGGCGACCGTATTCGTCCAGAACGCGGTCGCTAACCACCAGCGGATTGGGCACGAACTTACCATCCACTCTGGTCACGGGAACGATCTGAGTGAGCCCCCCCATCCAATAGAAGCGATGGGCGCTCCAGGGCTCGCACAGCGTGCCGCTCATCATCGCGTGTTCGATGCCCACGTAGAGCGGCAGGAAGTCGGTCGAGCCTCCGTCCGGTGCGGAACCATGTTTGGGTCCGGCCTGGCTGAAAACCGCCATGTCGCTTGCGATGGAAAAATCGCACGCCATGCCGACTTCCTGCCCGCCCCCAACCCGCATGCCGTTAACCCGGCAGATCACCGGCTTGTCGCATTGCAGGACCGACGTGACCATGTCATTGAAGAGGCGCATGTATTGGCGGTATTCCCCGGGTGCGCCAGCGTAGACCTCGGCATACTCCCGGGTATTTCCTCCCGCGCAAAAGGAACGGTTCCCCGCACCGCTCAGGACGATGGTCACCGCAGCACGATCGTTGGAAGCTTCGCGCAAGGCCAGGATGATCTCCTTAATCATCTCGGTCGTGTAGCTGTTGAGTTCGGAGGGGTTGTTCAGGGTGATCCAGACATTGTGCAAGCCGGCTACTGGCGAGCCATCCTGCGCCAAGACCGGGCGGCGTTCCACCAGAATGTTCGCGCGTGGTGGAGATTCAACGAGGTTGTGGTTTTTCATGGTTTCTCCTAGGTGCCGTTGGCGACAGGTTTGAGGATGGCGCGGCGTGTTATGGAATGTCTTGCCACCGAGTCGAAAACTGCTGGAGCATCATTGAGCGAATGGACTTCAACGTAAGATTGGATAGCAACCTTGCCGCGCAAAACGAGGTCGAGAGCCGCCGGATACTGACCCGGCGGGCAACCCCAGTTGCCCCGCGCCGTGGCATCGAGCGCCATAAGATTCGACAGACGCAGTTCGACTTTCCTGGGCGTAAATCCGACTACGGCCAGGTACCCACCGAAATCGATCAACCCGAATGCGGTCTGTTGCCCGTCTGGGGTCCCGCTCGTTTCAAAGATCTTGAGACCGATATTCTTGCGACCGCTCTGCTTGGTGAAGTTCCGTACCGCGGTCTTGAGGTCTTTGTCGCTCATCGCAGAAGAATCAAGCGTCCAGCCCGCTCCGTGCTGCGCCGCTAGTTCCAGTTTGCCGCGATCGATATCTATGGCAATCACTGCAGCCTCGAGCGCGGCAGCGATCTGCACTCCAAACCCACCCACCCCGCCGACGCCCACGAAGACCGCTACATCTTCAGGTCCCACGCCTGCACGGCGGATTGCCTCCCAGGGTGTAGTGACGGCATCGGCGACGACTGAAAGCGATTCTGCACTCAGTCCCGGTGGGAGCGGTTCAGGCACGGGACACAACCCGCGCGCCGGAACACGAGTGTGCGTGGCAAAGCCTCCGTCGCCATCGTTGCCGGGCATGAATTGATTGCGGCAGATCGTGGGCCGATTGGCCCGGCAGGCTGGACAGTCGCCGCAGGGAACGACTGCAGGAACAATGACGAGTCGTCCGAGCCATGCTCGCACGTTGTCTCCGGCAGCGACCACGCGTCCGCTGATCTCGTGGCCTAGCACCAGCGGCAACGGCTTTCGCGTGGGGACTCCGTCAACCGCGAAACCGACGTCCGTATGGCAAATGCCGCAGCCGAAAACCTCCACCACAACTTCGTCCGGCGCGGGCTCCAGCGGAGGGAGCTCAAACCGCTCCAGCGGTTGGCCCAGTGCGACTAAACGATAGCCATGCGCGCCATCAATACGCATACTCGCTCGCAGCCGTTTCGGCGGCTGATCGCTTGCCCGCCAGGCGTTTCAGACCAAGCAATGCTGCCCCTAAGGCACAGATAAAATCGCAATCCTGAGGAATGTTCACCTTGACCTTCAAGCGATCTGCCAGAGCCTTGGCGATGCCTGCCTGGCGCGCGACTCCGCCGATCAGCGTGAGTTGATCTGTCATCTCCACCCGCTTGAGAAGCGCTCCGGCACGGTCGGCCAGGGATTCGTGGATGCCGCGCAAGATATCCTGCACGGTAATCCCGGCGCTGACATGGTTGATGATTTCGCTTTCCGCGAGCACGGCGCAGACGCTGGAAATCGGCTGAGGGTGGGTGGCCTTGAGGGAGAGTTCACCCACTTCTTCCAGCTTCACCTCCAGATACTTGGCCGCACGCTGGATGAACATGCCGGAACCGGCGGCGCACTTATCGTTGCTCTTGAAGATCTTGACTCTGCCGGTATCGGTGACACCGATGGCGCGGGTGCACTGTCCTCCAATATCAAGGATGGCTCTAGTCTCAGGGATAACAAAGTGCGCCCCCCGCGCAGCCGTGGTGATTTCCGTTACCTGAATGTCGCGGAAGCTTACGCCATAGCGGCCGAATCCCGTGGCGGCAACGTATTCCAGCTGCCGCCGATCGAGACCGGCCTCTCCCAGGGCCTGCTCCAGCGCGGCGCCGGCTGCTTCGTCCACCTTCACACCGCTTCGGGTCCGGCCTTTGCCCAGAATGCGAGGTTGGCCCTGATCCTCGGAAAGCACAAGAGCTTTCGTGAAACTGGTTCCACAATCAATGCCCGCCAGAAACGGCATGGTCTCCCCTCCAAATGCCGGACTCGAAACTCTGGTCGAGTTTCTCCAGCGCGAACAGCGCGGCGCCGACCGCGCCGATAAATTGCGCGTCCGGACTGACCAACATCTTGCGTCCCAGGACTTCCTCGAGCGCCCGCACCATGCCTACGTTGCGGGCGACGCCGCCCGTCATGGCAATTTCCGGTTCAATGTTGAGCCGTCTTGCCAATGACAGAGTCCGTTTGGCGATGGCGATATGCACGCCGCCCAGGATGTCTTCCCCCGTTTTGCCTTGTGCCAGGTAGGAAAGGATGTCCGACTCGACGAATACCGTGCATACGGTCGCAATCTTGACCGGATGTTGTGCCTTGAGCGAAAGCGGTCCAACCTCATCGAGGCTGATGCCCATGACCTCCGCCGAGTTTGCCAGGAATCGGCCGGTGCCAGCGGCGCACTTGTCATTCATCACGAAATCCAGCACCTCGCCGTTGGCCCCAACACTGATTGCCTTCGAATCCTGCCCACCCATATCAATGACCGTGCGCGTGCCGGGGCAGAGGAAGCTAGCGCCCTTGGCGTGGCAGGTGATTTCGGTCATCTGTGTGTTGCCAAAGGCAATCTTGTACCGGCCGTATCCGGTGCCGACGACAAATCCCACGTCGCCGCTGTGAATGCCGGCTTGCTGGCAACCCGTATCGAAGGCGCGTTCGGCCGCACGCTGCACATTGGCGCCGGTATCCACGAGGGCGCGCGCCAGCACCTTCACACCTCCGTTATCAGACATGATGACTGCTTTGGTCTGCGTGGAGCCGACGTCGACTCCGGCTGCGATTCTCATGCCTCCTCCTACGCTCCGCCCCGGACCGAGGCGGCCGTCTTCAAGTGTTCCAGGGCTTCGAAGAAAGCGTCAATGCGGTTTTTGGTCTGGGCTTCGGCGAAATACCTGGGATCTTCCAGGTCGGATTCGATATATAGGGTCGGAACGCCGAGCTGCTTGGTGAAATAATCGCGCATGTCGCCCTGACCGGCGGAGAACAGGCGGCAGCTTTTCACAAAGTGGATGATCAGTCCGTCGGCGTTCCACTCCTCGACGTACCTGCGAATCTGTTGGTAGCGCTGCAGAAAGTTCCGATTGGTCACGTTCTGCGCGATCATGTGCCTGGCGACGGATTCGAATGGATTGTCGGGGTCGTGGCGAAAGCCGAACTCCCAGAGTCCGCCTACTGTCGAGTAGGTCGAGGCAACCGCGCACGCTTGCCACTTAGCAAACATGTCGCGGAACGTGCGGAAATAGGGATAAGGAGGCGGGCCCTCCATCACCAGGCGGAAGTGTTCTTGTTCGTACACTCCTTTGTGTGCGTCCGCTTTGGCTTGCAGCTCGGCCAGGGCAGCCGCAAAGAACTCAACCCCTTCCGCTCTGGCGCGATAGACGTAGAGCGGTCCCATCAGAGTGATGGCATCGAAGTAGGCGTCGAAGGGTGAAGGCGAACGGCGTGCCAGATGCTTGATCCGCGACCACAGCTCTTCCGTACGGCTGGAGCATGCCACAGCCTGACGAAAGCGATCGTAATCGAACTTGCTCCCCGTGAGTTGCTCAAGCTTCTTCACCGTCTCCTGCAATTGTTTGACCACGTATTCAAGGTCCGATCGCGAGGCCTCATCGGCGCGCATGAAGGGAACATCGATCACATACAGTGGAGCCTGCTGCAGCTTGGCGAGGTGTTCAAACCACTTGAGGTAGGTGTTGCAGCCGACAAAGTTGCACAGGATAAGCGTCGGCGTAGGCAATTTCCCCCCGGTCGGTGTTATGCCCTTTACAATGCAACCGACATCGGCTTTGACATACGCGCAGTTGTCTGCCGCATAGCCTAGATCTTCCGCGGCTAGGATGGGATCGAGTGATTGGTGACGGATGGCCAACTGTAGCGCGTTCACTTCCGGATAGAGCGGAACGGCTCCAAAGCCCTCCAGCAATTCCACGCAGTTTCCAGAAATCATCATGGAAACCGTAGCCGGAGTGCCGGTGTTGGCCGCCTGATCCAGTTGTTCATACCAGGCGAGCATCAAGTCTTTTTGCCACTGGTGAATCGAGCCGCGGTATTCCTTCTTCTCGGTCATTGTCCTTTCCCTAACCGATTCCTCAGTCAAAGATCAGCGATTCCACAAACGTCTCGATCTCCGTGCGCAGACGGTCGAAGGTGAATGACTTTTCCTCGAACTCCAGTTGCAGGTGAGGGATTCCGGCGCGCTCCAGTTCCTGCTTGTAAGGGACGTAATCGAAATAAGCCGGCTCGCAGAACTTGGCGATCAGGAACAACACCGCATCCGCCTTGCTTCGCCGGACCTTCTCGACCAGGCCGTCCCAGCGCGGCTTGCGGAAGTCATGGCGCACGGAGGAGTAGACGGAGCGGTCCAAGTAGCTGGTCGCGAGTGACAGCAATGGATCTCCTTCCGTGGGGACGTCGCTTTCAAACCAGCTCTGGCCGATCACGAAATCATCGTCCACGATGTAGCAGCCCGCGTCCTCGATAAGCTGGATCAGGGGGAGCGGTGGCTGTTCGCAGAACGAACCTTCAATCACGATCCGAATCGAATCCCGCTTCTTGTTGCTGCGCGAGCCGAATTGCGCAAGAGCCGTCTCCAGTTGTGCGGTATGTTCCTCGACCGGCAAGAAGCTTCCAGCCCTTATCAGTTGATAGAGTTCCCCGGTGGGGATCTTTTCCGGATGTCGCGTGCGTACCCGGTAAAGCTCTCGAATCAAGGACCGGTTGTGGTTGTAGACCGTGATGGAGTGGCGCACTCGGTCGTCATGAACTTGGCAGCCGCCCACACGCTCCAACTCCAAAAGGATTCGGCGATACTCTTCCGCCAGAAACTGCGCTGCCGCCGGCGAACTGGGGTTATGCGGGAGATGAAGGAAGTCGACATACATTGCGGGGAAATTCCGCTTCATGACGAAGCACAAATTTCGCGCCGAGTCGCAGATGGTAGAGAACAGGAAGCCGTCAAAGGGTTCCAGGTGCCCGGTCAAACCCATTTCCAGGGTAGTCTTGACAATCGAGCAAATGAACGATCCGAAGCGGGCATCGGCATGCTGGATGTCGAGCCGGTCGCCGGCACCGTAGAGTGAGACTGGCAACATGCCGGCAGCATGAATCAATTCCACCGGCGCGTACACGGGGAAGTACGCGATCGCTTTGGCGCCGGGACGGCTTTGTTTCCACTCGCGCACTGCGGGGAAACGGAGATCCGCATATCTATCGAACGTTCGTTCGAACGAACCCACAATAGAAGTAGCTTATGCATCCTGTACACTAGGTCTGTGACCGCAATCACACAGTAATGTGACCTGACCGCCGGACGGTCGGCCAACCCTGGGACAAGAGTGTGCCGTAGAATGCATTGGTTATCGTCGGTGCTGTTTATGACGGCAGGAAGCGAGCCAGTGAAGAATGAAAAAGGAATTGATCGCCTTGCGAGTCAATGGCCGCGCGCACGAGCTGGCCGTTGAAGCGAACTCCACCCTCCTCGATGTGTTGCGGCAAGAACTAAACCTAACGGGGTCGAAGCGCGGCTGCGATGATTCATCCTGCGGGGCATGCGCGGTAGCCGTGGACGGCCAGCCGATGCTTGCCTGCACGCTACTGACGGCAAGCTGCGAAGGGCGCGAGATCACCACGATCGAAGGTTTGGCCGAGCATGGTAGCTTGGCCGCCATTCAGAAGGCATACGGCGACTGGGGTGGTGCGCAGTGCGGTTACTGCACACCGGGGTTCATGATGTCCGTGCACTGGTTGCTGCAGCAGACTCCCAATCCCAGCGAAGAGGAGATCAGCAACGCGCTCAGCAGTAACCTGTGCCGCTGTACGGGTTACGTGCAGATGTATCAGGCGATCCGGGCCGCGATCGCGGTTGAACAGGAGCGTCGGGACACATGAGCCAATTCTCCGTTATCGGCAAGCCGATCGCCTTGGTGGACTCGGCCGCTAAGACCACAGGAGCCGGAAAATATGCGGACGACCTCCGGGTTCCGGGGATGCTGATCGGAAAGATTCTGCACTCGCCGTACCCTCATGCGCGCATCACGCGCATCGATCCCAGCCGGGCCCTGGCACTCGAGGGCGTAGTCACAGTCGTGACCGGAGAGGATGCCCCGAACAAATACGGCATTCTTCCTGTGGGACATGACGAAACGGCGCTGGCAGTGGGCAAGGTGCGCTACGTGGGCGACAACGTAGCCTGCGTGGTAGCCGTGAGCGAGGAGCTAGCGGAAGAGGCTCTCGAGTTGATCGAGGTCGAATACGAAGTTCTGCCCGCGTACTTCGACCCCAGAGAATCGATGAAGGCGGAGACGGATCTGATTCATTCGGAGAAGCCGCACAACATCGAAAGAGACTATCACCACGTATTTGGTGATCCGGAAAAGGGCTTCGCCGAAGCTGACTACATCCAAGAAGGCCGCTACCTCGCTAATGAGGTTACCCACGCTGCGATGGAGCCGCACTCCACGTTGGCCATGTTTGACCTCGATCCTTACACCGGGCAGATGGGCCGTCTGACGGTGTGGTCCTCCACCCAGGTGCCATATTATCTCCAGCATAAGTTGAGTATGGTGCTCGAGATGCCGATGTCGCAGATCCGGGTGATCAAGCCATTGGTAGGCGGCGGGTTCGGAGGAAAGAGTGAGGTCATTCCGCTGGAAATCATTGCCCCCGTGGCCGCGCGCAAGGCGCGGGCTCCGGTGAAGATCACCTACACGCGGGAAGAAGTTTTCCTGGCGCATCGCGGGCGACCGCGCACGATTGTGGAGTTGAAGACCGGGGTGAAGAAAAACGGCCGGATTACGGCGGTGGCAGCGAAGGTGATACAGGATGGAGGAGCCTACTGCTCTTATGGGGTCGTGACCATCCTGTACTCGGGTGCTCTGCTCGGAGCGCTGTACGACATCCCTAGTGTCCAGTATGACGGCTATCGAGTCTTGACCAATAAACCGGCTTGCGGCGCGATGCGCGGACACGGCACGGTAAACGTTCGCTTTGCCTTCGAGTCCCAGCTCGATGAGATTGCCGCCGCCATCGGCGTGGATCCGGCAGAGATCCGTCGCGAAAACCTGCTGAAGCCACCGTGCATCACGGTGAACGGGCTGCGGGTGCAGAGCTACGGGCTGCCGGAGTGCATTGATAAAGTGGTGGAAGCTTCGAAGTGGCGGGAGCGCAAAGGAAAACTGCCGTGCGGGCGAGGCCTCGGCATCGCCTGCAGCCACTATGTCAGCGGCGCAGCTAACTCCATCATCCGTTCGGACATGCCGCACTCCTCCGTGAACATCAAGATTGACCGCGATGGCGGTGTGGTTGTGTATACGGGGGCATCGGACATCGGTCAGGGCTCGGATACGGTGGTGGCGCAGGTCGCCGCCGAGGTGCTCGGCTGCGCGCTCAGCCGTATCAAGGTAGTAGCCGCGGATACGGACTTGACGCCCATTGATATCGGTTCGTACTCCAGCCGCGTGACTTTCATGAACGGCAACGCCACACTGCACGCGGCCGAGTCGGTGAAGGAGCAAATTGTCCGAGCATCCGCCCAACACATGCGCTGCGCCCCGGAGGACGTTGTGATGGCGGAGGACCGCGTGTGGAAGAGGAGCGCAAGTCCAATAGCCGGCACGGTTCCCGGGATGGCTGAGCAAGATGCGCCGACAGGCAGCGGCCACGTCGAGGGGCAGATTCTCCGGGGCTCGGTGCAGCAGAAGCGCAAGCAGGAAGAGCCGAAGGACCACATGTCGTTTGAGGAAGCGGTCGTGGCGGCCATCGATTTTCATGGCGCACTCACGGCGACGGGCTCGTATGCACCGCCGCCGGAAGCGCGCGGCGGTAAGTTCAAGGGCGGGGGTGTAGGACCCTCCCCCGCCTATTCCTACTCGGCCCAGGTCGCGGAAGTAAGCGTGGATGAAGAGACTGGCGCGGTCACCGTGCACAAGGTCTGGGCGGCCCACGACTGCGGGCGCGCGCTGAATCCGGTCTCCGTGAAAGGCCAAGTGATCGGTTCCGTGTGGATGGGACTCGGGCAAGCCCTGCAGGAGGAGATGGTTTGGAAGCACGGCTTGCTGATGAATCCCGGACTGCTCGAATATCGCTCCCCATCGGCCAAAGAGTCGCCGGAGATCGAAGCCATCATTGTGGAGAGCGTGGATCCAGAAGGGCCGTTTGGCGCCAAGGAGGCGAGTGAAGGTTCCCTTGCAGCCGCGATTCCAGCCGTGGCGAATGCGATCTTCGACGCCACCGGCATCCGGCTGCGCGAATCGCCATTCACTCCGGAGCGCGTGCTAGCAGCGCTACGCTCCAAGAGCGTCGGGGGGAATGCATTGCAACTCACCAACAACGTAGACCCCACACATCCGGAAGCATTTCGCGAACACGGTGGCGTGCTGCTGTTCCGCGGCAAGGGACCTTTTCGGCACGTGTTGGATCCGGCTATGTCGAAGCAAAGAGCCGCCGGATCTGAGCCGGCAGGTGAAAAGTGAGTCTCCCTGATTTCCAGGTGCTGCGACCGCGCACGGTGGCTGAAGCGGTGGAGCTTCTTGGAAAGTACGCAGGCGAGGTGCAGGTGATCGCGGGGGGGACCGATTTAATCCCCTCGCTGCGCCAGCGGCTTTTCGCCCCCAAGTATGTGCTGGATATCAGCAGGATCTCCGAACTGCGCGGCATCCGTCCGGAGCGTGATTGCCTGGTGATTGGCGCAGGCACGTCGCTAAACCACATCGAACATAGTGACGTCATTCGGCGGGACTATCCGGTGTTGGCCGCGGCGGCGGCCACGGTGGCTTCGCCGTTATTGCGGAACATGGGTACGCTGGGCGGGAATATCTGTCTCAATACCCGCTGTATCTGGTACAACCAGTCCCTGACCTGGCGCAAAACGTGCAACTTCTGCATCAAGAAGGACGGCGATCTCTGCCATGTGGCGCCAAGCAGCAGCAAGTGTTGGGCGGCGTTTTCAGCCGATACCCCCCCGGCGTTGCTCTGCTTGGGCGCGGAGTTGGAAATTGTGGGTCCCGGTGGCGCACGCCGCATCGCCATCCGGGACTTTTACACCAACCTGGGCGACCCTCCGATGAAACTCGGAAAGGATGAATTGCTGACGCGCATTTCTCTGCCCGTAGCATCCGCCGGATATCACGGTAGCTACCGCAAATTGCGGGTCCGCGGCTCAATCGACTATCCGCTGGCTGGCACGGCCGTGGTGGTCAAGTACTCCAATGGAAAGGTGGCGGACGTGCGGTTGGCGATTACTGCGGTGAATCCCGCCCCGTTGCTCGTCCGAGGAGCTGAAGAACTGCTCGCTGGGCAGACCCTTACGGAGGAATTGGCCTTCGCGGCGGGAGAACTCGCCGCAAAAACTGCGAAGCCGCTCACTACTTCCGCGCTCACTCCGGAATACCGCCGCGAAATGGTCCGTGTCCTGACCAAGCGGGCGCTGCTGGACCAGGCCTCTGCTCAATGAGGGGAGGGCACTCACGTGGCAGCAACGACGGTCCTGGGAACAGAAAGGCAGTTCACGACTTCGGGAGGAAGCGGTCGCGACCGAACTCGTTCGGGGTGGTGGGGGTCGCGTTCCGTCCAAACACGCGTCTCGAACCCTTCCACAACGGAGACTCCGTCCTTCGAAAAAACATGATGGACAACAAAGCTGCTTTCTCCCCAGCGATTCACAGTGGACTGGGCAAGGAGTTCGTCGCCGTAGGTGGATGGCGTGAGGAAGCGCGTCTCGAGCTTAACGATCGGAATACCGATGACACCCTGTTCTTGGAAGAGACTGTCCAGAGGCAAGCCAGCATTTTCGAAGAGGGCGGTGGTGCACGCGTCAAACCACATCATGTACTGGGGAGTGTAAACGATGCCGGCGGGACCGCATTCTCCAAACTCGACGAAGATGCGTTTTTGACTGACTAACATCTGGAGGAACCTCCCTCAACATGTTCCTCAGATTATGTCATGGCTCCATCATTCCATTCTGCACATCTCTGACGTTTTCCTCTCGACCGGCGAGTGCGCGTTTCCCTCGCCACACACATTCGTTCCTCGTCGACGAGGCACGCACGCCATCTCGCCAACCACCATGAGGGGGAACTGTGCTTATATCAGAGCTGTGTACTTCATCGATGACGCGAGAAGATATCCATAACCGGGAGACCGAACGGTGACAGGGGCGGGGGCCGTTTCTCCGTGTCGAATCGGCATCTTCCTGCACCAAGGCCGAGGCCAACTGGTCTGGAGTCGTACTGATATCATTCGCCGGTTACGGTAACCGCACGACCCTGCGCGTGGTGCTCATGCCAGTGGCGCAGGCCCGAGCTGCAGTCAGAGTTGGAGGTGGCCGTTGGGGACTGAAAATTCGCCGGACAAGAAGTCCGAGAGGAAGCCGGAAGAAATACGAGAAATTTTCGGGACTACATCAAAAAGCTGAAAGAATCCGGGCTGGAGGTGATCGACACGACCCATCAGGGTGGCAGCACCGTATTCGTGGGCGGGGTTCGCAGGCAGCCCGGGCAGCGATGGGAAACTAACAGGGCGCCGGTTGATGGTGAAGCGGACAAGCACTGAAGTCAGGGCAGGCGCGTTCCCCTTTTGCTGGATCTCGCGCCGCCGCCCGAGACAGGTTTCTCAGACACTCCGCGCATCCACTAGAGTGGTTTCAGAACTAGTGTTCGTCCGAGTCACATAAAACCGAGCCCAGGTGAGCGTTTTAGCTTAGACGTTCCGGCACCAGCAGGTTTTCGGTTACGTTAAGCATGGTTTTGAAGATTCGAGGTGGACACATGAAGGCAAACGTGCAGTACGGAGAGATCGTAGAGCCATGGATTCGGTTGCATTGTTACAAAACACAGAGCTTCGTGCGGGTAATGCGTGGCGCCAGCATGGTAGCGCTCTACCTGCGCATCATGGCGTTGACCCAGGAGGTCATTCTGGAGCATTTCGAGCTGTCCAGGCCGGACTGGCCCGTCGACCCTTACATACTCGATGACCCGAGCGTGCTTAACCCGGCCTGTGCGTATCGTCTCCTCGACGGCAGCGATTTTCACCGGGACGATGTCCTAAACCACCGCATCGGGACTGAAGGTACGATTCGTCACAGAAGAGTGATGAGCGGTTTCCTGCTCGCCCAGAGCTTTACCTCCGAGGTCCCCGAGCTTCCGGATCGAGAGCGCATGTCGCTGGTTCTTGCGATCACCAACCAGTTCGACCAAGTGCAGGTAACTAGTCTCGACCTGCCAGTTCAACACATTCCGTTTCGATTTCGGCCGCGGGCCGTGGGCCGCCGCTCGTTGTTCGATGACGAGGACTCGAGCGGGGAGAATGTTTCAAACGTCATCCAAATGCCTCGAAGACCCTGAACTGCTCAGGAGATCAGTTACTCCGTGGAGCGTGCAGCGAGAAACTGCGGTGCAAAAGTGTCCACGAGCTCACATTCCGGGCCAAATTGGTCTACAGGCGACCTGGGGGAATTCGAAATGGTGGCGGAGCCGGAGGAAGTCGAGCCGGGCATGTACGCGACCACGTCCACATGTCGCACGACACCACGATCGTGCGGAGCGTCGGAGGACGCCGAGGCAAGTCAGTCCTCACGTCGTAAGTCTTGACTCTGAATGTTATGATTGTGGAGTCGTAGGCTGTCACCTATCAGGTGTATTGTTCCAAGGATTAGGCGTAAATAGAAGTCCCCAATTCAGAAAACCAATCGTGAAATCAGGACGGAGCATTTTTTCTGTCTGGCCTGTGTTCTCGATAAAGTGGGGTCGTTTGCGCCAGAGCCTGCATAACACCAAGAATTCCGCAATTCCCAACTCAGTCATTGAAACCAGCGGAGAAATCTTCGATGATGGAAGCGCCATTGAGTTGGTCGAGGACCTGACTCAACCCACCGGAGTGTCCCTGCTCCGCTGGCGCCAGGGCAAGGTCAGAATATCACCGGAGTTCGTGCACCAGGGGCGGAGTTACGTTCCCGTCACTTTGGACCTGAGTGTGCGTCGAGCTCTCCGGTTGCCGTCCCACTGCTCAGCATTTGGCACCACCGGGCTGCTCTTCGACCAGTTGGTCGCCTTGGCTGCGGAGTACACAGGCCTTGCGGATCACTTGTTGCAGCAGTTGGTCGTATTCGTGTTCGCCTCCCACTTGCCGGATCTTCTTCCGGCTCCGATCAACCTGTGGCTTTGGTCTCCAGCGCTTCCAAACGGTGCCCGCGTGCTGCAGTTGCTGGGCTGCCTATGCCGCCAGGCGGTGATGTTGTCAGGGGTGGGGGAGGGGGACCTGAGGACATTGCCTGATAGGTTGCAGGCTACGTTACTAATCCTTCGTCCTGCTTCCAACCGTCGAACTCGCGAATCTCTAGCCGCATCGGGTTGGCCCGGCTTCCACATGGTCAGGGCGGGTCGCCTCGTCGAGGTTGTTGGCGCAAAGGCGCTTTTGACGGACGCTCCCTTGAACGATCCAACCCTCGGCCCCATGATCGAGATTCCCGTGGCCAACGGGCGGTGCCCGCCGCTCGTCTTGGACAAGCGAGCGCAAGAGAAGGTGGCCAGCGAATTCCTTCCCAAACTGCTCCAGTACCGGCTAACCCGCCATCCCGCGAAATCGGCCAAGACCGATGACGCTTCTCCCGCGACAACGAGCCAGCTAAGCAATGGGCTTCGTGTGTGTTTCTGGGACGAGCCAAAACTAGGTGAACAACAGATTGCTCTGCTCGAAGCAGAGCAGCGGGAGAACGGCCTCACGGATCCAAGGGTGATCCTAACGGAGGTTCTGCTCTCCAGATGTCACGAGCCGCAGAGGGAGGAAGTGCAGGTTGGGGAGGTTGCTTTTGATGTAAACGCAGTGATTTTTTCTCGAGGTGGGACTCTGCAACTGAGTGATCGGTTGGTAGGCAGCCTAATGAAGTCCCTGGGCTTGCGGACACACCGCCTTGGTCAGAACGGGCGCGGATTAGGGTTGGACCCGTCAACACGACGGGCCATTCACCGTCTGGCGGAGTCTTACCACGTCCCAGCCGCCGGGCAACCCTTCCCTGGCTGTGCCGAATGTGCACGGAATGAACCGACTGAAACGTAAGAACTTATGTACGTATGCACGTTGCACGACTCATGAGAGGAGGCAAGGCTGATGCTTCCCAGCCAAAAAAGAAAGCTTTACATCGAGAGGCTGTCTCAGCTCCAGCGACTGGGTTTGACAATGCCGTTCGAGTACAGCTTGCTGGTTACCCGGGCTTCCGAGATCATTGTCGAACAGTGCGGGTTGGGTATCGAGAGTGCGATCCTCGATCTGTCCGATGGGAGATCGCTCTACCTAGTCTGGCTTTCGCTGGCGGCAGAGACACCGGGCGCCTGTATTTATGACTTTCGTTTTGTCCCCCCTTGGCCGGATCCGGGATTCCAGAGGTTGCCAAGTTTCGCTGAAAGCCACATCGGCGAGGCCTACGTTCTGCCTGACAGGTGGGAATTCCCCCGTCAGGACGTGCTGAACCTGCAGTTCGAGAACAAAGGTTGGTGCCTGCCCTGTGCGCGCGTAGAGGGCTTGCTGGCCGCGGTAAGCGATACGCCAATCCCTGAGCAATACGTGCACGGCTCGTTGATTCCGGTTGGAGTCGAGTTCTTCGGCAAATCTGGTCGGCAACTAGGGGGAACCATGGTGACACTCTGGGCGGATCGGCTGACCCACCATGGGCGAAGCCTTCGGCAGTCAACGATGGGATTTCCAGTAGAGCCTTCGCTGAACGTCGCCGACTCAGCAGAGGCGCATAACGCCGCACACCGGTTCCATTCCCGTCTTATCGAGGGTGGCGAGCTGACCGACTCACGCAATGCAAATGTGCTGAGGGCTGAAGGAGCCAGGGACACAGATCCGGGAAGACACTCCCCGAACCCCACGGGGCAGGGAAGGGTGGTGCGTGGCGCAGCAGAAGGTTCGTGATTGCCACGGGGGAGATCTTCTTCGCGGAATGGAGGGGATTTGCACGGTGAGCGGGCGCCCCAACCTGACGCCGATAAACCCGAAGCATCACCCGACGGGTTGGACCAGCAGAGTGGGGCCGGCGCCTGTAGGGTGCTTGGCATAGGGAGTTGGAATGCACAGCGGGTTATACTCTGGCCATCCCCGAGACGTCTGGCCTGGCCAACGATCGCAGGATTTTCCTGGAGTCGTCACACGGACGAACTGGTGAATCTTGCAACTCTGCTCGCCCTGAGGTCGAAGCAGTGGAGCGATGCTGTCGGCTGTGAAGGGAACACTTTCTTCAAGGCCTGCATCCAAATTGCGAGGCATCATGTTCCGCACGGCAACGGTTGGTGGCGCCGGACCCGGTTCGAGCTGCTCCCCCAGGTGGCAGCTAATGGCCATGGCCACCTGCAACCCGCGAACCAGGGCAGGGGAGAAATCTAACGCACACGGTCTCTGGCTACGAAAGCAGTCACCTACTCCCTTTCCGAAACTCCCAGCTTCTGCAGGAGTTCAGCGGTTGTGTACCACTCGATCCCCGTCTCCTCAAAGTCGTTATCATTCGACCAGAGAGGAAGGTTCGTGTGAAGCGCGAGTGCGAGGACATGAACATCATCCGGATCGCGCTTGGCTATTAATCTGCGGGCCTGGGGCAGAGAGGAAGAGTAGATGGCCTCCTCAATGACTGTGACGGGCAAAGCAGCCATCGCTAAGAGCAACGTATCCAGCGACAGCCGTCTCTTCCTGGCCAAAATGCCCGCGTACTCCTGGACTTCGTCCAAGGCTGCCGCGGTCGTCAACAACTCATCGATTTCAGGATGTTGGAGAATAGCTTTGGCTCGGCCGCCAAGCACAGCCGCAAGCAGGACATTAGCGTCGGCGACGAGTCTCACGTTTCCTCTTCCGCCACGACTGGAAGTCGGCCACGATCTCTTCTTCCTTGAGTCCCCGCTTCCGGAGTTGGCGCGCGATCTCCGAACTCAAGGCGGCGAACAGCTCACGTTTGAATTCAAGCGGAAGACTGACTTCGGGACGTGGGAAAAACACTCCGGCCAACCGCCCTCGTCGAGTTACGAGGATCGGATCCTTGGAGCGCAGATAGCCCGTAGCGTTGTCCCGAAACTCCCGTACCGTGCTTATCTTCATGTGGTCACTCCAGTGGTCATTATATCAACTCTGCAACAGAGGAGGCGAT
>Ga0187766_10000546_pt1 | contig 20955 bp, 24 predicted proteins | sample 0216_QUI02_MP05__4_FD_132971 | JGI IMG/M metagenome (GOLD analysis project Ga0187766, IMG submission 132971) | Tropical peat soil microbial communities from peatlands in Department of Meta, Colombia - 0216_QUI02_MP05_20_MG | ecosystem: Environmental > Terrestrial > Soil > Wetlands > Peat ... | reverse complement strand
GACGCGCCCAGCGCCGCTTCATGATTCCGCTACGGGCTGGCCAGCAGTGTGCCGAACTTGGCGGCCAACCAGGGTTTCCGCCCGCCGGCACGCAGCTTGCCCCGGATGATCTGTGACCACTGCGGGACACGGCCGTAGCCGACGAGCAGGAAAGCGACCGGATCTGCGGTGATGACGCAGTCAGCCTTCTCGCCGGCTGCGGTGACCATGCCGGTGCCGTGGTTGACGGCCATCCGATAGCGGCAGCCGCCGCGCATCCGTAGTTCGAAGCTGATGCTCACATTCCTGCTGCGGGACGACCTTAGATACTTCGGCGCGACCGCCAGAACCGCCGGGATGACCAGCAGCGCGTCGTCGCGGCTGATGGCCCAGGGCCGCTGTGCGCCGCGGGCGATGTCCAGGCCGTGGATCAGTTGCTCGCCCAGTAGCAAGCAGGTCATGACTGCGGGCTCCAGGATCAGTCCGTTGGGGGTGACGATCTGGGCATGCTCAGACGCGTCGATGGCTGCCGCAGCGGCGAGGTACTTGGCAGCGGTCTCTTCGAGGGTGTCGGCGAGACGGCGCGGGTCGCGTTCCGGGACGTCGACGAGGTGGCGGTTGTTGACGGCGGCGCTGAGTTGTGACGGTGACCTGGCCGGGATGTCTACGGCAACGTGACCGCCGTTGACGTGGTTGTCCAGTGCTTGGGTGTACTCGCGCAGGTCTCCGACCATATGTGCCGCAGTCTCGCCGACGCTCCAGGTCAGCCCAGGCGCGGGTGCTCGTGGATTGTCGACGTGGCGCCACAGGTCAGCGCTGCGGCCGACGGCGTTGGCCAGCGCTGCCCGCGTCACGGTGTCCGCATCGCGGACATCATCGACGGGCCCGGCAGAAATTACGGGTGCGGTTTTCATCAGCAGCAACCTCACTGTGCGTGGACTCAACAGGGATAGCGTTACTATTTCACATAACCTTGCTATGTCAATAGCCTGATGCAGTGGCATCGCACGAAAGTGAGAGGCATGCCTGAGCCTACGCAGCCACTCTCGACGCCGCAGTCATTGCGTGCCCAGCAGGTGGCACAGACGCGGGACGCGCTGATCCGTGCCGGCCGCAAACTGTTCGGCGAGAAGGGATTTCGCGCCACGTCCGTCGAAGACCTGGCGCGAGCCGCCCGCGTCACCACCGGCGCGCTCTACCACCACTTCCCCACCAAGGCCGCGCTCTTCGAGGCGGTTTTCGAGCACGCGCATACCGAGTTGATGGCCGCGTCGATGGAAGCCGCACGAGGCGCGTCCGACGTCCTGGACCTGCTGGTGCGAGGTTTCGACGCATTCCTGGACGCGATCCTTCAACCCGATCTCCAGCGCATCCTGATCCTGGATGGTCCCGCCGTGCTGGGCCCGGCCCGTTACACCGAACTGGACGAGCGGTATGCCTTCGCTGTCATCGTCGCAACCCTTCGTGCCGCGGCAGAGGATGGCACGCTGCGAGTCGACGATCCCGAGACCGTTACCCGGCTGCTGTTAGGAGCGCTGACTCGCGGCGCGATGCTGATCGCGAACTCGGCGGACCCTATCGAGACCCGGCATTCAGTCTCGCGGTCTATGCGTGCCCTGCTGAACGGATTCATTGCGCCGGTCTGACAACGTCGATCGCCTGCCGGCTGTTCGGACCGGTTCGCAGAACTGACGTTTAGCCGATGATGTGCTGGCTAACCTTTGACAACCGAAGTTTTGACGCAGGAAAGAGGCTTGACGTGAACGATCCGAACATCCGCCGATCCGCTTTGCTGGCCATCGCCGCCGGCATTGCGATCGGAGCGGTGGCCTGCGGCGGTGGCGGTAAAGGCGGCCCCACCACCACGACGACGACCACGACGGCACCAACAACCACGCCTAGCTGCCCGTGCACCTGCCCCCGCCGCCGCCACCTGGCACCCCAGGTCCTCCCGCTTACAGCCTGCCCCCTGGCGTCCCGGCGCCACCTCCTATCCCGTCACCTCCGCCGATCCCGTCACCCCCTCCCATTCCGCCCATTCCGCCAATCCCGTCGCCACCGCCGATTCCATAGCCGTTGCCAACCCCGCGTACCGCGCGGGCTAACCGGCCTATAACCGAAGTCGTTTGTCCAGGCCGGAATTCGGGTAGGAGGTCAACGTCTGCCGGTCACGGCAGAACAGACGTGATAGCAGAGGAGCAGCTTATGGGGGAGACCTCCCGCGATCCTGTCGACCATGCTCGGACCACCCAGCCACGCGCGGGCGAATCGATGAAAGACACCGCGAGGATCCCTGGACTCATCTTGGTCGCCGCTGGCGTGGTGGCATTTGTGATCTGCCTGGCCAACTTTGCTCTCGGGCAGATCGGGGTCGGTATCGCCGCCGTTGTCGTCGCACTGCTGGCCGGTGGCGCCGGTTTAGCCTGGCTCGCGATGGAACGCAGGCGGGTCCGCGAAGCCGAACGGCAGTGGCTCATCAACCGTCGCGGCCCTGATCGGTAACGGCCAACAGGTCCTGCTTCCGCGCGACGTCAGGCGACGACGCGGATATGGTCTAGCCGACGGTCAGCGGGATCGCGCAATACCGTGCCGACTTCCACACCGGAGCGCGGATAGTCGATGACGGCGTGGTTGAGCCGCTCGCCCGGCACCACTACCGGGATACCCGGGGGGGTACGGGGTGATCTGCTCGGCCGCGATTGCCCGGCTGCGGTGAACCGATAAACGTGAGCGCGGACATCTCGCTCACCCCTAGATGCCCTTCCAGGCGACATCGAGCCGCTCGGCCACATCGATGAGTTGGGCCGCTTGCGATTGCGGTGAGTCGATCTCGTTGGCGACGTGCTGGGCGATGAACCGCCGGATCTCACCGTCAACACCCGCGATGACCCGCAACACCTCGCCGCGGATGGACTTCGACGAGACCTGGACCGTGATATCGCGGGGGCGTGGTTTCGCCACCTCGACGATCACCAGCAGCGGTTCGGCGGCGCGCGCGGTAGCGCGTAACGCGATGTCTCCGGCGACGACGAACAGCTGCTTGTCGAGCCGCAGGTCCACCAGCAGATCGATCGCCAGCGGAATGTGGATGGTGAACGTGATGGTGTCACCGAGGTGCCGCGTGACCTGGGGCTGTTGGATCTTGACCTGGGCGCTGACCCTGGCAATCCTGCCCGGTCCCTGACCGATCGGCGCCATTGCGAACTGCTCCCCCGCGAACTGGGCGAACGCGGCGGCGACGCGCTCCTCGGTTACGGCGATCTCGAAGAACCTGCGCCCGAAGTCTTCATAGGTCACGTAGTCGTGGGTCTGCATAGGTTCCTACCGTCTCACGTCGCCTTCCACGATCACCGCTGATCCGGTTTATGCCGCGAGATTTTCGGGTCGACGCGGTCGGTGAACTCCGCCGCGGCAATCGACGGCGGTGCACTCTTATGAGAAGATGGACGTATCGCACCGGCGCGAGGGCACGATTGTGCCCCGGTTCGATTCTTGTGAACCACACCACACGAAACTCTGCGATTCGCTATTTCGGGCGGTGGCCTGCCGTGCTCGGAGAACCTGGAGGTATTTGGAGTCCCATGTCCGCCCACGAATTGCCTGGACCACGCTCGGCCGGATCCCGAATCGAGGCGGTGCTCACCTGGCTCGGCGGGGGGCAGTGGCGTGAACTCGGTGAGCGTCACGAACGGTCCACCCACGCGATCTCCGGCGTGGTCGTGGCGCTCGGCGCCGCACTGGCCTGGCTCGTCGCGACCCTGGTCCTCGGTGAATCGGTGCCCTGGCCGACGCCGGCCATCCTCGGTTTGAGCCTTGTCTTCGGCCTACTGGTCGGCGCGGTGACCCGTGGCACCGCGAGCGGCCCGACCCGCGGCTGGTCCGGCATCGCGGCACGCGGGGCAGTCGCGGTTGCTATCGGCGTCGTCGTGGGCGAGCTCGCCGCACTCGTCTTGTTCTCCGGCTCGATCGACCGCCGTCTCGAGGCGCAGGCCGCACGCACCGCCGAATCCACGCCTGCGGTCGCACAAGCATCGGCCGCCCTCGACCAGACCCGCGGTCCGCGCGTCGCGCTCGACAACGCCGTCGAACAGGCCCGCCGACACCGCGACGAGGCGCTGGTCGTCGCACGCTGCGAGTACAACCCCACTCCGGCGTGCCCGCAGACCCGCATCACCGGGATACCCGGCGTCGGGCCCGAAACACGAACGGCCAACGAGATTCTCGCGGACGCCCAGCAGGAGCTGGACAATGCCGTGGCTGCCCGTGATCGCCGGGCACCGGGGCTGGACGCAAAGGTCGCCCAAGACGAGCAGGCGCTCGCCAAGGCGCGCGAAACCGCGATCGCAGGTGCGGATCGTGGCCTGGGCGCGCGCTGGGTCGCCATGAACGACCTCACGCTCGCCAGCGCCGGCGCACTCTTGTTGCGGCTGGTCACGATCGCGTTCTTCAGCCTGCTGTACCTGCTGCCGCTGATCCTGCGGCTCTGGCGCGGCGACACGAGTCACGAGCGCCACGCGGCCGCCCGCGCGGAGCGCGATCGCGCCGAGCTCGAAGCGGACACCGCGATCGCCGTCAAGCGTGCCGAGGTTCGCCGGGAGGCCGAAACCCTCTGGGCCGAGCAGCAACTCGCCAATGCGCGCCTCGCCGTCGAGGCCCAGACCGAAATCGACCGTGCGCAGCATCGCCGTCGGGTCGCCCAGGCGCTCGGTGCACCGGTCCAGGCTTCGTCGCAGCGCGAAACCGAACCTGACGATATGTACCTTCCGATCGCCGCCAAAGCGGAAGCGGCGAGCTTGGCAGCCGCCCAATTACCCGCTGGCGGGCAGGATCCGGGTGTCGAGGAACCCGAGAACCTGCCGGCGACGGTCCGCGGCGCCGTTGAACCGCGTAGTGAACGCGGGACCCCGCTGATCCCGGATGTCACGAAGGCCGCTGCTCGCTGGCTCCGTCCACTGGTGCCGCCGTTCGTCGCCCGCGCGGTCGACACCGCCGCCACCCAGCCGGTGCGCGCCGCGCGCCAGGTGCTCGAAGAGGTCGAAGAGATCGCGTTCTCGCTCAAGCGCACCCGCAAGGTGACCGTCAACACCGAGAGCCATCAACAGCCGCTCGGATCCGCGACCACCGACACGCGGCACGACTCGAACCGGATCGAATCGTCGCGTGACGACCGCGGGCCCGGCGCCAAGGAATTGTCGTCGGATCGCATGCGCGCGGAAGGCCTATCGCTCGAGTCGACTGAACATGGCGGACAGCCCGAGCTGATGGAACCAGACGGAGCGCATGAACTGCGCGCACCTGAGGTCCCACGCCAGCTGCCGCCCGCCGAGTAGCGACCCGCCCTCCCACCCAGCCATACGCCACCAACGTCACGAACCAGCAGCGGATCGCGCTGGCGGCGACAGGTGAAAGCGGCGCGATGGCATCGGTGGTGGGCGCTGGGAGTATCGCCGCGCCAGCATCCTGTATGTCGCAGCCAGGTGCGCACCTGCCGGCAAATCGAGCTCGCACACGAAAACCTGGCCCGCCTGCGCGCGGCGTCGACCGTGATCATGATCGAGCCGGTTTCCTACGAGACGGTGCGGGGCATCGGCTTCTACCGCCAGTTCCTCAGTACCCGCGACTGGGCTGGATTCATGCAGGCTGGGCGCATCGAAGCACATCGGGCACTAGCTGCGGCCTGACTCAGGTTGCAAGTGTTAACACCTCGTCGAAGCCGGCGACGATCGCGTCGTGGAAGACGTCGTAGTCGGGTATCGCCGCGGTGTCGACGTTGATGCCCAGAGCGCAGGTGTCGACGTAGGTGAGCAGCGTGACGTTGACCGCCGAGCCGATCGTGGGGCCGAACGCGTATTGCATGCGCACTGGGGCGCCGCCGAGGAAGACCGGCACCGGCACACCGGGCACGTCGCTGGCGAGGAAGTCGACGTGGCGGAGAACCGAGCCGATGTACCACCGCGGCATCACGTTGAGAACCCCGGCGATCAACTGGGTGTAGGGCAGGGACCTTTCGTGGCGTACCGCGTTGGTGCGTTCATGTATTGCCCTGATCCGTTGTGCAGGGTCGGTCTCGCCCACCGGCACGTCGAACCGCATCAGTGTGATCCGATTTCCGCCCATTGCGTCGGTCTTTGTCCGCAGGCTGATCGGCATCGTCAGATGTAGGTCGCCGACCGCAACGCCGTGTTTCTCGTGGTATCGGCGTAACCCCCCCGTCACCCCGGCGACAAACGCATCGTTCAGCGCCCCACCGCAGCGGTGCGCCGCCTCTCGCAGTGGCGGCATCGGCACCTGGTACACCCCGAGACGCCGGATCAGGCTGCGGTCCTTCACCAGCGGAGACCCGGTCCGATTTACCGGCCGAACCGTCCGGTACACCGACGCCGCGGTGGCCGCTGCCGATCGCGTAGTCCCGATAGGCCGCCTAACTCCGCTGTACATCAGCCGAGGAGCCGACTTGATCGCGCCGGTCAACACGTTACCGAGCAAGCCGGTTTCGTAGCGCCAGGTGTCGCGGTAGCTGCTGAGCCACGATGGTCGGGGCACCTCCGGTTCGGCCGGCAGCGCCTCATGCCGATACCGCCCTTTGGAAACGTTAAACAGGGTCATCGCGATCTGGACGCCGCCGACTCCGTCGGTGAGGGCATGGTGGAACTTGCAGAGCACAGCCGCGCCACCATTTTCGAGGCCATCGATCAGCGTCGTCTCCCAGAGTGCCCGGGCCCGGTCGAAATCCTGCATCTCGGCCACTCGGGCCATCTCGAGCACTGCATCGAGCGTGCCCTGCCCGGGGGTGGCCGTTCGTCGCATGTGGTAGTCGAGGTCGAAGTCCGGGTCATACTCCCACCGGGGCGGGGCCGGCGGCGGCGACGCCACCACGCGCTGCCGGAACATCGGCAGCTTCCGGCTTAGCAGGTCGAACCGTTCGCGCACCTCGTCCCAGTCGGGGGGTCGATCTAGCAGTACGACGGTGACCACGGTCGATCGCAGCCGTGGGTCACTTTCCATCGCCCAGGTGAATGCGTCGCTGTTGCGCATGAATTCGGTCACGTGTCCTCCTGCGCACAAACCTACGACTGGCAGCGGGCTGAGGTCGGCGGCTTATTGGTAAGTAATGACTTTGGTCCCTAGACATCGGACCGTCCGTCGGCTGCGGTCGATCGGTGGTAGGCCAGAGGCCGGAGGGTAACGGTGGGTGACGTGCAGCAGGACCAGCCAACGTCGGGGCGACCGTTCTTCAGCCGCACCGAGGCGCCCATCGGCGTCTACAACGGCGAGCAAGCGATTATCGTTTACGAGCTCAGGCCGCTACCGCGTTGGCCGAAATATTGGATACAGGCATTAGCCAAGCACTTCCACCGCCAACTTGCTGCGGCACCGAAAGTCGACATTTCGGTGGTTGACGACTGTATTCGTTTCTGTGTTTTCGTATCGCCCGAAGTGTCCGTAGCGGATTTGTGCAAACTCGACGATGCCGTCTACAACGCAGTCGACAGCGCCGGTCGCGCCATCGAAGATCAGCAGACGGCACTTAACGAGAAGCTTGACCAGGTACGCCAACGCCGCAGGGGTACCCACGACGAATCGCACTAGCCCCGAAGTGGTTCTCGCCCTGTGGTTTTCGATTCCGGGCAGACGACCAAACCACCTAACCGCGGCGCTCCGATCCCCCAGCTACCCTCCCCGCATCATCCGCTGCTAGCACCGGTCACGGCCGGAGCCCGTGGACCACCCACAGCGCACCGCGACCGGCGCCATGTTCGTCGACGCAGACGGCCTCGAAGCCCGCCGAGCGGCACTGAGCCGCGAAGGACTGAACCTGCTGATCGGTCCATCCGTGGCTCGCTAGCCCGGTCGCTCCCGGGCGCACCCGCCGCTCGATCGCCAGGAACCGACCCGTTGGAGCAAGCAGGCGGCGTACCTCGGCAAGTCCGGCGGCAACGTCCTTCCAGTGGTGCACGGTCGCCAGCGACCACACAACTGTGGCCGAACCGTCGGGCAGAGGCAGGTCCTCCGCTGCACCTTGCGACCAGGTAACGCCGGACTGTTTGCGGGTCAATCGACGTGCGAGCCAAAGCATCACCGGTGCTGGATCCACGCCCGTCGCGCGGGCCTGCCGATGGACGGCCGCTCTCACCGCGCTACCCGGGCCGCAACCGATGTCAACGACGCGGTCGCCATCCGATACCCGCGCCAAGTCGGCAGCCAGCCGGGCGCGGGCTTGCCCCCTGATCAGCATGGACAGGCCGGCTGCTAGTCCAGTCAGCCCAGCGAAACCCGGATGGCCTGCATGATGGTTGACCGCGGGTGCTGACGAATCGTTCATCGGTGGTTCTCCCTGCTTTCGGCCGGCATCGGCGGCTCGCTTACTCCAGCTTGCAGGTTCAAGTCGGCTTGAAGTCAAATGTGCACCTGCCGCCTCAGTTCAGGAGCGGTGTCTAGCCCGTCTGGGTGCGGCCACCCGGTTCAACATGCCGCGACCAGCGGCTCGAGCTGGGCCGACTTAGAGGTCTCTTTCAGATTACTGTGGTATCGCTGCCATTCATTTGTGTAGTTACTGTGTGTGCGGGAATCCAAATTCTGGTGCAATTCTGAGAGAAATACAGAATTAACCGCGGCTTATCCAACAGAAACATTCCACACAGATACTTTCAGCCACTTGTGCGACGTGCCGAGTGACGACCGAATTTGTGGAGGTGTGCCCCGATCATGTCGCCCTATCACGACTGGCTCAATCCCGGAGACAACGCCTGGCAGCTCGTCGCGGCGACCCTCGTCGGCCTGATGAGCATCCCCGGCATTGCCGTGCTGTACGGCGGCATCGTCCAAAAGAAATGGGCAGTGAACACAATGCTGATGGCCTTCACCGGATTCTCGCTGGTGCTGGTGGTGTGGGTGTTGTGGGGCTTCAAGATGGGCTTCGGAGAACCGCTCAAGCTCGGCCCCGGAATTCTGCAAGCCGCGGTCGGCAAGCCCCGCACCATCCTGGGCTCCGACAACCAGAACCAGGCCGTCATTCCGCTCCTTGACGGGCTGATGCCGAAGTTCCGCTTCTCGGAGACCTCGCTGGCCTACTTCCAGTTCGTGTTCGCCGCGATCACCCCGCTGCTGTTCCTCGGCAGCGTGGTCGGCCGGATGAACTTCAAGGTCTGGCTGATCTTCGTGCCGCTGTGGTCGACGTTCGCGTACTCGGTGAACGCGTTCCTGCTGTGGGGCGGCGGCTGGTGGGCCGGCAAAGGCGCCCTCGACTACTCCGGTGGCTATGTGATCCATCTCGCGGCCGGCACAAGTGGTTTCGTCGCAGCGGCCGTTATCGGGCCCAGGCTGGCCCGCGACCGCGAGCGAGCGCTGCCCAATAACCTGCCGGTGGCCGCGATCGGTGCCGGCATCCTGTGGCTGGGCTGGAACGGGTTCAACGGCGGTGACATGTACTTCTCCGGCGCCAACGCGTCGCTGGCCGTGGTCAACACGAACCTGGCCACCGGCGTCGCGGTGCTCACCTGGGTGGTGTGGGACATCTTCGCGAGCAGGCAGCGCAAGCCGACATTCCTCGGCGCGGTCAACGGCATGATCACCGGCCTCGTCGCAATCACCCCGGCGGCCGGTTTTATCAACAGTTTCGGCGCGATGATCACCGGCGTCGTCGCGTCCACGCTGGTCTGGTTGTCGTGGAACCACCTCGGCCGGACCCGGCTGTTCCATAAGGTCGACGACGCGCTCGGCGTCTTCCACACCCATGGTGTCGCGGGCCTGGCCGGTGGCTTGCTTGTCGGTGTGCTGGCCGATCCGAACATCATCGTGTACCTGGGCAACGGGGCTGATGTAAAGGATGTGACGACGTCGGGCTGGCTGTGGGGCCATCACCCCAAGCAGATCCTGATCCAACTCGGCGCTGCATGCACGGTGATCGTTTGGGATGCGTTCGTCACCTTCGTGATCCTGAGGGCGCTCGGGCTGTTCATGAAACTGCGGATGCCCGACGAGGTCCTGGAATCCGGTGACATCGGCGCGCACGACGAAGAGGCCTACCCGGAGGAAATTCTGGTTACCGGGCACCACGCACAGCCCGTGGCCACAAAGCAGACCAAGCCTGCGGAGGGCAGCCGAGTTGAAGCTGATTAGCGCGGTCATCAAGCCATTCACCCTCGAGGACGTCAGGTCCGCCGTCGAGCGTGCGGGCGCGCCCGGCCTGACGTTCACCGAGGTTCAGGGATACGGCCGCCAGCGGGGACACACCGAGGTCTACCGGGGCGCCGAGTACAAGGTCGACTTCGTTCCGAAGGTGAAAGTCGAGGTCGTAGTCGAGGACGAGTCCGTCGACACCATCGTCGCCGCGATCATTACCGCCGCGCGCACGGGCAAGATCGGCGACGGCAAAGTGTGGGTGTCCCCCGTCGATACGGTTGTTCGGGTGCGAACCGGCGAACGGGGCGCCGACGCGCTCTGACCGCTCACGCCAGCAGGCGGCGGTAGCCGAACAATCTCCAGAGGTGTTTTGATCGTTTCGGCTAACCATTTGCCAGGTCCGGATAGCCCGTGTTCGGACTGTGAATCCGTCGACGTACACCTACCCGGGTTCGAACCCTGTAGTACTTGAGCATGTACTTGAGGTCAAATGACGGCGTGACCCAGATTCCGATCGGCCGGGCCGCGGCTCGGCTCGGGTTGAGCGCCTCAGCGCTGCGGTACTACGACGAACGCGGGTTGGTGTGCCCATGTGCACGGCAAGCCGGGCGGCGCATGTACGGATCCGAGGAGCTACGCCGGCTGGCGTTCATCAAGATCGCACACGGGCTGGGCCTGCCGCTACAGACCGCAGCCGCCGTCCTCGACGCTCCCAGCCCGCGGTGGCGCCAGATTGTTCGTGAGCAGATCGCGGAGCTGGATCGGGTGATCGCTCAGGCTCAGCAAGCGCAGACGTTTTTGACCCACGCGCTCAACTGCCCTACCGATCATCCGGCGCGCGAATGCGCAACCATGATCGCCGCGTTGGACAAGCTTGTTGACGGAACCACCCTGGATCAACTCGCCGCCGAACATGCACGTGCGTGACGGCTCAACTCGCCAATCGAGCAGCCCATCACGCTCAAGCCACTGCCTTGCTCGAAAACGTATGGGCAGCAAGTGATTTCCGACGGAGCTGGCGTGGTCGCTTCAGGCATCGTGAACCACGTGGATGTCGGTGTGCGAAGCCGTCGCCCTTGAATAGCAGCGGTTGGCCGCTGATCTTGGCGAGGGCGTAGGAGAAGCAGTCGCAGTAGTTTAGGCCTGCGCGGTGCCGTCCCTTGCCGTAGGTGCGGTGGCGACTCGTGCGGCGTCCGCTTGGTCGGCATCGACGGCGACGAGGTCGACTGCGGCGCGATGCAGCCGTGGCCCGTGTCGGTGTGCCACCCACGGCGAGGCTCAAGCCGGAATAAATCCTTTTCTTGACTCATTCTAGGTAAGTAAAGTGCCTTCCGTAGGCAAGACCGATTCGAAGGGAGCCCAACCGTGGGATCTGCAGCAACTGTGACCAACGGGCGTATCAACCGCCGAGCCGAGACCGACGTTTCCAACTTCACGGCGTCCCCTCAGCTGGCCGCGAACCTACAGCGGGTGCTGGTCGATCTGATCGAACTGCATCTGCAGGGCAAACAGGCGCACTGGAATCTCATCGGAACCAACTTCCGTGACTTACACCTGCAGCTGGACGAGCTCGTTGACGCAGCGCGCGAGGCCAGCGACAACATCGCCGAGCGGCTGCGCGCCCTCGACGCGGTCCCCGACGGCCGTACCGACACCATCGCGGCAACCACCAGCCTGCCGCAGTTCCCGGCCGGCGAGCAGAACACCACGGACGTGGTGGACCTCATCACCACACGTGTCTACGCGACGGTCGACACCATCCGTTCGGTCCACGATGCCGTCGACGCCGAGGACCCCACCACCTCTGATCTGCTACACGAGATCATCGACTCGCTGGAGAAGCTGGCCTGGATGATCAAGTCAGAGAACCGCAAGGGCTAGCAGATCATGGCCTCGCCAGCCGTTGTCAGCACCACCTGTTTGGAGAGCAGTCGGACATCAACGGGTACCGAAGCTCAGTGATGGAAAACAGCCGCGCCACGCCGTTTTGATTACGATGTCGCTGGGCCTTCTGGCTCATCCGGTTTGCCATTAGATCGCGAGGCACTGGGCCTGGATTGTTTCGGCTTAGGGGTGGTCTCGCCTGCTTCGTGCCGCTGGCACAGTCGGATGCCCACCCGGGCGGTCAGGCTGTGCAGGACCAGGCTCAGCGTGATGGTCAGTACCACGACCTGCGTTATGAGCGTGCCCTGGTAGATCTTGCCTTTCTCAATGACCAGCAGACCCAGGACGAGAGTGCCGATCCCGCGCGGACCGAACCATCCGATGAACAGCTTGCTGCTTGCCGACAGACTGCTCCGCATCAGTGCAATTGAGACTGCGGCGATGCGCACCCCGAGCAGGGCCAGCACTGCGAATAGCACCATCCGCCAGCCTGCGTGGCGCCATGCCGGAATGACCGCGAAGCCGCCGAAGAGAGTGAACACCAGCAGTTCGAGCAACTGACCGGCGGCATCGGAGACCTGCGTCGCCGCCCGCTCGCCTGCCATGGGTGAAACCACCGCGTAGCAGAGACCACCGGCAAAGGCAGCGACGAACCCGCTCCCGTGGAACCGCTCCCCAACCCCAAAGCACGCAAGCGCTAGCGCCAGCGTCGCCAATTGCGCCCACGTGTCGCTCATCCAGCCGTGTGACGCGGATCGTGAAATCACCGCCGCACCGATCAGGCCGATAACGATTCCGACGGCCACCGACACGATTTCGGTACGGAATGCGAACCACGCCCAGCGCCCCGGCGCGTGATCGTTCTGCGCGGAGGCCAGAGCCAAGGCCGCCAACATGGTTGCCAACGCGAATCCGTCATAGAAGCCGCTTTCGATCGACAGGGCGTGCCGCACACGCTCGGGGATGCGCCGGTCCTCTAGGAGGGCGTCGATCAACGCGACTTCGGTGGGCGCCACGATCGCCGCCAGGCATACCGCCTCCCACAACGGCAGCACGGGAAAAACAATGATCGCGACAAGGGTGCCCAGGGCGATGCTGAGCGGAATTCCGATGGACAGCAAGCGAAGTGGCACACGCCGGCCGCGCAACACGGCGCCCAGGTCGAGCGCGGACGCCTGATTGAACAAAATCACGCTCAATGCCAGCTCCGCGAGAACTGTAAAGCCCTCCGCGTGCGGACCTACCTTCACGAAACCGAAACCGGATGGACCCAAGGCGATCCCGATCGCGACGAAAAGCAGCGCCGGTGCTAGATACCACCGTTTGACAACACCCGAGACCACGGCATAGCAGAACACCAAGACTGTCAGGACGACCGCGGTCTCGGTGTGCATCGGCCACTCCCCTCTGTTTCTGGCGCTGGACCACCCGTTAAGTGTTGGCACCCACCGACCCGGTCGACGCTGCCGCCGCGGCGATTCGAACCTGCTGGCCTAACGCCCTCAGCGGCATGCTCGATGGCAGTAAAGCAGCTTGAGGCCGCGACCAACTTGACCAGTCATCTGGCGTCCCCGCCACCCCGATGTGCGGCCGAGTGACTCATCGGCGTAGCCGAGAGCCGGTCTGGGATCCAACTGACGAACGTCAGCAAATCGATCCGCGTTTATCGGCGGATGCAGTCCTGTCGGCGAACGGCTCGCCCCCGAGTTCGTGATCCCGGGGGCACATCCGGTCAAACCCATCAGCGCAACGAGCGTCGACGATGGCGTCGAGCGCTTGTCGCAGCAAAAGCAGCCCACGCTGCACGGGCCCGGCCTCAAAACGCCGGCGACACCGCCTCGCCGAAACTCACCTAGCTAGAGGCGACTCGCGGCGAAAGCTGCCCCCTGGTCGACCATCCCGTCGTCCGTGTACGCGGCATGTGCGACCCAGTCTCCTCCGTCAGAGCAAACCGGGTCGTCAGGGGCGCACAACTGGATGGTTTTGGCCGCATACGGCGAGCCGATCGTGATCGGTGGCTCGCTGAATCGAGTCCATGAACCGGGTCGATGGTTTTCCGAACAGGACGACCGCGGCGACGTGGTTGGCCACCTCGGGCGGCCTCGGGCGGCATGGGATGAGGTGAGTTCTCAGGTGCTCCATCCGGTACGGCATTCGCGGTGACGAAGCCCATCACGGCCGCGCCTTGGGAATATCCGCCGAGCACCATCTTGGTGTTGGGGCAGTCGGCCGCCATGTGCTGGATGTGAGCGCCCGCGTCATTAATACCGTCGAGGGCTGTGGGGAAATCGGTGGTGGCAGGGTAGTTGACCGCATACACCCCGACCGACTTCCCGCCAACGCGCGAGCGCGGTGAGTCGACGAATGCCTGTCCGGTTTCGCCAACCCCAGGTGGCTCTCCGGTGCCGCGGGCGAACACTACCTCGGCATCGGGGCATGGCCCGGCAGACGCGGATGCGACGGGTGCGCTCATCAGCGCCCAAGGCATGACCACTGCGGCACCGAGGAAACGAGCGATGTGGCGTGCTTTCATGGCTCAGGCGCCACTGGTTTCCACCCTGGCCTGGTGCATCCGCAACCCTTGCTCGGATAGTCGGACCTCGCTCATGGTGATCTCCGGCGTGGCCTTCCCTCGGTCAAGCTGACTACGGCCCCCAAATTAAGGACTCAGGTCACTAGAAAAGGGTGCCGGGTCCCGGTGAACATGGTGGGTGACTAGCATCTCGTCCCCTGGGTCGACCCCCATCTCCACGCTCACCGGCGACCCAGTCGTGCGTGTAGCTGCTGACGCCACGGTTGCCGACGTCGCCAAGGCCATCATTACCGGCGACGTCGGGGCCGTCGTGGTAGGCGACGACGAGCGGCCTGCCGCGCTGGTGAGCGAGCGCGACGTCGCTCGGGTGGTGGCCGCCGGCAAAGACCCGGCTTCCGTGCAGGCCCTCGAGGTGGCCAGCACCAAGCTGGTGTGGTGCGACGCCGACGCCACGGTCGACGAGGTGGCAGTCCAGATGATGGACCGCTACATCCGCCATGTCCTGGTGGAGCGGGACGGCGCCCTGGTCGGGTCGTGTCGGCTCGCGACCTGCTGGGCGTCTACAGCGCCTGGGCTGACCTGGGTTTCGGGTCGGCGTGAAGCTGCGCTCCGTGGCCGCCGTGATCGGCGGAAGTCTGGGCGGGGTTGCGGGCTTCGACCTGGTGCAGCGCCGTCAGACCATCTTCCGCAACTTCCCGATCATCGGGCACCTGCGGTTTATCCACGAGGGAGTCGGCCCTCAACAGGTCGACACAGCGGACATCACCGAAGAGCTGACCCCATTCGTAACGAGCCGCCGACTGAGCATCGGTGAAGGTGTGGGCTAATTTTTCACCGCCATTCGCGAGGTGGACAAGCGCCCATGCCATCGCGAACACCGGCACCTTGTGACGTTGTGCCGCGCTGAGCAACTCATGCAAAGCTGCCTCTGAAGGGCACCGACGAAGGCCTATCAGAATGCCCCGCGCGGTGTCGAGGATGCGACCACCATGCGGGTCGAACGAGACCTGGCCGGGAACCCAGTCTGCCACCATGCTGTGCTTATCTCCTGTTGAGCCCTACCGATATCCGTCACCCACATAGCGAGCACAAAAATCCGTGCGTATGCGGACACCTCGCGAGCGTGATCCGCTCGGAGCACGGTCCCATGATTTGCGCATGATTCCTGTTGCGCCAGATCACCGTCCACATCGGTATGCACCTGTGATCGTCTCGGTACAGGCGGGTGTCAACGATGCCGCCGCGTAACGAGACTCGTACACACGTCGGTGGCACACCTTAGACCGCCCTGCTCGGGCGCGGCTGGCCAGGTAAGGGTGCGTCAAGTCCTCAATCGAGTCGGCGGTTCTAGCGGAGCAAAACACACTGCCGCGTTGCAGCGTGCGAATCGGCAGTATGCCTCTGCTCGACCATGAGTTGCTTGGCGGACTATCCCGCTGTCCTGGTCCAATGGCCTAACCACATGTGCTAAACATGTATGCTATGTTTGTAGCATGTCTACAATGGTTCAGATCCGCAATGTACCTGACGAGCTTGTCCACGAACTTAAGGCCCGCGCTGCGGCGCAGCGGATGAGCCTCAGCGATTTCCTGCTCGCCCGACTCGGCGAAATCGCTGAAGAACCCGCCCTGGACGACGTTCTCGATCGCCTTGCGGCGTTGCCCCGCCGCAACCTCGGCATAAGCGCGGCTGAACTGGTTGGCGAAGCTCGATCCGAGTGATCGTGTTGGAAGCCTCGGCGGCCGTCGAGCTCGTCCTCGCGACGCGGGCGGGGGCGGGGGTGGCCCGGCGCTTGCGGGGCGAAACAGTGCATGCCCCAGCCCACTTCGATGTCGAGGTGATCGGGGCGATACGTCGAGCGGTGGTACGCGGGCTGATCAGCGATCACGAAGGACTCGTCGCGGTTGCCGACTTCCGGGGGCTGCCAATTCGGCGTTGGCCTATAAAGCCTTTCATCGAGCGCGCCTACCAACTGCGGAGCACCCACACAATGGCCGATGGCGTGTACGTCGCCCTCGCCGAGGGCCTCGCGGCGCCGCTCATCACCTGCGACGGGCGACTCGCTCAATCCCATGGCCATAATGCAGAGTCCGAGCGTGTCGACTGATCATCGCGGAGCTGCGGTTGGCCAGCGGTCAAGCTCCACCCAATTCGACCGGATATGTTGTCGCAGAGGTAGTTTAGCTCGCCCAGGTTTGCCACGCGGTCAACAAGTTGGCCCGCGCGTGCGCCCGATCATCTTAGGTCCGTAAGCTACGCGATCCAGCGGACGTTCGCGTCCCTTGCGTTCAGGGATCGTGGCACGACCCAAGTATTCCTAGAATCTTTCGTGCAGTGGCGACCTTCATGTAAAGGCGCCGGCGACGGCATTTGTACGGATAGCCAACTATGATTCGGCCGTTCGACGCTTGCGATGACGATATCATCATCGATAGCATTCCTATATGCCGAATGTACTTATCAGGGATGTTTCAGCCGACGACCTCGACCAGATCCGGTCAGCGGCCGCGGCGCGCGGGATTTCCCTGCAGGCATACCTGCTCGAGGCGGTGCACGCGCAGGCTGCTCACCTGCGCCGGCGTGAAGCGTTGAACCGGACCGCAGTACGCCTGGGGCATCGACGAGCCGTCGACGAACAGGACCGTAACGCTGTACTTGAAGCCATCGACGACGCGCACGCGGACCGTGGCGCACAGCTCGGCCGCGCGAAGTGATCGTCGACGCGTCGGTTGTTATCGACGCCGTCACCGACGCCGGTCCAAGAGGGCTGGCCGCCCGCCAGGCGCTCGCCGATCACCCCGCGTCCGAACCTCTCCTCGCCCCAGGCCATCTCGCGATCGAGGTCCTGTCAGGCCTTGTAGCGGCGGCGAACCGACCGACTCATCCGCTGCAGCCAACGCACATCGAACAGGCACTGCTCGATGCCGAGGCGCTCGAGATCACTATCGAGGTCACATCGTGGGACGACGTCCGGCGCGCCTGGGTTCTTGCTCAGGCATCATTGCGCTACCCCGATGCCATCTACATCGCTAGCGCGGAACGTCACGCGACCGCACTACTCACCAGCGACGCCCGCATCGAACGATCTCAGGCGCCCATCCGCTGCCCCGTCATCACAATCCAACCCGACGGCAACTGCTAACGCACTTGACCGGCCGTTAACCCCAGTTCACGCGCTCGCACAGGTCTACGAGGTCCAAAACATGAGTCAAATAGTTGAATGATTAGACCTACGCGGCGTGCTAGAAAGCTGATTTTTCCGAGGTCAGACGCCATTTCCACGAGTCGGGCTGACAGGATTTGGACCTGTGACGGCGCGCCTATCGGAGGTGTGCGCGCCGCGCGCGTGTCGAGCCCTCGGTGGGCGCGACCCCACCAGGCCGCTCCCGGCTCCTGTCGATCGGCCAGCGGCCATCGCGCCGATTCAGGTAGCCGATGGCCACCAAGATCATCATGGGCACCGCCATCAGGCTCAGGACTAGCAGCGAATTACCCATGGGCGGTCGTTTCGGGACTTTGTGCTGTGTCGCGCACACCCCAACATCTACGCCGTCACCGCTCCGGGATGGCGGATTTGTACGGGATACATACGCCCGGAGTCGCTTTCTTAACGCCATATTGCCGGCCCCGTCGCGATTCGCAGGGGTACCTCGCGGGCGGTGTTTCTCGGGCTGCGCCGGGGGTTGTCCACTTGCGCCGGGGATGGCTCTCCGTTGGAATGTCCGTCGTGGTAGCACTCACCGTGCCGCGGCTGCGGCATGCGCAATTGTTGGTTCCGATGCGATGCCCTTGATCGCCGGGCTGACGCAGTGGCGCCGTGACGAGTTGCGCACCAACCTGTGGCTGGTGCCCACCCTCGAGGTGCTCGCCGCGACCGCGCTGTTCGTCGCCACCGGCGCCCTAGACCACGCGGCCTACCGGGGCAGTATCCACTTTCCGGCCTGGGTGATCACCGGCAGCGCTGACGCCGCCCGGGAAATCCTCGCGACGATCGCGGGTGCGGTCATTACCGTGGTGGGAATTGTCTTCTCGATCACCATCGTGACGCTGACACTGGCGTCGACCCAGTTCGGGCCCCGGATGCTGCGCAACTTCATCCGCGACCGCGGCACCCAACTGACTCTAGGCACGTTCGTGGCCACGTTCGTCTACTGCATCCTGGTTCTAGTGTCGATCGGGCCGGGCGCTCACGGCGATTATGTGCCGCACCTTTCAATCACCATGACATTCCAGCTGGTATTGATCGATCTTGCGGTGCTCATCTACTTCATCCATCACATCGCCGCGTCGATCCAGCTGCCGCAGGTGATCGCCAGCATCGCCAAGGACTTAGCGCAAGCCGTCCAACTGCAAAGCACCGACAACCCCGACACCGGCGCCATCGGCGCTCCCGATGCGCGATCGCTCGACGAGTTGATTACCACCATCGAGAGTTCCGGCGCGGTGATCCGCACCCCGAAGAGCGGCTATTTACAGTTCATCCGTCACAGTAGGCTGGTGCGGATCGCCGCGGAGGTCGACGCGGTCGTGCGGCTGCCCTATCGGCCCGGACATTTCCTGGTCGAGGGCCGAGAGGTGGCCGCCGTGTGGCCCCCGGAGAGAGCCGATCACGTCGCCCGATACCTGCAACACGCCCAGGTGACCGGGCCGCACCGCACCCTGACACAGGATGTGGCTTTCGGCGTCGATCAGCTCGTCGAGATCGCCGTCCGCGCGCTCTCACCCGCCGTCAACGACCCCTTCACCGCGATCGCTTGTGTGGATTGGCTCGGCGACTGCCTGTGCAAGATCGCCCGAGTCTGGGCGCCCAACCAGGTTCACCGGGACCGCAGCGGCGCTATTCGCGTCATCTCTGATCAAGTGAGCTTCGAGCGGTTGGTGCAGCGGTCGTTCGAAAAAATCCGCCAGGCCAGCCTGGGAATGCCGGCGGTGATGATCCGCCAACTCGAAGCGCTGACCACGATCATGGAGCAAATCACCGACATCGAGCAGGCCCGCGTGCTGATGGATCAAGCGGGGATGATCTTACGGGCCAACACCGAATCGGTCCCGGAGGAATCCGATCGCGCGGATGTGCAGCGGCGATACACCGCTCTGGTTGGCGTTTTCGATCGCCTCAGTCATTAGGCACGCTGCCCGCACGTGGCCGCCGCGGATCCGGGCGGCGAGCGTAACGCCCTTTGTTGGTGTCGAAAATCTATCCGGCAGTGCTGAAAACGGCGCCGCCCAAGCCCTCAGGCGCCTGACGGGCAGCGCCGCACCGCCGCTCAGATCAAGCGCTTGAATGCCGCCCACGCCGAGGAGTACTGGGAGGACATCGAGCGCATGGAGGCTGGCGAGCCGGTCGTGGTGCCGACGTGGTATGTCGGGGGCTGTTTCCCCGAAGCGCCGCGCCGGATTCCCTGGCTCGACTACTTCAGCGGTTACAAAGCGCCGCTGATGCGGGTCTTCCCCGATGACCGCGTGGAACCGATCTACGAGGACGAGTAGCGGCGCCTGAAAACGGCCCGCCGTGCCCCCGATTCTGGCCGCCGGGCCTGGCTCTCGGCGTTGGCTCTCGGCGCTGAGTTAACCGCGTCAGCTGTGAGTCACCTGTCTTGATATTGAGAGCGCTTCAATCTCTTCCTCGACTACCTGATGGTCCCCGTTGGCCCAGTGCTTTATTAGCGCGGATGGGTCGTCTGGCTCGTGCCAGTCTGGCGCCAGTTCGCCAAGCCCGTCGATCGTCATTGCCACGCCTCCAATTCGTCGGCCGCCACGAGCAGGTGATACGCAACCTCACGCGCACCGGCGGCGTCCAGTTCGACACTATACCTGCCAACTTACCGCTTATCGAGTCGGACCAAGACTTTTGAAGTTCGATGTGGCCGAGATTGACTCCCTGCGCGAACGTATCGAAACCACTTAAGACAAGCCGCGTCGCAACGGATTTCCTTCTGTGTACATTTTTGCGGATTCTCGACTAACTGCTATTCGACGTCGTCCCACAGCCAAATTTCGGCATTTGCAATGGTAAACACGACTAGTAGATTTGCCCCAAGTGTTCGCGTCACCGGCACAGCTTAAGGCAGTCAATGCTGATCTGTGGCTTCGGCGGTTGAAAGCCGACAGCAACCGTTTCAGCGGCTTTGGCGCGAGGACAGAGTCTCTCGCCCCGCGCAGGGCTATTGGATCGGTGCTACCTACGGCCAGGCCGCCCACACAAGGTCAGCTCCGCCGCCGACGTACTGCTGGAACGGCTTGTAGAACGCGCCGAAGTAGGCGGCGTAGGTGAGGATCGCCATCCTCAGGTGCTTGCTCCACTCTCGGAGTGAGTCGGGGAAACGGAGGGGCTGATCCGGGTGAGTCTCGACGATCGCGTGCATGCCAGCCCGAAGCACCTGGTCGATCGTGTTGAAGGTGGCGAGGTCGATGCCCTCGCGGAACTGGAACGGCTG
>Ga0187766_10000545_pt1 | contig 21009 bp, 19 predicted proteins | sample 0216_QUI02_MP05__4_FD_132971 | JGI IMG/M metagenome (GOLD analysis project Ga0187766, IMG submission 132971) | Tropical peat soil microbial communities from peatlands in Department of Meta, Colombia - 0216_QUI02_MP05_20_MG | ecosystem: Environmental > Terrestrial > Soil > Wetlands > Peat ... | reverse complement strand
GAAGCCGGTCGGCGGCACCCCGCAGCCGGCGGCTCCGGAGAAGGCGGCCAAGTAGGAGAGCGAGCCACGATGGAACTCCAGCAGCTGCTGGCGGAGACCGCGCAGCGGAAGGCATCGGACCTGCACCTCAAGCCTGGGTCGAAGCCTATCCTCCGGATCCATGGTCACCTCGAGGTGCAGGACGACCTCCCGCTGGTGACCCGTGAGTTCATCGACCAGATGGCTCAAAGCCTCCTGGGAGAGCGCCGGCATCACATGCTGATGGAGGGGCGGGAGATGGACCTGGGCCACATGCTGCCCGGGATCGGCCGCTTCCGCTGTAACCTCTTCCTCGCCATGGGCGAGGTGCGCGGGGTCTTCCGGCACGTGCCCGAGCGCATCCCCGCCTTCCAGGAGCTGCACCTGCCCAAGGTGCTCGAGCGCCTCTCGATGGAGCGCCGCGGGATGATCCTGGTGACCGGCATCACCGGCTCGGGCAAGTCGACCACGCTGGCCTCGATGATCGACTTCATGAACCGCAGCCGGAACGACCACATCGTCACGATCGAGGACCCGATCGAGTTCGTCCACCAGGACAAGAAGTGCGTGCTGAGCCAGCGCGAGATCGGGCACGACTCGATGAACTTCGCGCAGGCCCTCCGCGCCGCGCTCCGCGAGGACCCCGACATCATGCTGGTCGGCGAGCTGCGCGACGTGGAGACGATGGAGGTCGGCCTCCACGCCGCGGAAACCGGTCACCTCGTGCTCTCCACGCTCCATACCTTGAATGCGGGCGAGACCATCAACCGACTGATCTCGATGTTCCCGCCCCACCAGGAAGATCAGATCCGCGGGCAGCTGTCCGCGGTCATCCAGGGGATCGTCTCCCAGCGCCTCGTGGTGCGCGCCGACGGGCGCGGCCGGGTGCCCGCGGTCGAGGTGATGATCGCCACCGGCCTGATCCGCGACTGCATCCGGGAGGCGGACAAGACGCCGCAGATCCCGAGCGTCATCGGGGCCGGCACGGCCCAGTACGGCATGCAGACCTTCGACCAGTCGCTGCTGCAGCTCTACCGCGAGGAGCTGGTCACGTACGAGACCGCCCGCGACGCGGCCACCAACCCGGACGACTTCGACCTCAAGGTCAAGGGGATCTTCTCCACCGGCGAGATGACGTGGGAGCACCCCGGCGGCAGCACCACCGCGACGACCGCGCCTCCGCCGCCGGTGGCTCCGGGCCTGACCGCCGCGCCGGCCGCGCGCAGCCCCTTCGTCAAGAAGGCCTAGTCGTCGTGGCCGGGCGCGGGGCAAACCGCCCCCGAGGCCCGCGTCCGAATCCCACGCTGGACGAGAAGGCCGCCCGCCAGGCGGCCTTCGATCTTCTCGCTCGCAAGTCCTGGAGCGGCCGCGAGCTGACCCGTCGTCTCCGTCGCCGCGGTGCGCCCGCCGAGGTCGCGCAGTCGGTGATGGCGGACCTGACCGCTCGCGGCTACGTCGACGACCAGGCCTTCGCCCGCTGGTGGGCCGAGGCGCGGGCTCGCGGCCGGCGGGTGGGCAGCCGCCGGCTTCGGCAGGAGCTGGCCGCCAAGGGCATTCCGCGCGGGCTGATCGACGCCGCGATCGCGGCCGCCTTCGAGGAGGTGGGCGAGCCCGAGCGCGCGCTCGAGGCCGCCCGCCGCCGGCTTCCCGCGCTGCTGCGGGTCGGAGCGGCCCGGGCTCCGGCCAGGCTCGCAGATTACCTGTTGCGACGCGGATATCCGGCCTCCGCGGTCCGCGCCGCCGTGCGCACCCTGCTCGCCGATTCTGGGGCCGACCTCTCCGTCACCGAGGAGGACGGCGGCGTATAATAACGTCCCTATGACGGGCAGTCAGATTCGTGAGCGGTTCCTCGACTACTTCCGGCAGCGCGGCCACACCGTGGTGCGGTCCTCCCCCCTCGTGCCGGCCCAGGACCCCACGCTCCTCTTCACGAACGCCGGGATGGTCCAGTTCAAGGCGGTCTTCCTGGGAGAGGAGCGGCGGGAATACGTGCGGGCGGTCACCGCCCAGAAGTGCGTGCGGGCGGGGGGCAAGCACAACGACCTCGAGAACGTCGGGCGCACCGCCCGGCACCACACCTTCTTCGAGATGCTGGGCAACTTCTCCTTCGGCAACTACTTCAAGGAGGACGCGATCCGCTTCTGCTGGGAGCTCCTCACCGAGGAGTTCGGGCTGCCCAAGGACCGACTGAGGGCTACCGTCTTCGAAACCGACGACGACGCCTTCGCCCTGTGGAAGAAGGTCGCGGGCATGACCGACGACCGCATCCTACGGCTCGGGGAGAAGGACAATTTCTGGGCGATGGGCGACACCGGGCCGTGCGGGCCCTGCTCGGAGGTCCACTTCCACCAGGGCGATCACCTGCCGTGCGCGGAGGAGACCGCGGGCCGGCGATGCCAGGGCCCGGCCTGCGAGTGCGACCGCTGGCTCGAGATCTGGAACCTGGTGTTCATGCAGTTCAACCGGGACGCGAGCGGGGTGATGACCCCGCTGCCCAAGCCCTCCATCGACACCGGCATGGGGCTCGAGCGGATCGCGGCGGTGCTCCAGGGCAAGATGTCCGACTACGACATCGACCTCTTCGCGCCCCTCGTCGACCGCGTCGCGACGCTCGCGGGGAAGGCCTACCACGCGCGCGCGGAGGACGACGTCTCGATGCAGGTGATCGCGGACCACGCGCGGGCGACCACCTTCCTGATCGCGGACGGCGTGACCCCGTCCAACGAGTGGCGCGGCTACGTGCTCCGCCGAATCATGCGCCGCGCGATGCGGCACGGCCGGATGCTGGGCCTGACCGAGCCCTTCCTGTGGAACGTGACGAACAGCGTGGTGAGCCTCATGGGCGACGCCTACCCGGAGATCCGCGACGGGCAGGCCCGGATCGCGGAGACGGCGCGGCAGGAGGAAGAGCGCTTCGCGGAGACGCTCGACCTCGGCATGGCCAAGATCCGGGAGTACCTCGAGACGCATCGGAGCGACGCGCGCAAGCTGGTCGACGGCCGCTTCCTGTTCACGCTCTACGACACCCACGGTTTCCCGTCCGATCTCGCCCAGGAGGTGTTCCAGGACGCGGGCTTCACGGTGACCGCGGAGACCCAGCGGGCCTTCGACGCCGAGATGGAGGCGCAGCGCGAGCGCGCCCGCGCGAAGGCCACGTTCGCCGCCGGTGCCGCGGACGAGCCCGGCGTGGCGATCTATCAGCAGCTCTCCGCCCAGCTGGCCAAGCCCCAGTTCGTGGGCTACGGCGCGCTCGCCGCGCCCGCCCGGATCCTGGCGATCGTGGCCGACAACCAGCGGCGCCGCGGGGCGCGGCCGGGCGAGACGGTCGAGATCATCCTGGACCGAACCCCGGCGTATGCCGAGTCGGGCGGCCAGCAGGGCGACACCGGCTCGCTGGTCGGCCGCGAGGGGCAGGGGCAGATCGAGGACACCTACTATCGCGGTAGCCAGCTCATCGTCCATCGCGTGAAGGTGGCCCAGGGGCAGCTCCGCGAGGGCGAGGAGGTCGCGGTGACCGTGGAGTCGCGGCGGCGCCAGGGTCTGCGGCAGCACCACACCGGCACGCACCTGCTCCACGCCGCGCTCCGGAAGGTGCTGGGCACCCACGTGGCGCAGGCGGGCTCGCTGGTCGCGCCCGATCACCTGCGCTTCGACTTCTCGCACGGCTCGGCCCTCAAGGACAGCGAGATCGAGGACGTCGAGAGCCTGGTGAACGAGCAGGTGCAGGCCAACATCGTGGTGAGCCCGGCCGAGATGGACCTGCAGGAAGCCCTGCGCAGCGGCGCGATGGCCCTGTTCGGTGAGAAGTACGGCGACCGCGTGCGGGTGATCCGCATCGGCGACTTCTCCACCGAGCTGTGCGGGGGCACCCATCTCGACGCCACCGGGCAGATCGGCCTCTTCAAGGTGACCGACGAGGGCGCGGTGGCCTCCGGCGTGCGCCGGATCGAGGCGGCCACCGCCGAGCACGCGCTGGCGCACGTCGGGCGCGAGGAGGCGGCGCTGCGCGAGTCGGCCGGCCTGCTCAAGATCGCCCCACTCGAGCTGCCCCGCCGGGTCGCGGCGCTGCTCGAGGAACAGAAGCGACTCGAGCGCCAGGTGAGCCAGCTCGAGGGCAAGCTGGCGCGGAGCCAGGCGCAGGATCTCGCCGCCTCCGCGAAGACGATCGCGGGCGTGCCGGTGCTGGTGGCGCGCCTCGACGGGCTCGATCCGGACGGGCTGCGCTCGGTCGTGGACACGCTGCGCGACCGGCTGCCCTCGGGAGTGGTCGCGCTCGGCAGCGTCATCGACGGCAAGGTGAGCCTCGTCGCCGCGGTCTCCAAGGACCTCATGAAGCGCTATCCGGCCGGCCGGCTCGTGCAGGAGATCGCCAAGATGGTCGGCGGCGGCGGTGGTGGCCGACCCGACCTTGCCCAGGCCGGCGGCAAGGATCCCTCCAAGCTCGACGAGGCGCTCGGGGCCGTCGCGGGCTGGGTGGAGCGGATGGCCCGGGGATAGACCGATCCACCGGCGCGCGGACGGCGCCTAGTCGGCCCGCGCACGAGGGAGGCCCACGCATGGCCGAGGACCGCGGGAAGATCCTCGTCGTCGACGACGAGGTCAATATGGGTCAGCTGATCGCGGAGTACCTCAGCGAGCAGGGCTACGCGGTGGTGACCGCGCACAGCGGGATCGAGGCGCTCGCCAAGCTGGACCTGGAGAAGCCGCAGGTGATCCTCCTCGACGTCCGGATGCCCGGCATGGACGGAGTCGAGGTCCTCCGCCGGATCCGCGGCTTCAATACCGATGTGGGCATCCTCATGATCAGCGCGAACGACGATCTGGAACTGGCCAAGCAGACCATCGAGATGGGCGCGTTCGACTACACGCTGAAGCCGGTCGACTTCGACTACCTGAGCCGCGCGGTCGACAAGATGATGACGCGCGCCGCCGCCGCGCCGGTCCGCGCCGCCGAGGCCACCGCCGAGTCGGCGCCGTCGGCCCACAACCTGCTCTACGATCTCGCGCTCGAGATCTTCCGCGTCGCGCGCGCTCTCTCGCCCGCCGCGCGCGAGTCGCTGGGGCGCGAGATGGAGCAGGCCGCGATGGCGGCGATGCAGCGCGGCGCCTCCGGCGACAAGCAGGACGTGATCCGGGCCCTGAACCAGGTCCGCACGCTGCTGCGCTTCGCCAAGGACCTGGGCGACATCACCGACGACATCCACCGCGCGCTCGAGGCCAGCGTGGCCCGCGCGCGGCGCTCGGTCGGGCTCTCGTAGGAGCCATGACCTCCGGCCTCCGCACCGTCCGGACGATGTGCCCGATGAACTGCCATCCCACCCTGTGCGGGATGCTGGTCCACGTCGAGGACGGCCGCCTGATCGACGTGGCGGGCGATCCGGAGAACCCGGACAGCCGCGGGTTCCTCTGCGTCCGCGGGCGCGCCTCGCGCGAGATCATCGGCAACCCGCAGCGGCTCACCGCGCCGCTGGTGCGCGACCGCCGTGACGCGCCCTTCCGCGAGGTCGGCTGGGACGAGGCGCTCGACCGCATCGCCACGCGGATGGCCGCGGTGGGGCGCGAGGCGGTCGGCCTCTGGTCCGGGCACGGCTTCTTCGCCACCAACTACGGCACGCGCGTCAACTCGGAGCTGCTGCGCCGCTTCGCCAACCTCTGGGGCTGTCAATGGTGGGCGCCCACCATGATCTGCTGGGGGCTGGGGGGGTTCGGGATCGGTCTCACCGGTCCGCTCGAGACCAACACCAAGGAGGACATGGGCGCGCACGCGAACCTGATCCTGCTCTGGGGCGCCAACCTGGCCAGCCAGCCGAACACCGGCCGCCACCTGGTGAGCGCGCGGCGCCGCGGCGCGCACGTCGTCACCATCGACGTGCGCAGGACCGAGGCGGCCGCCCAGTCCGACGAGGTCCTGCTGCTGCGCCCCGGCACCGACGCGGCCCTCGCCCTCGGCATGATGCACGTGCTGATCGCCGAGGAGCGCTGCGACCGCGCGTTCATCGCGCGCCACACCGTCGGGTTCGACGCGCTGGCCGCGCACGTGCGGGCGCACACGCCGGCGTGGGCGGCCTCCGTCACGGGCCTGCCCGAGGCCGCGATCGTGGGCCTGGCCCGCCGCTATGCGCAGAGCCGCCCCGCCATGATCGTGCTGGGCGGCAGCAGCATGCACAAGGGCGCCAACGGCTGGCAGGGCGCCCGCGCGGTCGCGTGCCTCCCCGCGCTCACCGGCAACCTGGGTCTCCCGGGCGCAGGCCTCGGGCCCCGTCACGGCAGCAAGGGCCACGGGCACGGGCTCACCGACATCTCGCTGCCCGAGCGCCGGCCGCCGGGGCGCTACGTGCCCAACCAGATGTCGCGCATGACCCAGGCGATCGAGGACGGCGACGTGCGCGCGCTGCTCCTGTTCGGGACCGACATGCTCTCGTCGTACGCGGACAGCGGCCGCCTCGAGCGGGCGCTCGCTCGGCAGGAGCTGATCGTGAGCTACGAGCTGTTCTGGAACGACACCGCCCGGCGCTTCGCCGACGTCGTGCTGCCCAGCACCGCGTGGCTCGAGGAGCTGGGGTGCAAGGCCACCAACACGCATCTCTATCTGATGGAGCCCGCGCTGTCGCCATTGCCCGGAGTCCGCACCGGGGCGTGGGTGCTGCGCGAGCTGGCCGCGCGGCTCGGCGTCGCCGACTTCTACCCGTGGGCTGGCCCCGAGGGGCCGATCGACGCGATCCTCGACCATCCCGCCACCGGCCACGCCACGGTGGCCGCGCTCCGCGCGAAAGGCGGCATGCGCGCCCTGCGCGTCTCGCACGTGGGCCATCCCGATCTGGTCTTCCCGACGCCGTCGGGCAAGGTCGAGTTCGCCTCCGAACGCGCCGCGAGCCTCGGGCTCCCCGCGCTACCGGTGTACGAGCCCCTCCCCGCTGCGCGGTACCCGCTGGCGCTCCGCCAGGGCCGCACGCTCGCGCACTTCCACGGCTTCTACGATCACGGTCGCGCGCTGCCCTCGCTGGCCGAGGTCGAAGCCGAGCCGGCGCTCTGGATCTCCCCGGCCGACGCGGCGGTGCGGGGCCTGGCCGACGGCGCGGCGATCCGCGTGTTCAACGAGCGCGGCGAGCTCCGCGCCCGTGCGCACGTGACCGATCGCATGCCGGCGCGGACGGTCTGGATGCGCGACGGCTGGGACGGACTCAACCGCCTCACCTCAGGAGCCGCGTGCATCCCCGACGAGGCGGTGGACGTCTTCGGCTTCTCGGCGGGCCAGGCCGCGTTCGACGCGGCGGTGGAGGTCGCGCCTGCTTGAGCGTCCGCGCGCGCTGCTCCTCGACTTCGGCGGAACGCTCGACGCCGACGGAGTGACCTGGAAGGAGCGCTTCTACCGGTTGTGGCGGGACGAGGGGGCCGTGGGGTCGCGCGAGGCGTTCGATCGCGTCTTCTACGCGGCCGACGACGCGCTCGTCGGCGCGATCCCGCCCACGCTCACCTTCGCCGAGACGGTCCGGCGGCTGAGCGCGGGCGTGGCCGCCGCGCTGCCCGCGCGCGACGCGGGCTCGGTCGGCCGTGTCGCGGAACGCTTCCTCGACGACGCGCACCGGCACCTGCGGCGCAACTACCCGATGCTCGAGCGGCTCGCGCGCCGTTTCCGTCTCGGGATCGTCTCCAACTTCTATGGCAACCTCGACACGGTGTGCCATAATACGGGGGTTCGGCCGCTCTTCGGCGCGGTGGTAGACTCCGTTCCGGCCGGGTTCTCGAAGCCCGACGCGCGCATCTTCCATCAGGTTTTGCGCGAGCTTGGCGTGGACCCAGCCGACGCCACGTTCGTGGGGGATTCTCCGACGCGCGATATGGCCGGAGCCCGGGCGCTGGGCATGCGGCACATCTGGCTCGTCGAGCATCCAAAGTCGAGTGGGCCGTGCTGCCCGGGCGATGCGGTGATTCATTGTCTGCTGGACGTGGAGGGGCTGCTGTGTTGACGGCGCGCGAGGTCCGAGGCGGTATCATCGCCGCTGGTCAGGGCAGCCGTCTGGCCGCGGACGGCTTCCGGGCCCCGAAGCCGCTGGTGGAGGTGGCGGGCGTTCCTCTGATCGCGACCGTCCTCCGGAACTTCCAGGCGGCCGGGATCGGGCGGGTCACGATCATCCTGAATGCGGACGAGGTCCAGTGCGTCGAATGGATTCGGGCCCATTTCTCGGGGCTCGACTTGGAATTCATCGTGAAGACGACCGCCTCCTCGCTGGAGAGTTTCCGTGAGGTGACGGCCGGCGCCCCGCCGGGGCCGATGCTGGTGTCCACCGTCGACGCGTGGTGCGCGGCCGCCGACTTCGCACGCTTCGCCGCGCGGGCCGCCGCGCGGCCCTCCGAGAGCACCGTGCTCGGCGTCACTCCCTTCGTCTCGGACGAGAAGCCGCTGTGGGTGACGCTCGGCCCCGAGGGCCGAGTGACTGCGCTGAGCGAGCCCGGCGCTCTCGTCACCGCGGGCGTCTATCGCGTCTCCGATCGCGCGCGGCGGCTCGCCGGTGCCACCGGGCCGACGCGGTTGCGGGAGTACCTGGCCTGGCTGCTCGCGCACGACGAGCCGATGTACGGCGAGGTCATCGAGACGGTGGTTGACGTGGACCGCGGGGTGGACGTGGCCAGCGCCGAGGCGCTGGCGGACCCGCGCACGCGGCACACATGATCACGAGGAGGACGTGGTGAGCGAGCTCAGGTACTGGGGCCTGTTTCGGGAGCGCGAGCACTCGCCGGGCCGAGAGAGCGACGACGCGGAGATCCTTCGGCTGACCGGCAAGCACCTGGAAAGCCTGGGCGCGCAGGTGGAGCTGCGCGCGCCCGAGGAGCTCGGCGTGACCGACGTGCTGCCCGACGGGATCTTCCTGATGTGCGAGCGCCTCGAGGCCCTGCGGACGCTTCGCGCGTGGCAGGAGCAGGGCGTCCGCCAGGTGAACGCGCCGGGGGCGGTGCTCAACACCTATCGCGAGCGGATGGTCGCCCAGCTTCGCGAGGCCAACGTGCCGTTCATCGAAAGCCGGTTCGTGGCCACGGCGGACGCGGTGCCGGACGTGGCGAGCCCGCTCTGGGTCAAGCGCGCCGACGTACACAACACGCAGGATGGTGACGTGGTCTTCGCGGAGAGCACCGCCGCGGCGGCCGACGCGCTGGCCGGCCTCGCCGCGCGCGGCATCGAGCGCGCGGCGCTCCAGCCCCACCTGACCGGTGACCTGATCAAGTTCTACGGGGTGGGTGGGGGTGGCGGCGCCGACGGCGCCCCGTCCTGGTTCCGGTGGTTCTATCACCGCGACCAGCGGCTGGCCGGCCATCGGTTCGATCCAGCAGGGCTGGCCCGGCTGGTCCGAGCGGCCGCCTCCGCGCTCGGGCTCGAGATCTACGGCGGCGACGCCATCGCGCGGGCCGACGGCGACCTCGTGCTGCTCGACCTCAACGCGTGGCCGAGCTTCGCCCTCTACCGCGACGAGGCCGCGCCGGTGATCGCCTCGTACCTCGCCCTGCGCTTCGGCGCCCCGCGGCGCCGCGGAGGCCGGCCGTGAGCGGGCCGCGCGAGGCGGGCCCCCGCTCGCGCGAGATCGTGGCGCGCGAGCAACGTCACATCGCGCCGGGCTACCAGTCCTTCGCGCTCTACTCGGGCCTCGCGATGGCGCGCGGGCAGGGCACGAGCCTGTTCGACGAGGACGGCAACGAGTACATCGACTTCATCGCGGGGATCGCGGTCGGGAGCGTTGGCCACTGCCACCCGCACTACGTGGAGGCGCTGAAGCGGCAGGCAGAGCGGCTCACCTTCGGCAGCTTCACGACCGAGACCCGCGCGCGCTTCCTCGAGCTGATGGCGTCGGTGACGCCAGAGGGGCTCACCCGCATCCAGCTCTTCTCGGGCGGGGCCGAGGCCGTCGAGGCCGGGCTGCGCCTGGCCAAGTCCGCGACCGGCCGCCACGAGGTCATCAGCTTCTGGGGCGGCTTCCACGGCAAGACCGGCGGCGTGCTCGGCCTGATGGGCAGCGACTTCAAGCATCGCCTGGGGCCGTTCCTCCCCGGGCAGTACTCGACGCCTTACGCCGACTGCTACCGCTGCCCGCTCCGGCTCCGCTACCCGGACTGCGGGATCGCTTGCGCGGAGTACGTACGCGACGTGATCCGGTACCAGACGTCGGGGGAGATCGCCGCGATCATCGTCGAGCCAATCCAGGGCACCGCGGGCAACGTGGTGCCGCCCGACGGCTTCCTGCGCGCGATCCAGTCGGTGGCCCGCGATCACGGCGCGTTGCTGTTCTGCGACGAGATGATCACCGGGTTCGGCCGCACCGGCTCCACGTGGGGCGCCGATCACGACGGGGTGATTCCCGACGTCATGACGGTCGGCAAGGGCGTCGGCGGCGGCTTCCCGCTGGCTGGCGTCGTCTCGACCGAGGCGCTCACGCGCTCAAGGCCGTGGGCGAACCCGAGCTTCAGCTCGTCGAGCTACGGCGGCAACCCGCTCGCTTCCGCCGCCGGCCTCGCCGCGCTCGAGATCATCCTCAAGGAGGATCTGGTCAAGAACGCGGAGCGGGTGGGGGCGGTCATGCTCGGCGAGCTGATGCGGCTCAAGGAGAAGTACCGCACGGTCGGCGAGGTGCGCGGCCGCGGCCTGCTCCTCGGCATCGAGCTGGTCGAGGATCGCAAGACCCGCAAGCCGCTCGACCGCGAGATCACCAAGGCGCTCTACCAGGAGTGCCTGCGGCGCGGCCTCGTGGCCATGACGTACTCACCCACCATCCGGATCAATCCGCCGCTCGTCATCACCGAGGACACCGCGCGCGCCGGGCTGGCCATCCTCGACGAAGCGCTCGGGGCCGTCCTGCGTCGCCATGGCCTCGACTAGGAGGCTGCGCGGGGCGGTCATCGGGCTCGGCAACGTCGCGGTGCAGGGCCACCTCCCCGGCTGGTGCGTCCGCGCCGACGCCGTCCTGGTCGCCGCGACCGACGCGAACCCGGCGCGCCGGGCCGAGTGTCAGGCCCGGCTTCCCGGGGCTTCCTGGCACGACTCGGTCGAGTCGCTGCTGGCCCGCGACGACCTCGACTTCGTCGACATCTGCACCCCGCCCTCGAGCCACGGCGCGCTGATCGACGCCGCGCTCCGGCGTTCGCTGCACGTGCTGTGCGAGAAGCCGCTGGTCGGCTCGCTCGCCGAGCTGGAATCACTCGCGCGGCTCGCCGAGGGCCGCGGCCGCGCGTTGCACACCGTGCACAACTGGCACCACGCGCCGATCGTGGCGGCCACCGATGCGCTGGTGCGGGAAGGCCGCATCGGCCGGGTGCGCGAGGTGACGTGGCGCACGCGGCGCACCCAGCCCGCCCTCGCCGCGGGGGGCGACGGCTGGCGGGTGGATCCGGCGACCGCGGGCGGCGGGGTGCTGACCGATCACGGCTGGCACGTCTCCTACGTGATCCCGCACTGGGTCGGCGCGCGGCCGACGGCGGTCGGCGCGCGTCTCGAGACGCGACGCCATCACCGCTTCGCGGTCGAGGACACCGCGACGGTGCGCCTGCACTTCCCGGAGGCCCTGGCCGACGTCGAGCTGACCTGGGCCGCCGACGCGCGAGAGAACCACGCGCGGGTGCTCGGGACCGCCGGGGAGATCGAGCTGCTGGACGACACGCTGGTCGTGACCGGCCCCGGCGGCCGGGAGCGTCGGCCCTGTCCGCCGCCGCTGTCCGCCGGCTCGCAGCATCCGGACTGGTTCGCGCCGGTCGTCGAGCGGTTCGTCGCCTCCGTGCGCGCGGCCGAGCGCGGCGCCTGGCAGCCCGGCAACCTCGACGAGGCCGCGCTCTGCATCGCGATCGAGAGCGGCGCGCGCGAGTCGAGCCGGCACGGGGGCGCGACGCTCGCGTTGCCCGCTCCGATCGGCGCGTCCGCGGCGCGCGTCGGGTCCGCGCGGTGACGACGCTCTCCGCGACCGCGGTCGCCTGGCAGAGCCTGCTCGTGGTTGTGGAGGCACACCGCGGCTCGGGCGCGCCCTCGCCGGCCACGATAATCGCGGGGATCCCGCTGCTGCGCCGCCTCGTGCTGAGCGCCACGCGCGCCGGGTTCGACCGGGTGCTGGTGCACCCGCGGCTCTGTCCGGATCGCCGGCTCATCGAGGGGACCGGCGCCGCGGTGCTGGGCCCGGAAACGCCCGTGCCGCCCTCCGCTCGCCTGGTGCTGCTGCCGGTGAACGTGCTGCCTCAGGCGCGCTGGCTGCGCGTCCTGCGCGACATGCCGCTCGAGCCGGAGACGCTCGCGGTCGACGGCTCGCTCGCCGCCGCCGCGGAGAGCGTGGCGGTGCGCGATCTCCTGCGCTCCGCGGGAGAGAGCGGCGACGCGGAGGAGCTGATCGCCACGCTCTCTCGCCGGCTCACGCGCGTCGCAGAGGCGCACGACCCCACCGGTTGCTTCCCGCTCGGTGGCGCGGCCGGCGCCGACGCGGCGGAGGCCTGGCTGCTCCGGAGCCTGATCAAGAACAGCGAGGGCTTCATGTCCCGCCACGTGGAGCGGCGCATCTCGCTGGCCATCACCCGACGGCTGGCGACGACCCGGATCACCCCGAACGCGATGACCCTGGTGAGCCTCGCGGTCGGCTTCGCGGGCGCCGCCTTCTTCCTCTCGACGGACCGGCTCTTCCAGGTGATCGGCGCCCTGCTGTTCCTCTCCCACTCCATCCTCGACGGCTGTGACGGCGAGCTGGCCCGGCTCAAGTTCCTCGAATCGCGGGCCGGGGCCCGCCTCGACTTCTGGGGGGACAACCTCGTCCACGTGGCCGTCTGGGTCTGCATGGCGATCGGGTGGAGCCTGAGCGAGCACGCCGCGTGGCCGCTGGGGATCGGCGCCCTCGCGGTGGCCGGCAACGCGGCATCGGCCTGGCTGGTGAACCGTCAGGGCGGCGACAACGGGCTGGCCGAGCCCGTCGCCAACCGCGACTTCATCTACCTGGTCGTCGGGCTCGCCTTCTTCGGGGTCGCCCAGTGGTTCCTGGTCCTGGTGGCGGTGGGGACCCCGATCTTCATGCTCCTGGTCCGGTTGGGGGCCGGCCGGGGTCGGACGGGCTGAGTGGCCGGTTTCCTGGACGTCGTCCTCCGCGGCCTGGTGCTGTGCGGACAGGCGGTGGCGGTGGGAGGCGTGTGGTTCCTCCTGGCCGTGCTCCGCGCGGGCCCACGGGATCCCGGCCTCGATCCGCCCGTGGTGCCGCGCTCGCTGCGCCTGGTGGCGCTGGGTGCGGCCACCGTGGCGCTGGGCCAGGCGATCGCGGTCGGCGTCGACCTGTTCGTCTTCCTGCACGATGCGGTCTGGCCGGTGCGCGCGGTGCTCGAGACGCTCTACGTGCAGGTGAGCGTCGTGCGCAGCGTGGCCGCCGCCGGCCTCGCCGTCCTCGCGCTCCGATGGGTGCGCCGCGGAGGGATCGTGCCCGCGGCTGGGCTCTCGCTGCTCGCCGCGGTCCTGGCTCTCATCGCGCCCTGGACCAGCCACGCCGCCGCGCGGCTCGAGTCGCGCGCGGTCCTGCTCGTCCTGGACGGCGTCCATCAGCTCGCCGCGGCCATCTGGATCGGCGGGCTCGTGCACCTGATCGCCGCCGCGGTCCGTCGCGGGGATCGCCCATGGGCGGTGGCGGTGCTGCGTCGGTTCTCCAACACCGCACTCGGGTCGGTCGGCGCGCTGGTGGCGGCGGGCGCCGGGCTCACGTGGTACTACGCCGGCGAGGCGACGGCGCTGGTCGGCACCTCCTACGGCGCGATGGTGCTGACCAAGGTGGCGATCCTCGGCGGCCTCGTCGTGCTGGGCGGGCTCAACTCGCGCGCGATCCGTCGGCTCGACGGCCGGCCGCACGCCGATCAGGCCACGATGCGTCGCTTCGTCGAGGTCGAGGTCGGCCTCGGGCTGACCGTGCTCTTCGCGGCCGCGTCGCTCACCTCGCTGCCGCCCGCCGTGGACCTAGTCCAGGACCGCGCCACGGTGTCCGAGGTGGCCCGGCGCTTCACGCCGCGACTGCCCACCCTGCGCTCGCCCTCCATCTCCGAGATGCCGGTGGACGATCCGGAAGCGCCGCGCAACGACGCCGACCGGGCGTGGTCGGAGTTCAACCATCACGTCGCGGGACTGCTCGTGCTGGCGATGGGACTGCTCGCGATCCTGCACGCCACGGGCCGGGCGCGCTGGGCGCGCCACTGGCCGCTGGTCTTCCTTGGCCTGGCCGCCTTCATGGCGGTGCGGAACGATCCGGGCTCGTGGCCGCTCGGGCCCGAGGGCTTCTGGGAAGGCTGGCTCGTGGCCACCGTGCTCCAGCACCGGCTCTTCGTGCTGATGGTGGTGGCCTTCGGGGTCTTCGAGTGGATGGTCCGCACCGGTCGTCTGCGCTCGCGCAGGTCGGCGCTGATCTTCCCGCTGCTCTGCGCGGTGGGCGGGGCTCTGCTGCTCACGCACTCGCACGCGGCGCTGAACCTGAAGGACGAGTTCCTGCTCGAGGTCAGCCATATCCCACTGGCGCTGCTCGCCCTGGTCGTCGGCTGGGCCCGCTGGCTCGAGCTCCGCCTCCCCGAGGGCCAGCGTCGCGTCCCCGGTTCCGTCTGGGCGGTCGGCCTCGCGCTCATCGGCATCTTGCTGGTCTTCTACCGCGAGAGCTAGGGCGGGGCCGGAGGGGTGCGGGGCGGCCGGCGCGGTGGGGCCCTTACCGGACCACACTGAGTCGCTGGCGCGTGCGGCGGCGTCGGCGAGCCACGAGATGGGACCGCCTCGGCTTCGACTTTCCGCAGAAGACACGGGTCCGGCAAAGGCCCCACCGCGCCGGCCGCCCCGCACCCCTCCGGCCCCTTAGGGGGATTCCAGCAGGAGGCCGGTCAGATAGCGCGTTTCAGGAATGGTCAGGACGACGGGGTGGTCGCGGCTCTGGGTGAGGGTGGCGAGGAGGCGGGGGCGGACGCCGGCGTCGCCCGCCGCCTGGCGGCAGATCTCCTCGAAGAGGGCGGGCGTGACGTGGTGGGAGCAGGAGAAGGTCAGCAGCCGGCCGCCGGGCTCGAGGAGCCGCAGGCCGCGGATGTTGATCTCCTTGTAGCCGCGGGTCGCCGCCTCGAGGGCCTCCTTGCGGCGTGTGAAGGGGGGCGGATCGAGGACGACGAGGCCGAATCGCTCCCCGCGAGCCTCCAGTTCACGCAGGACGTCGAAGGCATTGGCCTCGCGCAGCTCCGCGCGCCCGGCCACGCCGTTGAGGCTCAGGTTGCGCGCCGCCAGCGCCAGCGCGTCGGCGGAGGAATCCAGCAGCAGCGCGGAGGAGGCTCCGCCCACCAGGGCGTGGCAGGCGAAGCCGCCCGTGTAGCAGAAGCCGTCGAGCACGCGGCGGCCCGCCGCGAGCCCGGCCGCGAGCAGACGATTGTCGCGCTGATCGAGATAGAGGCCGGTCTTGTGGCCGGCTCCGAGGGACACGGCGAGGCGGATACCGCCCTCCTCGACCAGCAGCTCGTCCTCACGGGTCTCCCGAGACGGATCGAAACCCTCGATGCGCGCCGCCGTGGCGTCGTCGAGCCGCAGGATCTCGCCCGCCGGGAAGAGCCGCCCGAGCGCCTGCCGCACCCAGGCCGAGTTGCGCGCCATGCCAAGGGTCAGGCACTGGATCACGCTGACGGGGCCGTAGCGGTCCACGACGAGCCCGGGCAGGCCGTCGGCCTCGCTCCAGCAGAGTCGGTAGGCCGGGCCGAGGAGCCCGGCGTCCTGACGGAACCGCAACGCCGCCGTCAGGCGGCGGTGGACCAGCTCCGCGTCGACCGGCTCGTCGCTCCGGGTGATCAGCCGGCAAACCAGCGAGGACCGGGGGCTATAGAAGCCGCGCCCGAGGAAGCGACCGGTGGAGTCGGTGACGTCCACCGCGGCCTCGGCGGACCAGCCGCCCTTGAGATCGGCGACCTCGCCGCGGTAGATCCACGGATGGCCGGCCCGGATCCGGCGCTCGGCGCCCCGTTTGAGGATCAGCGTCGCCATTGGTGGGCCCTCGCCGCCCGGGGAGAAGGTCGCGTGCGAAGAGCCGGCTAGCGCTTTCTCAGCACGACGACCATCAGCAGCGGGTGGTGGGCCTCGTCGAGGCGCAGGTGCGGCTTGAAGCCGTAGAACCACTCCACCATCTCGAAGCCGCCCGCCAGCTGGACCAGCATCTTCAGCTCCTGCGGGAACACCATCCGCGAGGCGTGGCGCTGCCGGTAGACCCGGCGCACCCCGTTCTCGTGGGCCTCCAGCTCCATGTCCTCGAAGAAGGTCTGGGTGACCGGGTTCAGGTCCTTCAGCGCCTCGAAGGTCGCCCGCACGGTGGCGTTGCCGCGGTGGCGGGTCCAGGACCAGCGCCGCGCCGGGTCCGTCCAGGACGAGCACATGTACCGATCGAAGACGTAGAGGCCACCCTTCCTGAGCGAGCGGGCCACGCAGCGCAGGTGAGCGAGCAGGGCCTCGTTGGTGAGCAGGTGGCCCTGGGAGTCTTGCATGCAGATCGCCGCGTCGACCGGGCGGGGCAAACGGTAGCGGGTCATGTCGGCCACGTACAGGTGGGGCGCGAAGCCGTTGGCGGCGGCGCGCTCGCGGAGGAACGCGATGTTCTGGGGCGAGAGGTCGAGCCCCGACATCTCGAAGCCGCGGGCGGCCAGGCGGATCAGGTGCGGGCCGGTGCCGCAGGCGATATCGAGCACGTCCCGGACCGGCCGCCGCGCATAGCGCCTGAAGCAGTGGACCAGGAAGTTCACCTCCTGGCGGCGGTTCATGTCGAAGGCGATCTCGTAGTAGCGAGGCGCCGAGTACTGCTGCTCGCTGACGGAGGCCATCAGGGCTTGCCCCACCAGGAGAGGATGGCCTCGCGAAGGATCCAGGACGCGGTGATCCCGGTGCGGCCGGAGGGATCCCAGGCCTGCGCGACCTCCACGAGGTCGGTGCCCACGATCCGGCACGGTGTCAGCAGCCGGACGATCTCCACCAGCTCGGCCGCGGTGATCCCGCAGGGTTCGGGAGCTCCGGTGCCGGGCGCCTCGGACGGATCGAGCACGTCGACGTCGATCGTCACATAGAGCGGGTGCTCCCGCAGTTCCGGCAGCAGGCTCCGGACCGCCTCGACCGGGTGCACGCGATGGGCGGGGAAAAGGTGCGGCGCTTTCCGCTGGAACTCCTCGCGGGCTCCGGTCCGCATGCCGACCTGGTACACGCGCTCCGGCGCCACCACGTCCATCACCCGGGCCATCGCCGAGGCGTAGTTGAAGCGCTCGCCCAGGAACTCCTCGCGCAGATCGGGGTGGGCGTCGAGCTGGAGGATCCGCAGCTCGGGGATGGCCGGCGTCAGCACCTCGATGACGGGCAGCGTGGCGGTGTGGTCGCCGCCCAGCATGACGGGCAGCCGCCCGGGCCGCCAGAAGCCCCGGATTTCCTCGCGGGCCCGGGCGAGCTGCTCTCGCGGGGAGCCCTCGCCGAGCTCGCAGTCGCCGAGGTCGGCGAGGGCGAGATCCTCGAGATCCCGGGCGAGGAACGGCGAGTACGTCTCGATGGAGTCGGAGGCGAGCCTGAGCTCGCGAGGGCCGTGGTCGGCGCCCCGGCGGAGGTTCACGCGGCCTTCGAAGGGGATGCCGAAGAGGACGATCCGAGCGTCGGGGAGAGAAGCCCGGCAGGCGATGAAGCGGGGCTCGGCTGGGATCAACAGCTGGCGCTAGACCAGGTCGTCCTCGGAGAGGAGGGTGACCGCGGCCAGGGCGCAGCCACTCCGCTCGACCCGGTGCTCGACCGCGAAGACCTGCATGTCCCGGATCGTCTCGCCGCGCACCCGGAAGGCCTCCTCCAGCATCTGGACGATCATGCGCTCCGCTTCCTCGCGCGTCGCCTTGTCGTGGAACTCCATGATCACGCCGTTCTTTACAGGATCTTGAGGTCGAGCCCAGCCGACCGCGGCGGCCACCACCTCGCCCGGGACCTCGCTGGTCATGGCCGCGTAGGCGGTGGGGATGAGGGCACCCGGCTTGATGGCCGGAAGCGGAACCAGCTCGACGCCGGGCGGGAGGATGCTGGAGACCTTGATCAGGTTGACGTTGCCGATCCCGGCGGCCAGCAGGGCGTTGTCGAACGCGTTCAGCGGGGTCGAGCCCTCGGCGCTGCCGGCGGTTCCGGCCGCCTTGCTGACGGGTGCGAATTGCATTCGCTCTCTCCTCCTCGCGCTCGTGCTCGCGCCGAGCCGCTGTCGAGCGGCCACCGATCACCGCTCGTCGTGAATTTCGCTCATCGTAGCGGCTCGGCCCACGAACGCAAGAGAAAAACTTGACTCCGGCGGTCTGTCGTGGGCCTCTCCGGAGGCCTCGCGGCGGGCTTCGGCGGCCCGCAAGGCCGCTTCCGGCGGCGCCGAACGCCGCCCAAAACCGCATTTTTTTCTTGCAATGGAAAAAAAATGGCCCCACAGTGCAGAAAAATCCGGCACGTAGAAAAAAATCGAAGTAACGGGCCGGAGAAGGCGGGAGGAGGGAAAGAGTGCAAGCACTGGGGCGCCACTTGCTGCTCGAGTTGTTCGACTGCGACGCAGAGGCCATCAACAATCTGGACACCGTGAAGGCGTCCATGGTGGAAGCGGCCAAGCGAGCGCAAGCGACCATCGTCGACGTCGTTTTCCACGAGTTCAATCCGTTCGGCATCAGCGGCGTCGTCGTCATCGCGGAGTCGCACCTGGCCATCCACACGTGGCCCGAGTACCGGTACGCGGCGGTCGACGTCTTCTCATGCGGCGAGGTGCTCCAGCCGCAAGTCGCGGCCGACTATCTCGTCGAGCAGTTCGGCGCGGCCCGGGCCTCCGTGGTCGAGCTCCAGCGCGGCATCTTCGTCAACCACGGTCGTCCGCTCCTGCACAAGCCGGCCGGCGCGCCCGTGGTCACCACTCCGAGCTGATCCCTCCGATGGCGACGCCCCAGTACAAGTGGTTCTTCGAGACCACCACGCCGGTCGAAGGCCACATGCACGCCATCGCCCGGACCATCGTCACGCGCCAGACCAAGTTCCAGTTCATGGAGATCATGGAGACCCACTCGTACGGCAAGTGTCTGGTGCTGGACGGGCGGATCCAGTCGAGCCAGGCGGACGAGTTCATCTACCACGAGACGCTGGTGCACCCGGGATTGCTGGCCCACCCGCGGCCGCAGCGGGCGATGGTCATCGGCGGTGGCGAGGGCGCCACGGTCCGGGAGATCCTGCGCCACCGGACGATCACCGATTGCCTGATGGTCGACATCGACGGCGAGGTGGTCGAGGAGTGCAAGAAGCACCTGCCCGAGATGCACCAGGGGGCCTTCGACGACCGACGGACCCGGGTCCTCCACGAGGACGCCCGGGCCTACCTGGAGAAGACGAACGAGCGGTTCGACCTGATCGTGGTCGACCTGGTCGAGCCCCTCGAGGAAGGGCCGGCGTGCCTGCTCTTCACCAAGGAGTTCTATAGCCTCATCCGTGACCGGCTCTCCGAGCACGGGGTCATGACGATGCAGGCCGGCATGACCAAGGTGAACGAGATCTTCTTCCACGGGGCGGTCAACCGCACGCTCCGGGAAGTCTTCCCGGTGGTCGCGCCCTACCAGAGCTTCATCTCGTGCTTCGGTACCCCATGGGGCTTCATCCTGGCCTCGAAGGGGACCGACCCGCGTCAGCAGTCCGCGGCCGAGATCGACCGGCTCATCGCCGAGCGCCTCGACCCCAAGCAGCTCGGCTTCTGGGACGGCCACGCCCACCTGCACTGCTTCAACCTCCCCAAGTTCCTCCGGACCTCGATCGAGAAGAACGACCGGGTCATCACCGACAAGAACCCGCTGATCGTTACCTGATCCGCGACCTGGGCGTTCCCCGTCTCATCCTGGCCTCGGCCTCACCGCGTCGCCGGGAGCTGCTCGGCCGGCTCGGCGTCCCCTTCGAGGTGCTGGCCAGCCACATCCCGGAGGAGCACCCCGCGGGGCCCCCGGCCGAAGCCGTCGCCGCGGTCGCGCTGGCCAAGGCGCTCGCCGTGCTCGGCATGCTGCCGGCTGCGGGCGGGCCGGCCGTCGTCCTCGGCGCCGACACGGAGGTGGTCCTCGACGGGCGCCTCCTGGGCAAGCCGGAGGATGCGGCCGCCGCGGCGCGAATGCTCCGGGAGCTGCGTGGCCGCGAGCATCAGGTCGTCACCGGCGTTGCAATGGTCTGGAAGGGCGAGCCGGCCCCCTGGCCCGACCGGGAGATCGCTGCGGTGACCAGCCGGGTCCGGATGGCCGACTACGCCGACGAGGAGATCGCCGCCTACGTTGCGACCGGCGAGCCGCTCGACAAGGCCGGCGGCTATGCGGTGCAGGGGCTGGGCAGCCGGCTGGTCGCCGCGGTGGACGGCTGCCTGACCAACGTCATCGGGCTGCCGCTCACCACCACCCGCGCACTCCTCGAGCGGCGCGGGCTCCTCTAGCCGCCTCACTCCACGAGCAGGCTCTCCAGCCGGCGCGGCAGCTTCAGCGCGGCCGGCAGCGGCATCCGGCGCTTGATCAGGTCGATGCTGTGCTCGAGCGCCTCGGGCCCGATCCGCCCGCCCGGCAGGAAGGCGTCGCGGGTCCCCCGGAGGCGCATCGCGAAGTCGGCCGCCGAGCCGATCACGGGGCCGGGGAGGACGGACTCGAGCGTCGCCGGGTCCGCCGAGGTCAGGCGCGCGATCGCGGCCACCAGCGCCTGGCGGAGGGCCTTGACGGTCGCCTGGTCCGGGACGTCGTCGCCGCGGGCCACGACCGCCGCGTTCACGCTCGGCCCGTCGAGCGCCTTCCGGGCGCCGGCAATGCCACGGAGGTCGACGACGATCACGCCGGTGCCGGCCTCGGTCATCCGGGTCACGTAAGGATCGGCGAGCATGGCCGCGGCCACCTCGCCGGACTCGACCGCCCGCGCTGCCCCGCGCTCCCCCAAGCTCTTCACGGTCACCCGGTGGATCGGCACGCCCGCCTGCGTGAGCAGGAGCCCGAGCGGCTGATCCTCGG
>Ga0187766_10000544_pt1 | contig 21029 bp, 17 predicted proteins | sample 0216_QUI02_MP05__4_FD_132971 | JGI IMG/M metagenome (GOLD analysis project Ga0187766, IMG submission 132971) | Tropical peat soil microbial communities from peatlands in Department of Meta, Colombia - 0216_QUI02_MP05_20_MG | ecosystem: Environmental > Terrestrial > Soil > Wetlands > Peat ... | reverse complement strand
GAGTTCAAACCTAAATACCATGTGCCTCAAGGACACCCTTGGAGAAGACCCTGGAAGCGGACATTCTTACTTTGCGGAAAACCGGACATTTCTACTTTGCGTTGACACGAAACGCGCAGTTTGGTGGTTCCTGTTCAACTTGCAAGCCTCGTCGCACTTGCTGAATGCCACGCGCTGTTATATTTTCGCGGCTTGCCACACACAGAGGAGAATGCATGGCCGGATCACCCCGCATTGCTGTGGTCGGAAGCGCCAACACGGATTTGACAACGTTCAGCGACACATTCCCCCGGCCTGGGGAGACCATCTTCGGCAAGAGCTTTGACTTGGGCTTCGGCGGCAAAGGAGCAAATCAGGCCGTTGCTGCGCGGCTCTGTGGCGCGGAAGTCGTAATGGTGGCCAAGGTCGGCAATGACCTCTTCGGCGAGGCCACGGTCGAGAATTTTGAGTCCATGGGGATTGACGCCTCTCACGTGCGGGTGGTCAATGGCGTGTCCAGCGGCGTGGCTCCTATCTTTGTGGAGCCCAATGGACAAAACCGCATCATTGTGGTGAAGGGGGCGAACGATACGCTGAAGCCCGCGGATGTGGATGCCGCGGAGAAGGCATTGCAGAGCGTCGACGTGATCATTCTGCAGTTTGAGATTCCGCTGGAGACGGTCTATTACACGGTTCAGTTTGCGCGCAAGCACAACATCCGTTGCATCGTGAACCCAGCCCCGGCGCAGCCGGTGAATCTAGCGCGGCTGGCGGAGGCGGATTACTTCGTGCCCAACGAGACGGAAGCAGAGGTGATCGCAGGGCTGCCGGTGCATTCGATCGAGGAGGCAAAACAGTGCGCGGCCTCTTTTCTGGGGAAGGGCTTTCGGAAGGTCATTTTGACTTTGGGCGCGCGCGGCTCCCTGATTGTCGGAGAAGGCACTGCCGAACTCATTCCTCCTTTTCCTGTGACGCCAAAAGACACCACCGGGGCTGGCGACGCGTTCATCGGGAGCTTTGCCGTATTTCTGGCGGAGGGTCTGCCTGAAAAAGAGGCGCTTCTGCGAGCGAACCTTTACGCCGGGCTTTCGACCACGAAGATCGGCACACAGAAATCCTTTCCGAGGCGCATCGAGTTTGAAGATGAGTGGGCCCGGCGAAGCGGAAGGCTGTGACTTTGAAGACGGGCTGATAAGAGTCGCCTGACCGTCATTCCGAGCGCAGCGAGGAATCCCTCTTCGATTGATCGCTTGGGCCGAGAGATTCCTCGCTCCGTGGACTCCGCTCGGAATGACAGGTTTTGGTATGCGGAGAGGCGAAAGGCAAAGGAGCCGAAATGTTCGTTCTGGAGAGCTATCCGTGGGCAGTCGTGTTCTGCGTGATCACGATGCTCTGTTGGGGATCGTGGGCGAATACACAGAAGCTAGCCAAGAAAGGCTGGCGGTTCGAGCTGTTCTATTGGGATTACACGATCGGCGTGTTGCTACTGACGGTGATCCTGGCGCACACGTTAGGAAATCACGGAACCGCTGGACGGCCATTCATCAAAGACCTGCACCAGATGTCCAACGCGAGCGCGGGCTCGGCGCTACTGGGCGGAGCGATTTTCAATTTGGCGAATATTCTGCTTGTGGCGGCGATTGACATCGCGGGCATGTCCGTTGCTTTTCCGGTGGGAATTGGCATCGCGCTGGTTCTGGGCGTCGTGCTCAATTACATTGCCAATCCCATTGGCAACGCCGTTCTGTTGTTCGGGGGCGTGGTGCTGGTCGTGCTGGCGATCGTTCTGGATGCCGTGGCTTATCGCAGAATCCCGGGCAGCGCGGCGGGAGTCAGCACAAAAGGCCTTGTGTTGAGCGTTGCCTGCGGGGTGCTGATGGGATTTTTCTACCGGTTTGTTGCGGCCTCCATGTATCCCGACTTTGCGCATCCGGAGCCGGGAAAGGTCGGGCCGTACGCCGCGGTGCTGGTTTTTGCCGTGGGCATTTTCCTGAGCAATTTCCTCATCAACACGTTTGTGATGAAAAAGCCGTTCGTGGGAACGCCGGTTTCGTATGCGGACTATTTCAAGGGTAGCCTGGGAACGCACCTCACGGGAATCCTGGGTGGAATCATCTGGGGTATTGGGATGTCATTCAACATCATCGCGTCCGGCCGCGCCGGCTTTGCGATTTCCTACGGACTGGGGCAGGGAGCCACCATGGTCGCGGCATTGTGGGGCGTGTTCATCTGGAAAGAGTTTCGCGCGGCGCCGGCGGGCACTTCGCGACTGATAGCGGCGATGTTCGGGTGTTTTGTAGTTGGACTGACGCTGATCATCCTGGCGCGAACGACTTAGGGCAAGCTCGTGATTCCGGGTGGAGTCCGCGTGGGGAGGAACCGGAAGAGAGATTCCTCGCGACGCTCGGAATGACGGCGTATGAGCTTCTGAGTCCAGAGCATCTGGAACATCCATTCAGCGCTTCTTTTCGAGGATATTCTTCCATGTACTGGCCAAAATCGATTGAAAGTCCCGTGCTGGAGAGTGTGCGGTATGCGGTGGAATCTTCGCGCGACGTGCGCATGCACTACGACAAGATCGTGGAAGTGGCGTCGTGGATGGCGTACGAGGCGTTGCCCATGCCGGAATTCACGCTGCCTTTCAGCGTCGGGCAAGGGGAGGCCGACGAAACCATCGATTTCGTACTGGTGGCGGACTGCATTGATACGGCGTTCACGGATTTCGAGCGCCATGAAAAATTCCAGGTGGAGTATGCGGGGAAGAATTGGTCGGATTCCGAGGCGGAATTCGCGTGCATCAAGCGGGCGCTGGACAACGGCGTGCCCTTCCTGGACGGCAGTTACCTTACCGGGGTCACGCGCGCAGAGCTGAACAGAGTGTTCCGAGGCAACATAGAAATGCCGATGCTGGATGAGAAGCTGGAAGTGCTTCACCAGGTCGGCAAAGTGCTGGCGGAGAAATATCAGGGGCGCTTCCGGAGCTTTGTGAAGTCGTGTTCGCCCAAGCTCTACGACGACGGGAATGGGCTGATCGATCGGCTTGTAAAGGAGTTTCCGCGCTTCAATGACGTAAGCACACTGGACGGCCACGAAATCAAGTTTTACAAACTGGCACAGCTCGGCGTGTGGATGCTGTATGCGACGCTCCACAGCCGGGGGAAATTTCGCTTGGACGACCCTCACAAAATGAGCGCCTTTGCGGATTACATTGTTCCGCTTGCGTTACGACTGCACGGGATTACGAGTTATTCGGACAAGCTCGAGAGCGCTATAAACTCTCACGAACTGATACCGCGGGATTCGCGCTGGGAGATCGAAATTCGCGCGCACTGTATCTACGGTACGGCGGTTCTGACCGAAGAGATCAACAAGCGCCGGTCGGCGGAGAAGCAGGTGATCGTTCCACAAATTGATGCGCGGTTCTGGACGCATTTTCATACCACCAACTGGCCGCATCACCTGACGCGGACCATCATGTATTAAAATTCCGAGGCGATTTGCAGAGGGGAGAAAGTCCTATGAAATGGCTCTTTCGATGGTGCCTGCTCGCCGCGTTTCTTGCCGCCGGTGCAACCGTTTTGCGCGCACAAGGAAAGCGCAAGGTGATTATCGATCAGGATGCGGCGGGGCCCGGTGGAACGGATATGCAGGCGATTTTGGCGCTGGTGAACTCAGCGGACACGGACGTCCTGGGAATTACGGTGCTGACTGGAGATGCGTGGCGGGACGAGGAGGTACAGCACACCCTCCGCCTGATGGAGATTATCGGGCGAACCGACATTCCGGTGGTTCCCGGAGCCGTGTTTCCGCTGGTCAACAGCAAGGAGTACATCGCCAAGTGGGAAACAATGTACGGAAAGCTGGTATATCAAGGCGCGTGGAACTTTGCGCGCGGTTATCCTGTGCATGGCCCATACGAGATCCCACCGATGCCCGAGGGAAAGCCGACGACAAAACCCTCCGCGGAAACTGCGGCGAATTTCCTTGTGCGCATCGTGCGGAAGTATCCGCACGAGGTGACGATTTACGCCGCGGGGCCGATGACGGACCTGGCGATGGCAATTGCCCTCGACCCGCAATTCCCGGAGATGAGCAAGGAATTGGTCGTTATGGGAGGGAGTATCAGCCCAGAAACGGACGATCCGGAGTTCGCACTCAACCCGTCTCATGAGTTTAATTTCTGGATGGACCCGGAAGCATCGAAGGCGGTGTTGCACGCGCACTGGCCGCACGTGTCGGTGACGACGGTGGATATTTCGGTGAAGACTCGAATGGAGAAGGACCTGATCGAAGAGATTGGAAAGAGCCCGACTCCAGCGGCGCAGTATGTGGCGAAATATGCGGAGGCCAATTATCTATGGGATGAACTCGCCGCGGTGGCGTGGCTCGATCCTACGATCATCACCAAATGGAAGAAGCTGTATATGGACGTAAACAATGACCACGGGGCAGGATATGGAAATACCCTGGTGTGGCAACCAGGAAACCAGCCGGGGCTGGGTGAGATTCTGGTGGATGTGCAGGACGACCTGGACAAGCCGAAGTTTTATAGGGAGTACGTCGATCTACTAACGCGGCTGACTCCCGCAGGCTCGACTCACTCTTCGATCAATTGAATCTCAACAAAGGGAGGGGAAGATGGCGGAACATTATTTGCTAAAGACGGAGCCCACGGAATATTCGTTCGCGAACCTGGTGAAGGATAAGGAGACGGAGTGGGATGGCGTGAGCAATCCCGTTGCGGTGAGGCATTTGGGCGAAATGAAGCCCGGGGCGAAGCTGATTATTTACGAGACCGGAGATATGCGGACGGCGGTGGGCACGGCGACGGTGATCAGCGTGGATGCGAAGAACCTGAAGAAACCCGTTGTGACTATAAAAGCGGGGAAAGCCCTGGCCAAACCTGTGACGCTGGATGAGATTAAGAAAAACAAGTTGTTTGCGGATTCGCCGCTGGTGCGGATCGGGAGACTGTCCGTGGTCCCGCTGACCACGGAACAGTACGCTGCTCTCACCGGCAAGTGAGACGTTGCGATTAGTAGATGCCCGGGATGAGGCGCTTCGTGGCCTTGCTATAGGCGACGTATTCCTCCCCGAACGCGCGCAGGAGAGCAGCCTCCTCCACTTGGATGCGGTAAAGCAAGGCGGCCGTCGTGGGAATCAGGACAATCGCGAAGCTAAGCCAATTCCGTGAATGCAGCCCGATGGCGAGGAACACCAACACTAGGCCAAGGTAAGAGGGGTGGCGGACCAAACTGTACAATCCGGAACGGTTAAGTTGCTGAGAATCACGAATGGCCACATTGGAGCTGAAGGCTTTGCCAAGTGTTAGGATGGCCGTCCAGCGAATGATCAGCGCAACGACTAACACAATCAACCCTGCCGTTTTCAGCATCTGAGCTCCGCCAAACATGGTTGGCGGGACGGTTTCGCTGATCCAGATGGCCGCGGTATTACAAGTGAAGATAACGATCCAGAGAAGAACGAGAGATCCGCGATCGTGGACTTTTCCGGTGCTGTGTTTCGTTCTTGTGGCGACGCCGACGATCACTTCGGAAGCGACCCAGGTCCAGTAAAGAATGCGCCAAAGCAGGGAGACGATCATCGCGAAGCTCTTTCGATAGGCTTAAGAGCGGATGGCCCCGCAGGCTGAAGAAGATCCCACTTGTTGCCGTAGAGATCTTCGAAGACGGCAACGGTGCCATACGATTCCTCACGGGGAGACTCGAGAAAGTTTACGTTGGCAGCTTGCATCAGGCGATAGTCGCGCCAGAAATCGTCGGTGTGAAGGAAGAGAAAGACGCGCCCGCCGGCCTGATTACCCACCTGGCGGAGCTGCTCCGGGGTGGCAGCTTGGGCGAGAAGCAGGCTCGCGCCGCGTGAGCCCGGAGGCGCGATGACGAGCCAGCGCTTGCCAGCGGGTAGAGGCGAATCTTCCACCACACGGAAGCCAAGAGCGTCCGTGAAAAACGCCAGCGCGTCGTCGTAATTGCGCACCAGTAAAGTGACGTGAGCAAGCGTCTGCGGCATGGCAGCGATTATCCTGCACTTGCCCGCAAACTGCCTACTGAGGAGATACGTCGCTACAGCCGAGTGCGGCCGCGGGGGTCATCGATCCTCGGCTGCTGGACCTCAATTTGGTCACTATCATCCGGCACGCCATGCGTTTGGTTCCAGTGACGGTATTCGGCGAGCACTTGCGCTGCCTCGTCCTTCCTGCCGACGTTGTAGAGGGAGATGTAGAGGCAGGGACGAGCGATGTTCCAATCCGGATCCATCTTAAGAATGTCTTGGAATTCCGCTATGGCGTTATTGTAGGAATGATTTTCGCATAGATAGTGGCCGTAATTCTGACGAATGGCGAGATTGCGGGGCGCAAGCTCCTTGGCTTTCAGAAAGGCGTTGTTCGCCAGAACGTTGTGCCCGCCCCACTTCACGTACATATTGGCAAGGTTGTAGTAAAAGACGGCTGCTTTGGGCTCCAGCGCAATCGCGTGATTCCAAGCTGTTTCGGCGCCCTTGTAGTCTCCCTGATCTTCCAATTGAACTGCCTGATTGTTGAGATCCTTTGCTTCCTGGCTCATTCCCTCGGAGTTCTGTAAATCGGATAAGTCTTCCGCGCCGCCACTGCCCGAGCCGGCGCCGCCTCCTTGTAACTTCATGCTCAGAGACAGGGACAAGTAGCGGCGAGCTTCGGCATTGCCGGGCTGCAATTGAAGAGCTCTCTTGGCTTCGGCGGCGGCCTGGGAGCCATTCTCGAGCTTGTAATAGATGCCCGCGAGACGGACATGAGCGTAGACGAATGAGGGATCGAGCTGAACGGCGTGTTCGAAGGAGGACTTGGCCGAGGGAAGATCGTGCGCGAGGAACTGGAGATTACCAAGAGCGGCGCAGAGATCGGCCGTTGGAGATTCCTGGACAAGAAGCTGGAGAGACTTTAGAGCACTCGCGTAATCCTGAGAGGCGAATGCCTGGGAAGCAGCGATGAGGGGCTGGGGAAGGGCCGTACCCACGCCGGCGTCCGGATGCGAAGGAGCCGATGGCAGAGCAGCGAGAAGTTCGGGTGGGAATTGGGCGTCCTTCAGCGCAGCCAGGTGCGATTCGTCGGGAGAAAAGGCAATGCCGTTGGCCTTGAATTCGTTAAGCAGGTCGGGAGCAGAGACTCCGGCAATTCGCCAGGCGAGGAGCTGTGTTTGTGAGAAAGGCGAATGTTTGGAAGGCGCGCTGACGGTCGAGGTCTGGTCATGCTTCGCGCGGGCCGCGCGTGCGGCATCGGCGACGGACTGGTTTTGATCGTCTTGGGCACAAGCTGGCTGGCCCCATGCGAGAACAAAGAAAACCAAACAAAGGGAGATCAAAAGTAGCCGGGTCTGGTCGATCGGGCTCGAAACGAAACGCGATTGGGCATGGACACTTGACGTAAGTAATCGCACTGACATGTCAGTCTCCGTCCTTGCAAAGAGTTAATGAAGGCCTGCTTAGGACAAGGCTAGCATGCGGAGAGAGTGTAGATCGGGAAGGAGAGGTGGCTTCTTCGTGACAGTACATAATTCATAAGCGACAGAGAATTGGACGCACCGCCCAAGCTGGGTTGGCCAGCCTCTTGGTATCGACGCAAGTTGCGCGCGTGTGCCAGTATGAAAAGATGATCACGATTCGTGCTGCCGAGTCTAAGGATCACGATGCGATCTGGTCGATCCTCGAACCCATCATTCGGGCGGGAGATTCCTATGCGCTTCCGAGGGATTTGGGCAGGGAGGAGGCCCTTTCGTTTTGGCTTTCGAGCGGGCACGAGGTGTTTGTCGCGCAGGATGGCGACGCCATTCTCGGCACCTATTTTCTTCGCGAGAACCAGCGCGGAGGTGGTGCGCATGTCGCGAATTGCGGCTACATCACAGCGCCCAGTGCCACTGGTGGCGGAGTGGCCAGCGCCATGTGCGCGCACTCGCTGGAGCATGCTCGAAGCCGCGGCTTCCAGGCTATGCAGTTCAACTTTGTCGTGAGTAGCAATGAACGCGCCGTACGGCTCTGGCAGCGGCACGGGTTTCGCATTGTTGGAGAGCTGCCTAAGGCGTTCCTGCACCCAAGAGCGGGTTACGTGGACGTCTATATCATGTACCGTGAACTCTCACCCCTGAATCTTAGTTAAGTTGGGCAGGAATGGGGCTCGCTTGTCGCGGTTAAAGAAGCAGACCTATAATTGAGTGTTGCGTTTTGAGGAGGAAGACCGTCATGGCGACGTCAAAAGCGAAATTGCACGGGCATTTAGCGGAATTTACGAACGAACCGTTCATCGATTTTTCCAAGCCAGAAAACAAAAAGAAGATGGAAGCGGCGCTAAAAAAGGTGCGCGCGGAGTTTGGCCATGAGTACCCCATGTGGATCGGGGGAAAGAAGGTCATTACCGAGAAGAAGCGGAAGTCGGCCAACCCCTCAAAGCCATCCGATGTGATCGGTGTGTTCCAGGATGCGTCGAAGGAACAGGCAATCGAGGCGATTGAAGCGGCCAACAAGTATTTCGATGTCTGGAAGAAGGTGCCGTACCAGGAGCGGGCCAAATACTTGTTCAAGGCGGCTTCTCTGGTGCGCGAGCGGAAATTCGAACTTGACGCCCTGGTTTGCTACGAGGTAGGCAAGACGTGGTTTGAGGCGGAAGCGGACATCGCCGAAACCATCGATTTTTGCGAGTTTTATGCGCGAGAGATGCTGCGTTTGGGCGAACCGCAGAAACTGACGCCGATGAAGGGCGAGAAGAACTATCTGGTTTATATCCCACTGGGCGTGGGAGCGATCATTCCGCCGTGGAATTTCCCGTGCGCAATCATGGCGGGGTTGGTGGTGGCGTCGCTGGTGACGGGAAATACTGTAGTGCTGAAGCCGGCGTCGGACTCGCCGACGATTGCGGCGAAGTTTGTCGACATTTTGTTTGAAGCGGGCGTTCCGAAGGAAGCCGTCCAGTTTGTCACGGGTTCCGGCGCGGCCGTGGGCGACACGATCGTACAACATCCAAAGACGCGGTATGTGGGCTTCACGGGTTCCAAGGAAGTGGGCCTGCGGATCGCGGAACTCGCTTCGAAGCCGTCGCCAGGGCAGATCTGGATCAAGCGAACTGTGCTGGAAATGGGCGGCAAGGACGGCATCGTTGTGGACGATGAAGCCGATATCGATTCCGCGGTGGAAGGCACGGTCCAGGCGGCTTTTGGCTATCAAGGACAAAAGTGCTCGGCATGCTCCCGCGTGATTGTGAACGAAAAAGTCTACGATAAGTTCCTGAACAAACTGGTGGAGAGGACGAAGAAGATTAAGGTCGGACCGAGCGATGATCCAAACAACTACATGGGGCCGGTGATCAATGAGTCCGCGATGAAGACAATCCTCGATTACATCGAGATCGGGAAGAAAGAGGGGCGTCTCCTTGCCGGCGGTGGCCGCGCGCCGGGCGACGGCTACTTTGTGGAGCCGACGATTATCGCCGATGTTCCGCCCAAGGCGCGGCTGGCGCAGGAAGAGGTGTTCGGGCCGGTGCTGGCGGTGATCAAGGCGAAGAATTTCGATGACGCGATGGAGATCGCGAACAACACCGAGTTCGGGCTGACCGGTTCCTTGTATTCGAAGAACCCGGAGAAGATCAGGCGCGCCGAGGAAGACTTCCACGTCGGGAACCTGTACTTGAACCGGAAGTGTACCGGAGCGATGGTGGGTGCGCACCCGTTTGGCGGATTCAACATGAGCGGCACCGACTCTAAGACCGGCGGGAAGGACTACCTGTTGCTCTTCCTGCAGGCGAAGTCGGTGGCGGAGAAGGTCAGTTAAGAAGCAAGGAAAAACCTCGAAAACTGAGAAGAAAAGGCCTTAACGCAGATAGCGCTGAGGCAGGGCGCAGAGGTCGCGGAGAAACCGTGGGGCGGGAGAAATCCCGCCCTTTTTTATTCTGCGGAGGCGGCATCTTCCCTGTTCGACGCTAGTTTTAGCACGCGGTAGACGGGATAGCTGCAGGCAAGGGCAAGCAACGTGTAGTAGCTGTTGGCGCGGTCTTCGCGGATCGCTTCGATAAGGAAGCCTACAGAGCCGACAAGAGCTAGAGCCGTCGTCCAGGGATATCCCCATGCGCGATAGGGGCGCTGCAAGTCTGGTTGGCTGCGCCGAAGTAAGAAGAGGGAGATGAACGACAGGAGATAATTGGTGACGAAGAAGAAGGCGAGCATAGCAATGACGCGCTCGAAACTGAAAATAGCAAACGCCACACCTACGAGAGCGCTAAGCAGCAAGCCAACGGTTGGCGTCCCACCCTTGTTTACGCGAGAAACGGCGCGGAAGAAGAGGCCATCGCGGCTCATGGCGTAGATAACCCGCGCGCCCATCAGGTGCAGCGCATTCAGGGAACTGAAGAGGGCAAGGACCATGATCGAGCGAAAAATGAAGTCGCCGTGAGGGCCAAAGACGCGCTGCGCGGCCAGGCCCAAGGAAAAGTTGTTGCCGGCAATTTCGTTCATCGGCAGGACATAGAGCACCGCCGCGTTCACAAGCATGTAGATGCAGACGATGGAGAAGAGGCTGGCGAAAATGGCGCGCGGCACCAGGTGGCCGGGATTCTTGATTTCATCGCCAAAGTAGATGACGCCGTCCCAACCGTCGTATGTATAAATGGTGGATTGACTGCCAATGAGAAGCGCCGTGATTAGAGCGGCGCCGACGGGAATGACGATAGGAGCAGCGGTTTGAGCCACCGAGCTGGCCCCGGGCGCTTCGCGAAGATGGCCGCCAAAAGCAAAGCAGGCAATCACGATGGCGAAGAAGGCCAAGCCTTTCAGGAGCGTCGTGAAATTCTGAACCTTGCTGCCCACATTGATGCTCTTCCACTGCAACAAAGCAAAAATCACGATAACGGAAACAGCCGTGATTTTGATCTTCAGAACCCCGTCAAACAGAGGAAAAAGGTGGGCCATATACTCGCCAATGACGATTCCGACCGCCCCGGTAGTTCCACAGGTGGAGAGCCAGTCGCTCCAGCCCACAATGAAGCCGGCAAAGTCTCCGATAGCACGGCGGGAGAAATTGTATTGTCCGCCGCTTTTGGGAATCGCAGAACCGAGTTCCGCCAACTGAAAAGCGCTTACTAGGGCGTAGAGCCCGCCGCCGATCCACACACTGAAGAACAGCCAGCGATTGGGAAGGCGCGCGGCAATGTCCCCCGGCGTTCGAACAATACCTGCGGAGATGGTGTTGCCGACAGCGACCGCGACGCCGAAACCAACGCCCAGCACCTGCAGAAGCTTGCCTTTTTCTTTGCGCGGGTACGCAGGACGCACCGGCAGGCCCGCGGCGAGAGAGTCAGTGGGCGTCGACAATGTGAGGTCTCAAGAGCGTGATGAATGTAGGCGACATCATACGTTGGCGTGGGCGAAAAGCAAGCTGGAAAGTCAGCCGGAAGCCAGCGTCTGGACCGAATCAGCGGATGATTTCCAACTCGTCGTTCTTTTCCTCTTCCTTCTCATTCAGGGAGAGCGGCCTGTTTCTCTGACGGCCCTCCAGGAAGTCCGCCAGTTCGAGGCGGAGATTACCGGAATTCGTAGCGTAGCTGAGGCCGGTGTCGAGATCGATTTCACCGGAACGAATCAGCTTTTCGATTTCCGCGTCGAAGTGCTGCATGCCGTCGTTGGAGCCATCGCGCATGGCGTCCAGAAGAGTCTTACCTTCGGCTTCGCCTTTCTCGACATACTCACGCGTGCGCATCGTCGATTTCAGGATTTCCAGAACGGCCATGCGGCCACTGCCATCGCGGCGGGGAATCAACCTCTGGGAGAGGATGAACCGGAACGCTTTGGAAAGACGGTTGCGTATGCCTTGTTGATCCTCCATCGGAAAAGAGCCGATGATGCGCTCGACGGTCTTGGACGCATCGATGGTATGCAAGGTAGAGAGGACGAGGTGGCCAGTTTCGGAAGCTTCAAGAGCGATTTCGATGGTTTCGCGGTCGCGCATTTCCCCGACCAGAATGACTTTCGGCGCCTGACGCAGGGCAGCGCGCAGGGCGGAAGAGAAAGTGGGCGTGTCGCTGTGCAGTTCGCGCTGATGAATGGTCGCCTTTTTGTGGCGGTGCAGGAATTCGATAGGATCTTCAATCGTCAGGATATGAATCGCTTTTTGCTCGTTCATTTTGTCGATGATGGCGGCAAGCGTGGAGGACTTTCCGGAACCGGTGGGCCCCGTGACAAGGACGATTCCGTTTCGCAGGTCGCAGACTTCCACGATTTGGGGCGGAAGATGCAAGTCCTCAAAGTTCGGGACGTGATTGGGAACCACGCGCATGACGATGGCGCAACTGCCTCGTTGGCGAAAGATGTTGACGCGGAAACGCGATGCGCCTTCGAGCCCGTAAGAAAGATCGGCGGCGCCATCGGATTCCAGCTTGCGCGAAGCATGCTCGTTATTGCTGATGATGCACCGGGCAATGTAGTTGGTGTCTGCCGGGGTTAAGCGCTCTAACCCCTTGAAAGGGAGTTCGACAAGCTGGCCATTCACTTCAACCTGGGGAGCGCGGCCGGGAGAGAAAATCAAATCGCTGACCTGCCGGTTCGTTTTCAGCATGGCGAGGATAAGCTGGGGTACAGGAAACTCTCTGGGGGCAGCGGGAGGGTTGGGCGTCGGCAAAGTGCTCATATTCTCCTCAAAGGGCAGGCCGCGAAACGAGCATCGCGCAAGGAGATGAGCGGCCGCGCACTAGAATTATTGGTACCCAGTCAGCTTAAGGTAGAAAAGGAAAAAGCAATTGGCTGAGAAGGTACAGGTATCTCCGGATAGTTACTGGCCGATGCTAAGCCTCATCCTAAGAAGAGTTTGGGGCTTGTCAGTGCATCTGGGGCGTACGGGGCTTGCCTGCACCGTCTTGTAGGTGCAAGACAAGTTGGGTGGAAGTGGAGTTATCGATGCGAATGGAAGAGCAATCGTTGACGACCCAGTTGGCGCCGGCGGCAAGCAGAACGTCGTCCTCCACGGTGGTACGCAAGGCGAGAACACGCGCGCCGGAGGACTTGCCGGCGCGAATGCCGAACGGGGCATCCTCGACGACGATGCACGAATGTGGATCAATGTTCAGGGCAGTTGCGCCCTTCAGGTAAGGCTCAGGATCCGGTTTGCCGCGCTGAACATCACTCGCGGTCACAAGGTGGTGAATGTGGGGCCACAAGCCCGTGGCGCGAAGGCGAACTTCCGCAAGAGGGCGAGTGGAAGAAGTAACCACCGCGATCTGCGCTGAAGGAACGTTCGTGATCAGTTCTTTCGCGCCGGGAAGCGCCACTACATCTTCGATCTCCTCAATTTCGCTTTTTTCCATCCAGCGATTTTCTTCCAGGTGAACCGCAGGATCGGCGTGGGGTAGAAGTTCCCTAATGGAGGTCAGGCTGGTGCGGCCATGGGAGAAGCGGACCACGTAATCGGGGTCAAAATTGTGTTTGGTTGCCCAGCGGGCCCAAACGCGTGCCACCGCCGGCGTGGAATCAACAAGTACACCGTCCATGTCAACAAGCAGGCCGCGGCAGGTAATTTGGGTCACGGAACTCCCTGATTTCGACAACAAACTGGCTGCTACCAAATTACCTTAGAATGATGACATGAAGAAACGGCCAAAGAAGCGCAAGACGAAGACCGTGGCTCAGGGGAAGAAAAACGTACCGCAAGCTGGGGTTTTACAAGGGCATGATAAGGATTTCGGATGACTTCAACGCGCCGTTGCCCGAGGAATTACTCAGGGCCTTCGAAGAGCTAGACGACGATCCGGGAATGTCGCCTGAGGAATCTACTGGCCTGGTAGCTCCGCCCTAACAAAAATAGGACCCACTGCGGACTGTCAAGTGAATTGGGGTGGGAGATGGGATTTGAACCCACGACATTCGGTGCCACAGACCGACGCTCTACCAGCTGAGCTACTCCCACCATAGACAATTAGTTTAGCACGACCAGACAGCGAGAGAAAACGCGGGGCCTTTGGGTGCCCCTCGGGCCGAAGTGACTTGCAATTACCACGACAACGGAGGAAACAACTGGAGCCGGAGCGATTGGAAGTGACTTCGGGCTTGCCGTCTTGTTCGTCACAACTCGCGCAGCGCCTTCATGGGATCCAGGCGCACCGCGCGCCACGCCGGCTGCGCGCTGGCCACGGCGGAGACGCCGAGCAGCACCGCAGCCCCCACGAGAATTGTGGCCGGGTCCGAGGGCGAAATGCCATAGAGAAAATCGGCAAGCACGCGCGACAGCATCCAAAAAATTCCCAGCCCTACCGCCACGCCCGCCACCGCCATTGCCAATCCGCGTTTCAAAATAAACTGGAACACATCGCCCGGCTGCGCGCCCAGCGCCACGCGCACGCCAATCTCGAACGTGCGCCGCGCCACAATCTCCGACAGCGTGGCGTACAAGCCCACCGCCGCCAGCAGCAGCGCCGCGATCGCAAAGGCCGCCAGCAATTGCGCCTCGAACCGCGCGTACACCATGGATTGCCGGACACGCTCATCCATCGTGCTCAAATCAAAAATCGGCAAGTCGCGATTCAGCCCGGCAATCACCTCGCGGACCGGCCGCCCGTACGCTCGCGGGGAGCCGGCCACGCGCAAGATAATTCCTTGCGGCCTGTCGTTGGCTTGTTCGAAAGGCAAATAGAATTCCGGGTCGGGGCCGCTCGTCAGGTCCGTGGTTCGAATGCTCCCGACTACTCCCACAATTTCGTACCAATCCGCCGCGGGATGTTCCTTATCCGGCTGAATGAGTTTGCCGATCGCCTCTCCATCGGGGAAGAAACGCTTCGCGAATTGTTCATCGACAATCGCCACGGCTTTCGCCTTTTCGCCATCCCGCTCGTCGAACGTCCGGCCGCGCAGCAGCGGAATCTTCATGGCCTCAAAATACTGCGGTCCCACCACGGCAATCTTTGCCGTCAAGGGGTCGCTTGGATTTTCGGGGACGCCTGAGAGCCGGAACGTGCAGTCATTGTCGTAGGTAAACGGCAGCGGGTAAGCGGTCGCCACCATCTCCACTCCCGGCAAAGCCGCCAGTTCGCTTCGCAGGTCCCGTAGAAATTGCCTCGCCTTTTCACGCGGAAATTCCACGGCCGACATTCCCAGGCGGAAGGAGATCAATCCGTGGGGATTGAATCCCGGATTTACCCTGGCGGTTTCCACAAAACTCCGGATCAGCAGGCCGGCGCTAGCCAGCAGGAGCACGCTGATGGCAATTTCCGCCACCACTAAGCCTCCATGCACGCGGTGCTCTCTGCGCCCGCCGCTGGTCCCGCGCGCTTTCCCCAGAGCCAGCGCGGGGTCGGAGCGCGAGGCGCTCCACGCCGGGAGGACGCCAAAGCACACTCCGGTAAGCAAGGACACCAGCAGCGTAAACATCAGCGTCAGGCCATCGATCCGCACGTCATGCAGCCTTGGCAGGTCTTCCGGCACCATGACCAGGAAAGCCTTCAGCAGCACGAACGACAGCGCTACTCCCACGATGCCGGCCGCGCACGACAGGATCGTCGACTCCATCAATATTTGCCGAATGATCTGCCCGCCGCTCGCGCCCAGCGCAGTTCGCACGGAAAACTCATTCGCCCGCACGACGCCCCTGGCCACCAGCAATCCCGCCACGTTCACGCAGGCAATTAGTAACACGCCGATGACAGAAGCGAAAAGCAGCAGCAGCGGCTGGCGGACGGCGCCGGTCAAATCGCTTTGCAGCGGTATAGCTAGGACAGCGAAATAGTTGCGATCCTCCGGGAAACTCTCCGCGAGTCTCCGCTGGATGGCGCTCATCTCCGCAGTCCCCTGCGAGAGAGTTGCGTCTTTGCGAAGCCTTGCCACCACGTTGATGCCCCTGGCGCCTCTTTTCGACAGGTTGGAGGTGGGGAAACGAGCCAACGCCATCAGGTTGCCCCAAAACTTTGGCGGATCCTGTTGGTAAGGAAACGTGAATCCCGCCGGCATCACTCCAATGATTGTGCAGGGCCTGTCGCTGATGCGAATCGGTCCGCCAATTCGTTTCACCGAAGCGCCAAATTCCGTAACCCAAAACTCATGGCTGAGGACAATCGAGCACGCCTCCTCGTTTTCATCGTCCCTGGTGAAAGCCCGCCCATACTGCGGTGCGATGCCCAATACCTTGAAGAAATCGGAGGAAACGTAATCGGCATCGATAATCTGCGGCTTTCCGGCTCCTTCGGGCGTGAACTTGCGCGTGGTTCCATAGCCATACGTAGCCATCGCTTCAAACGTGGCGCTCTGTCTTTGCCAATCCAGAAAATCCGGATAGGAATTGTCGGTTGCTCCGCCTGCGGCAATATCTGTTCCCAGCGGCAAACCTGGAGGGAATCCAATTGTGCGCAACGCCACCAGCCTCTCCGGCTCGGGAAAAGGCAGCGCGCGCAGTAATACGGCGCTGACCAGGCTGAAAATGGCCGTAGTTGCGCCGATGCCCAGCGCCAAAGTTGCCGCCGCCAAAATGTGGAAGCGGGGGTTTCGCCGGAGTTGCCGCAGCGCGAAAAAGAAGTCTTGCTTCACGGGGGCGCCAGTTTATTTCAGATGGAAAGATGACGTGGATTGGCGCAGCTGTCGAGAGATTCGTCGCGGCGGTTTCGGGGAGAGTCAATAGCCGGACGAATTTGTGGCGAGGCCCGCCGGGTGTGATCAATTCGGCGCGACGGGAAGGGGCTGGAACTCCACCACGGCGATGCCCTCGAAATCGGCTAGCAGTTTAATGGTGAAAGCCCCCACGGCGTGGTCGATGAACCATTGCATCGTCGGGTAAGAAGGACGGAAGGCCAAAAGCAGAAATCGCTGATTATTTCGAAGAGATTCCTCGAGCGTCTTGGTTGCGATGCGTTTTGCGTCCGGGGTCAAGGCCCTTGGCGCGGGGACCACGGGGACCGTCACCTGGTAATAGCTTAAAGGCGAAAACAGAACGCTCTCGCTTGCTGGTCCAGCGGGCATGGGTTCAAAGTCCGCTTGCGGAAGGTCGCTGCAGATGACCAGCGGAGCGTTATCGGGCTGGGCGATGAATTGCGCATATTCCAAAGCGTATTTCCAGGTGTAGCCGTGCTGGTGCGCCTGGGGGGAGTTCCAGAAGGAGAAAATGACGTAGGGCAAGAGCGCGAACGGCACGAGCAGCCTCAGTTGTACTGGGCGAATCAGGCCAATCAGGAATCCCCACAGCAGAACCACTCCCGCAACGCCGACAAGACGATAGCGATCCACGAACACACGCATCGGTGTCGACACGGAAATAACAAAAAGGATGACCATAGGAACTATGGCGAGAGTGGCAGCGCTGAGCAGGGCGAAGGTAGATTTCCCCTCCCACGTTCGGAACAGCGAATACGCCAGCGTCAACAAAAGAGCCGCGAGCACGGCAAATAGAAGAATCGTGTAGAAGAGGAAAGCCGTGGGGACGAAAGCAAGCGCAAAGTCCCTCAAAGTCGGAGGATCGGCGAAGCTATAGCTATTCCGCCGCGTAAGGATGTACAGGAGACGGGGCAAAACCGGCGCGAAAACAGCGAGAAACGCTGCGAGTACGACGCCAATCTGGCGGAGATCCGCCTTCAGTGATCTGCCGCGAACAAGAAGATAGCAAATGACAAATGCGGGAAGGATGACGGCGTACAGATAGTGAAAATAGAAAATCAGGCCGCAGAATGCTCCAAGGAGCAGAGAATGAACGGTGTCCGGTTTGCGGAGCCAAACGACCAGGGCATAGATGGCGAGATTGGCGGCGAGGACGGCGAAAGCATAAGGGCGGACGTCAATCGCTGCAAAGGCAACATCCTTGTGCAGGCAGAACAGGATGCAAACTATCAAAGCAACGTCCTGGTCCACAAACTCTCTGGCGATGCGATAAAGAACATAGAGTGCCGACAGCATCGCGAGGACGGAAGGGATACGCAAAATAACCTCACGGCTCCCGAATAGCTCTCGCATGATCCAAAGGACATAGAAATAAGGAGGGAAGGAGAGTCCTGCGATTGAGCGGCTCCAAATCTGGCCCAGGCCGCCGTTGATCTCCCAATAAGAGACAGTCTCATCCAGCCAGAGAGGCGAGCGATACGGAAAGAACCAGACCGACAAGGACACAGCAATAACCAGCAGGTAGAGGGGCCTGAATTTCATCGGCAAATTTGCCCCGATTCTAGCATAGGCATTCGACCACCAACTCTGTGCCGCCAGCGAGACCTGCCGTGGGAGCTGGGGATTTGCCTGATTAGGTGATAACGAGGAGGAAACGCGGCAAAGGGCCCGGGCCGGGCCGGCATTTAGGGATTGTTAGACTTGTGTAGGGGTGTGTGTCCCCGCACATGAACCCGCAAGCGACGGATCGACTCCATTTCGAGATGCAGATCGTCTTTGCCCGCCCGGCGGTCGCACTGCTGGCCATCTCCTGCCTGCTGGAACTGCGCTCCGTCAGGGATGCGGAACGGGCCCTAGCGCTACTGACCGCCTATTTGATCACGGGTGTAGTGGTGTTGGGGCTGGAGCGGGCGCTTCGGAAGTACAACTGGCACCTGCCACTGGCTTGTGATGTGCTTGTGGTGGGCCTGTATCTGTATTTTTCTCAGGAGATGATGCCGGCCTGGTTCCTCGTGTTCTTCGTAGCGTTTGCGGCCGGATACCGCTGGAACCTGAAGCTGGCCATGTCTCTCTCATTTGGACTACTGCTCCTGGCTGTGGCGCTGCGCTTGAACCGTCTGAGCCCGGCAGGACCGCAACCCGCCGCGTTCTTCTATCTACCTGTTTTTGCTGCGACGCTCCTCGGTGCAGGAGGAATGGCCTTCCTGGGTGATCGCAACCGGCGATTCACCGAGCAACAGGAGTTTCTCAACCGTGTTTCCGGGTCTATGCACGTAGAGTTGGGGCTGGCGGAATCTCTGCGGCTCTTGCTGGAAGACTTGTGCGCTGAGTTCCACGCCGAAGGAGCGCTTCTTGCCTACCGCGATGCCGACCTGGAGCGCATCTTCCTGTGGCAACTCAAATCAGGCGAAAGCGAGCGGATGGCACCGGAAAACCTGCCGCTGGCAAGAGCGGACGGTTTTCTGCTCGATGATATGGATGCATCGCTCTGTTGGAATTCGCTGGAAGGACGCGGGAGCGGCTTCGGGTGGGACCGGCGGAACATGCAGGGACTGAAGATCTTGCCGAGAATTCCCGGACCAACGCAACAGGAGTATCGCATCCAAAATTTCATCACTGTGACGTTCGATCAGGGGAACCATCCGGTAGGGCGGTTATTCCTGATGAACCGGCGCAGCGGCCGCCCGCCGTTCAGTAAAGACGAGCTAGCCTGGCTGGAGAAAGTGGCTCGGCACGTAAGCGGGCCCCTCGAAAACGTCTTTCTGCTCAGGCATTTGCGCGTACGCGCCATCGAAGCAGAGCGTTCCCGAATCTCACGAGATTTGCACGACGGCATTTTGCAAACATTATTGAGCATTGAAATCCAGCTGGACGTTCTGAGGCGCAAGGTAACCACCCAGCCCGAGCAGCTGGAAGCGGGGCTGACTTCGCTGCAGCAAACTGTGCGCAATGAAGGGGCGGAGCTGCGCCACATGGTCACGGACCTGCGCCCGTTGCGCGTGCAATCCGCGGATTTGGTCGATCTGATGCGGGGATTTGCGGAGCGCTTCCGCAACGAATCGGCCCTGGCGCTGGATTTACTGGTGGATTCGGTGGATTTGCAGGCTCCGGACAGGGTCTGCCGGGAGATTTTCCAGATTTACCGTGAAGCACTCAACAACATAAAAAAGCATGCCAAGGCTTCCCATGTCGTGGTAAAACTGACGCAGGATGACAGCCGTCTTTCTCTTGTAGTGGACGACAACGGCGAAGGATTTAGCTTCGCCGGGCGTTTTACGGGGGATGAACTAGACCGCCTACGGTTGGGTCCGATTTCCATCAAGGAACGAACGCGTACGGTCGGAGGAGTCTTGACTGTGGAGTCAAATCCTGGGCATGGTGCGCGTCTAACGATTGAGGTTCCGCTCGGTTAAATATGGCGAAAACAAAACAGCAAATCCGGGTCCTCATGGCGGATGACCACGCGATCTTCCGCGACGGCCTGCGCAAGCTGCTCGACGGCGATGATGAAATTGTGATCGTTGGCGAAGCGCAAAATGGCGCCGAATGCATCAAGATGCTCGCGAAATTGAAGCCGGATATTCTTCTGTTGGACCTGCGCATGCCGGAAAAAGACGGTCTGGCGGTGCTGGAAGAGGTTAATTTCGACCAGATGCCAACGCGCGTGATCGTGTTGACGGCCGCGGAGGATGACCGCGATGTCGTGCGCGCGATGCGCCTTGGGGCCCGCGGCGTGGTGCTAAAACAATCCGCCACGGACCTTCTGGTGAAGAGCATTCACCGCGTGCACGCGGGTGAAATCTGGCTGGACAACCGCATGACCGCCGAGGTGATGAAGGCCTTCGCGAAGTCGTCCGAATCCGGACCACGGCGAGAAAAGCCGCTTCTTTCGGATCGTGAAAAAGAGATCGTGCAACTGGTCGCGCAGGGCTTCCGCAATAAAGAGATCGGCGAAAAGCTCTTCATTTCCGAGCAAACGGTGAAAAACCACCTGCACAATATCTTCGATAAGCTAGGCGTTTCGGACCGCCTGGAATTGGCGCTCTACGCGATTCATCACCGTTTGATTGACCAGACGTAGAGTGGCTCATCTTTCAGAATTCCCCCACAAATCAGACTTTGAGATCCATTACGCGACCTGCCGCTTAGCCTGACAGATCGTGGTATGTGAATGATTCCGGCCTGGCCACCGTCCTACCTTGCGGTGAAGAGGTGGCCGGCCTCGCTAATTAGACCGTCGTCAGTCGGCGGCGGGCGCGGGAATGGGCTCGCCGCTCAATTGGGGCTCTTCCCGCCTGTAAGAGTAAGTACTGAAGACGAAGGCCACCAGGATAAAGGCGCCGAGCGCAAACAGGGTATCACCGGGAACGCGCAGCCAGCGCAGCGTTTGCATGATGGGGCTGCCCAGAAATTCGGAGCTGCGGGCATACCAGTAACCGTGATTCACGGAGG
>Ga0187766_10000542_pt1 | contig 21074 bp, 16 predicted proteins | sample 0216_QUI02_MP05__4_FD_132971 | JGI IMG/M metagenome (GOLD analysis project Ga0187766, IMG submission 132971) | Tropical peat soil microbial communities from peatlands in Department of Meta, Colombia - 0216_QUI02_MP05_20_MG | ecosystem: Environmental > Terrestrial > Soil > Wetlands > Peat ... | reverse complement strand
GCCGCCCGGGTCGCGGAGCAGGACGAACGTGCAGCGACCGGCCTGCGTGATACCGTGAGACCGTTCACCTGGCATCAATACTGCTCACCGGGAGGCGTTCATGACGGACATGTGGGGTGATCTCGTGTGGGCCGCTCTCGCCGATCTCAAGACGCGCCTGCTGCTCGTGCTCCCGGGCATCCTGGCGATGCTCACGCTGGCGGTGGTGGGACTGGTCGGCGCCTGGATCTGCGCCCGGGTGGCCCGGCGCATCGCGCAGGCCGTGTCCTTCGATCGACGCTCCGAGACCTGGGGCATCGTGGCGGCGCTCCACCGGGCTGGAGTGCGGAAGCCTCCGTCGCAGGTCCTGGGGCTCATCGTCTTCTGGAGCATCGTGGTCCTTTTCATGCCGCTGGCCATCGACGCGCTCGCGATTCCCGGCACGGGTCGTCTCACCGAGTTCGTCTTCTCCTGGGTCCCGCGCGTCATGGGTGCAGCGCTGATCCTGCTGGTCGGCTGGCTCGTGGCGAACTTCCTTGGCGAGGGCGCCCTGATCGCGGCGGTCAACGCGCGAGTGCCCGAGGCGCGCCTGCTCGCGCGCGCCATCCGGTGGGGCGTGCTCCTCTTCGCAAGCGCGACCGCGATCACCCACCTGGGGATCGGCAAGGAGATGGTGTTGGTGGCCTTCGGCATCACCTTCGGCGGATTGATCTTCGCCCTCGCCCTGGCCTTCGGCCTGGGCGGGCGCTCGCTGGCCCGCCAGATCCTCGAGCGGCATCTGCGCCGCGAGCCGCACCCGCGCGAGACGCTGACCCACCTCTAAGACCGGATGATCGACGCGGGCGTGGTCTTCCAGGAGGCGGTGGCCGCCCTCCGCCGCATGCGGCGGGCCACCTACCGCCTGCAGCTGGGGGGCGCGCTCGGGTTCGCCGCCGTCGCGGATCTCGCCCCTTACCTGGACGCGCTCGGGGTGAGCGACGTGTACCTCTCGCCCTGCTTCCGCTGTGGGCCCGGCAGCTCGCACGGCTACGACGTCACCGACCACAACGCCTTCAACCCGGAGCTGGGGAGCGCGGCCGACTTCGACCGGATGGCGGCGCGGCTGGCCGAGCGCGGTCTCGGCCTGGTCCTCGACGTGGTGCCGAACCACATGGGAATCGCCGGCGACTCCAACCCGTGGTGGCTCGACGTGCTCGAGAACGGGCCGGCCTCGCCGCGCGCCGGCTTCTTCGACATCGACTGGACGCCGGTGAAGCCCGAGCTGCGCGACCGGGTGCTCCTGCCGGTGCTACCGGAACAGTACGGGCGGGTGCTCGAGTCGCAGCAGCTCCGGCTCGAGTACGGAGACGGCGCCTTCCACCTGCGCTACGCGGGCGCGCATCTGCCGATCGCGCCCGACACCTACGCCAAGATCCTGGGCGATCAGCTCGACCGGCTCGCCGAGCGGATGGGCGGTGACCACGGAGGCCTCCAGGAGCTACGGAGCATCCTGACCGCGCTCGAGCATCTCCCGGGCCGCACCGAGACGGAGCCCCGGCGCATCGAGGAGCGGCTGCGCGAGAAGGAGGTCGTCAAGCGTCGCCTCGCCGCGCTCACCAAGGAGTCCCCGGAGATCCGCGACCACGTCGAGGAGACGGTGCGTCGCTTCAACGGCGTCGCGGGCGATCGCGCGAGCTTCGACGCGCTCGATCGGCTGCTCTCGGCCCAGACCTACCGGCTGGCCGACTGGCGCGTGGCGGGCGACGAGGTCAACTACCGGCGCTTCTTCGACGTGAGTCACCTCGCGGCCATCCGCATGGAGGAGCGCGGGGTCTTCGACGCGACCCACGAGCTGGTGCTGCGTCTGGTGCGCGAGGGCAAGGTCACCGGCTTGCGCGTCGACCACCCGGACGGCCTCTACGCCCCCGGCGAGTACTTCCGTCGCCTCCAGGAGGGTGCGCTCGTCGGCACCGTCCGGCGGCTCGTACCCGACCTGGGGCCGGCCGACGCGGACGCGATCGCCGCGCTCTACCGGACCCGCGCCGCCGAGCGACCGGACGCCACCGAGGCGCGCCCGCTGTGGATCGCGGCCGAGAAGATCCTCGGCTCCGGCGAGCCGCTCGCCGACTGGTGGGCGGTCGCGGGGACCACCGGCTACGACTTCCTCGCCTCGGTGAACGGGCTCCTCGTCGACGGATCGACCGCACGCCCGATGAGCACGCTCTACGCCCGGGTCCTCGGCGGGAGCCCCGCCCCGATGGCCGACCAGACCTACGCGGCGAAGCGACTCATCATGCAGGTCTCGATGGCGAGCGAGATCATCCAGCTCGGGCAACAGCTCGACCGGATGTCGGAGCGCGATCGGCTGACCCGCGACTTCACTCTCGCGAGCCTGGTGCGCGCCATCCGCGAGGTCATCGCCGCCTTCCCGGTGTACCGGGCCTACGTGGGCGACAATGGCGTCGAGCCGAGCGCGCGTGACCGCGACTACATCGACGCCGCGGTGGCCGGGGCCAAGCGCCGCAACCCGACGGTCAGCGCGTCGGTCTTCGACTTCCTGCACGACGTCTTGCTCGCCCGCCCCGCGGGCGACGGGGGCGCGGAGGAGTCCGCGGTCCGCCGCGACTTCGCGATGCGCTTCCAGCAGACCACGGGGCCGGTCACCGCCAAGGGCGTGGAGGATACCGCGTTCTACGTCTACAACCGGCTGGTCTCCCTGAACGAGGTCGGCGGCGATCCGGCGCGTTACGGGCTGTCGGTCGCCGCGTTCCACGAGCAGAACGCCCGCCGGCTCGAGCGCTGGCCGGAGTCGCTCCTCGCCACCTCGACCCACGACACCAAGCGCGCCGAGGACGTGCGCGCGCGCATCGACGTCCTCTCCGAGGTGCCGACCGCGTGGGCCGCCGAGGTCCGCCGCTGGCGCACGCTCGCCCGGGGGTACCGGCGCGACGTCGACGGCCAGCCCGCACCCGACCCCAACGACGAGTATCTGCTCTACCAGACGCTGGTCGGCGCGTGGCCAGCCCGTCCGGAGGACGAGCCGCTCGACACCACCCGCGCGCGAGTCGTGGCGTACATGAAGAAGGCCACCAAGGAGGCCAAGCAGCGCACCAGCTGGATCAACCCCAGCAGCGCGTACGACGCCGCGGTCCAGGAGTTCGTGACCCGGCTGCTCGTCCCGGAGAGCCCATTCCTTCGCGCCTTCCGCCCCTTCCAGCAGCTGGTCGCCGCCCACGGCGCGTTGAATTCCCTGACCCAGGTCCTCCTCAAGGGCACCGCGCCGGGCATTCCCGACTTCTACCAAGGTAGCGAGCTGTGGGATCTCTCCCTCGTCGATCCGGACAACCGGCGCCCCGTCGACTTCGCGCGCCGTCGCGCTGCGCTGGACGAGCTGTTCGCGCGTCGGCCCGACGTGGACGGACCCGACGCCGACCTCGCCGATCTCTGCGCGGAGCTCCTGGCGCACTGGACGGACGGCCGGGTGAAGCTCTACCTCACGCGTCAGCTCCTGGCCGTGCGCCGCCGGCGCGCCGAGCTCTTCGCCACCGCCGACTACCGGGCCCTCGACCCGCTCGGGACCCGCGCGGAGCACGTCGTGGCGCTCGCCCGGGGAGCCGGATCGGAGGCGGTCATCGCGGTGGCGCCGCGCCTGACCGCGAAGCTCGCGGGCGGACTCACCGGCCGCATCCTGCCGGACGCCGCGGCCTGGGAGGACACGCATCTCGCGCTCGCCGACGACCTCGACGGGGTCTACCGCGACCGGCTCACCGGCCTCGTCGTGACGACCGAGCGGCGCAACGGCCGGCCCGGTCTCGCGCTGGGCTCCCTCCTCCGGTACTTCCCGGTCGCGCTCCTCGAGCGCGAGCGCGCCGCGTGAGCCCGGCGCCCGCGGCCCGTCGCGCGCATCAGATGCCGTTCGGGGCCGAGGTGCGCGAGGACGGCACCACGCGCTTTCGCCTCTGGGCACCTGGAGCGCGGCAGGTGGAGCTGTGGCTCGAGGACACCGGGCGCGCGATCCCGGTGCCACGCGATGCGGGCGGCTGGGCCGAGTACGTGACCCGCGAGGCCCCGGCGGGGACGCGGTACCGGTACCGCATCGACGGGGAGATGCTGGTGCCCGACCCGGCCGCGCGCTTTCAGCCGGGCGACGTGCACGGCGCGAGCGAGGTCGTCGATCCCCTCGCCCACGCCTGGGCCGACGCCTCCTGGAGCGGGCTGCCGCCGGAACGCCTGGTCTTCTACGAGCTACACGTCGGCACGTTCACGGGCGCGGGCACCTACGCGGGCGTGGCGGCGCGGCTCGATCACCTGGCCGCCCTCGGCGTCACCGCGATCGAGCTCATGCCGCTCGCCGACTTTCCCGGCCGGTGGGGCTGGGGCTACGACGGCGTGCTGCTCTTCGCCCCGGAGTCCCGCTACGGACGCCCCGAGGAGCTGAAGGCCCTGGTCGAGGCGGCCCACGCCCGCGGGCTCGCCGTCTTCCTCGACGTCGTCTACAACCACTTCGGGCCCGAGGGCAACTACCTGCACCGCTACGCCCCCGCCTTCTTCAGCACGCGCCACCGGACGCTGTGGGGTGACGGCATCAACTACGACGAGGCGGGATCCGAGGTGGTGCGCGCGTTCATGGTCCACAACGCGCTCTACTGGCTCGAGGAGTACCACCTCGACGGGCTCCGCCTCGACGCGGTAAACGCGATCGTGGACGACTCGGCGGCCCATCTGCTGGTCAACATCGGGCGCGCGGTGGCCGAGGGGCCCGGCCGCGAGCGGCGCGTGCACCTGGTGCTCGAGAACGGCGCCAACGAGGCGCGCCATCTCCGGCGCGGTCCGGGTCGCCGTCCACTCTATCTCGCCCAGTGGAACGACGACGTGCACCACGCGCTCCACGTGCTGCTCACCGGGGAGCGCGGCGGGTACTACGTGGACTACCAGCCGCCGCTGCCGCACCTCGGGCGCTGCCTGACCGAGGGGTTCGCCTTCCAGGGCGAGCGCTCGACGTATCGTGACGGCGCGCGAGGGGAGCCGAGCGGAGACCTGCCGCCGACCGCGTTCGTCGGCTTCCTGCAGAACCACGACCAGGTCGGCAACCGCGCGCTCGGCGAGCGGCTCGCCGCGCTGGCCTCGCCGGCCGCCGTGCGCGCGGTCAGCGCGGTGCTCCTCCTCGCCCCCGCCCTGCCGCTGCTCTTCATGGGGGAGGAATGGGCCGCCCCGGAGCCCTTCCTCTTCTTCAGCGATCTGGGGCCCGACCTCGGTCCTCGCGTGGCGGAGGGTCGGCGACGCGAGTTCGCCCGGTTCCCCGAGTTTGCCAGCCAGGGGGCCCGCGAGCGGATCCCGGATCCCCAGTCGCCGGCCACCCGCGACCGCTCGGTGCTCGACTGGCGCCGGCTCGACGAGCCCGCCCACCAGCAGTGGCTGGCCTTCCACCGCGAGCTGCTCGCCCTGCGCGCGGGGGAGATCGTCCCGCTCCTCGCGGGAGAGGCCGTGCCCACCGCTGGTTGGAAAGCACTCGGTGACACCGCGCTCGAGGTCACGTGGGCGTTCCCGGTGGGCACGCTCAGGCTCGTGGCCAATCTGGGCGCGGCGCCGGTCGCGCACCCGGGGCCGGGCCCCGACTGGGGCCGGTGCCTCTACTCACTCGACCTGCACGCAGCCGGCTGGGCGGAGCTGCCGGCGTGGAGTCTCGCCGTCTACCTCGCGGGGTCGGAGGCCTGGCGGTGAGCCGCGATCGCTTCGTCGTAGACCGCCAGCGTGCGCTCGGCGATCCGATCCCAGGAGAAGTGCGCCTCGACCCGACGGCGCCCCGCCGCCCCCATCCGGGCGGCCTGGTCGGGATCGGTCAGGACGCGGCGCAGCGCCTGGGCGAGTGCGGGCACGTCGCCCGGCGGGACCAGCAGCCCGGTCTCGCCGTCCACGACGACTTCCGGGATACCGCCCACGCGGCTCGCCACCACCGCGGTGCCGCAGGCCATGGCCTCCAGGTTGATCAGGCCGAACGGCTCGTAGATCGAGGGGCAGACGAACGCCGCGGCGTGACTCTGGAGCTGGACGACCTCGTCCACCGGCAGCATCGCGTCGATCCAGCGGATCTGCGGGCGCCCCGCCACCGCGGCCTCGAGCCGGGCCCGCAGCTCGGGGGTGTCCGGGCTGCTCGCGCAGAGGACGAGCTGCACGGCGTCGGGCAGCGCGCGGGCGGCGGCGAGGAGCGGGAAGATTCCCTTCTGCTCGCTGATGCGCCCGACGAACAGCACGTAGGGCTCGCGCACGCCGTGGCGATCGAGCGCGTCGCGCCGCTCCGTGCGCGCGAAGGCCTGGGTGTCGACCCCGTTGTGGATCACCACGACCCGGTCCGGGTCCACCCGGAAGTTGGCCAGGATGTCCTCGCGCATCTGCGCGGAGACCGCGATCACCCGATCGGCCTGCTCGACCGCTTCTCGCTCCGCCCAGCTCGACACGAGATAGCCCGAGCCGAGCTGATCGGCCTTCCACGGGCGCAGCGGCTCGAGGCTGTGCAGCGTGACCACCAGGGGCAGGCCGTGCACCGCGCGCACCAGCACGCCCCCGAGCCCCACGTACCAGGTGTGGGTGTGCACGACGTCGGCGGTGACCGGGTCGCGCGCCATCGCGAGGCCGACCGAGAGCGCCTCCAGCGCGGGCGCGTACGGCTCGCTCGGTCCGCCGGCGAGGCGCGCCCAGGGCGCGTAGCCGCGCACGGTCGGGTTGGACTCGCTCCGCGCCTGCGCGCCGAAGCAGCGCACCTCGACCGTCGCGCGACGGGCCAGCGCGCGGCTCAGGTGGTCGACGACCACCCCGGCGCCGCCATAGACGTGCGGCGGGTACTCGCGGCTCAGGAGCAGGACGTTCACGGCGGTACCGGAGGAGAGCTTACCGCATGACCCCTACGGAGCCCTTCGTCTTCCTCGGCTGTCTCGAGCTGAACGAGCTGCTGCCGCACGAGGCGCACGACGCCCGCGAGCTGCTGCTGCAGCTCGAGCGCGTGCCGGTCGAGTCCATCTTCTGCCACACCTCCGCCGCCCTGCTCCACCGGCCCGTGCTGCCCGAGGCCTATCCGAACGACTTCGCCCTCTGGGTGGGTACCGACGTGCGCGACGGGCGCCTGGCCGAGCGGCTCGCCGCGGTCGATCCCTTCCACGCGGGCTCGATGGAGCGCGTGCGCGAGGAGCTGATCGCGACGATCGGCGACCACCTGCAGCACCTGGGCGCGGCGCCGCCCCGCACCCAGGGTCGGCGGTTCCGCTTCTTCCAGCTCCACCTGGTTCCGGTACCCACCGGGCACAAGGCCCGGAACCTGGGCGAGTTCCGCGACGCCATCGCCGAGGTCGACGTGAGCGCGATCTTCTATCACACCATCGAGGCCCGCTATCGCTCCGGCCGCGGGCGCGGCGACTTCGCGGAATGGGTGGGCAGCGCGCTCGGCCTCAACGAGCTGGCCGACCGGCTCGCCCACATCGACCCGCACGCGGGCAGCCTCGAGCGCATCCGCGACCGCCACCTGAGCGTGCTGAGCGATGCGCTCGCGGGCGAGGTCTCCTGATGGCCCAGAGCTCGCTCCTCACCCTCGACGACTACCGCCAGGTCGCCCCGCGCGGCACCGTGGACCTGCTGCGCCGCATCGGCGAGCGGCTGCGCGGACGCCGCTTCGTCCACGTGAGCGCCTCCCGCTACGGAGGCCAGGCGGTGGAGGTCCTGAACCGCGTGGTGCCGCTCCTCAACGATCTGGGGATCGAGACCTCGTGGGAGATCATCATCGGCACCGCCGACTTCGACCAGGTCGTCCGCGCGCTCGGCAAGGCGCTCGCCGGCACCGAGCAGGTCATCACCGACGCGATGCTGGGCCGTCTTCGCGAGACCTGCCTCGACAACGCGCGCCGACTGCAGCTCGAGGCCGACCTGGTGATGGTGCACGACGTGACGCCGCTCGGGCTGGTCGAGAGCCGGAGCGCCTCCGGGCGCTGGGTCTGGCGCTGCCACCAGGATCTCTCCTCGGTGCAGCCGCAGCTCTGGACCGCGCTGCGCCCGATGGCCCAGCGCTACGACGCCGCCGTCTTCTCGGTGGCCCGATTCGCGGCTCCGCTCTCGATCCCGCGCTTCATCGTCTATCCCTCGATCGACCCGCTGTCGGAGCGCAATCGCGAGATGACCCGGGCCGAGCAGGCGGTGCAGCTCGACCGCCTCCGGGTGCCGCGCGACAAACCGATCCTCCTGCAGGTCGGTCCGTTCGAGCGCCAGCACGATCCGCTCGGCGTCGTGAACGCCTACCGGCTGGTCAAGAAGCTCCACGACGTGCGGCTCGTCCTGGCCGGCCCGCCGCCCGCGCCGGGCGGCGACGCGCTCGGCGACGTGCAGGAGGCGGCCAGCCGCGACCCTGACATCTCGGTGATCGTGCTGCCGCCCGATCCCCACGTGGAGCTCAACGCGCTGGAGCGCGCCGCCACCATCGCCATCCAGAAGCCGCTGAGGGCCGGTTTCACCATCGAGGTGGCGACCGCCATGTGGAAGGGCAAGCCGGTCATCGGCACCATCGCGGGCGGCATCCCATTTCAGATGGTGGCGAACGTCACCGGGTATACCGTGGAAACCGTGGAGGGTGCCGCCTTCCGGATCCGTCACCTGCTGAGCAATCCCGAGCTCATCGGCCGCATGGGCGCGGCGGGGCGCGAGCACGTCCGTCGCAACTTCCTCGTCACGCGGCACCTGAGCGACTACCTGGCGGTGCTGGCCCATCTCACCGAGCACGCCGGCGGATGACCGACACCCTCGAGCTTCCGGAAGCCGTCGGCGCCGCGGTCGCCCAGATCGGGACGGCCGATCTGGTGGTCGGCATCGCCACCGCGGCGACGGCCCCGCCCGCCCCGGGACTCGCCGAGGCGATCCGCGGCGGGCTCGACGCGCACTTCGCCGGGCACTCCGCGGCGGTGGTGCACGTCGACCAGGTCGCCACCGAGCAGTCGTCCGCGCTCGCCGGCGGGCTGGGCGACGCCCGGTTCGTGCACATGACCTCGCCCGAGGCGGTCCACGCGGGCGAGGGTGAGCTGGACTGGACCGCGGCGGTGCGCGCGGTGCTGACGCTCGCGGTTCGGCTCGAGGCGCGCGTGGTCGTGATGCTGAACGCGCAGCTCGAGCGCACCACCACCGAGTGGCTGCGGGGGCTGGGCGCGCCGATCCTCAAGGAGGAGTACGGGCTGGTCCTGCCCATCTACCGTCGCTACCGCTACGACGGCACGCTGACCCAGGCGCTGGTGGTGCCGCTGATGCGCAGCCTGTTCGGCCGCCAGATCGCGCACCCGCTCGCCGAGGAGTTCGGCTGCTCCGGCGCCGCCGCGGCCGCCTTCCTCGAGCAGCCGATCTGGGAGACCGAGCTGGGCCGCACCGGGCTCGAGTTCTGGCTGCCCGCCGCGGCAATCGAGCGGGGCCTCGCGATCGGCCAGTCGGTGCTCGGGCCGCGCACGGTCACCGCCGCGCATCCGCCCGCGCCCCTCGGCCGCACCGTCGGTCGCGTGGCCTCCGCTCTCTTCGAGCTCGCCGAGCGCTTCGAAAGCTACTGGCCGGACGTCCGCGGCTCCCAGCCGGTCGTCACCTTCGGTGTGCCGCCCGAGCCCCTGGCCGGCGGTCCCGCCGTCGACGCGTCGCTGATGCAGGTGGGCTTCGTGCAGGGCGTTCGCGACCTGCTCCCGGTGTGGGAGCGCATCCTCGCGCCCGAGAACCTGGGCGAGGTGCTCGAGCTGAGCGATCGGCCGCTCGAGCGCTTCCACTTCTCCGACCGGCTGTGGACTCGCGTGGTCTACGACTTCCTCCTCGCCTATCGCGCCCGGGTGGTCTACCGGAGCCACGCCGCCCAGTCGCTGGCTCCGCTCTACCTGGGACGCGCCGCCTCGGTGGTGCTCGAGACCCAGGCCCGGCCCCCGATGGCGGTCCTGCAGGCCGCGGGACGCCTCGGCGGCGTCTTCGAGGACGAGAAGTCCTACCTGGTGGACCGGTGGCTGTGAAGACGTCGCGACGGCCGATCGTCATCGAGCGCGTCCTCCCCTCGGTGGACGACGGCCGCCATCCGGCCAAGCGCACGGTGGGCGACCGCCTCCAGGTCACCGCGGACATCTTCAAGGAGGGCCACGACGTCCTGGCCGCGGCCATCCGCTACCGGAGGCACGACGAGCGCGAGTGGCGAGACGCGCCGCTCCTCCCCGTGGACAACGACGGCTGGGCCGGGTCGTTCCCGCTCGACGCCAACACGCGCTACGTCTACACCGTGGAGGCGTGGACGGACACCTTCGGCTCCTGGGTCGACGAGATGCGGCGGCGAATCACGGGCGGCCAGGTCGACCTCTCGAGCGAGCTGCTCGAGGGGGCGGAGCTGGTCACGGGGGCGCGCGCGGCCACCCGCGGCGCGGACGCGACCGCGCTGGGCCGCGCGCTCGATCGCCTCGCGGCCGCGACCACGCGCGACGAGCGGCTCGACGCGCTGCTCGACGCCGAGCTGCGCCAACTGATGGCGCGCGCGCAGCCACGCCCCGACCTCACGCGGCACGACCGCGAGCTCGAGGTCTTCGTGGACCGGCCGGAGGCGGCGTTCGCCGCGTGGTACGAAATGTTCCCCCGCTCGCAGGGCCGCGTCGCCGGCCGCCACGGGACCTTCGAGGACTCCATCGAGCGGCTCCCGGACATCCGGCGCATGGGCTTCGACGTGGTGTACCTGCCGCCGATCCACCCCATCGGACGCACCGCCCGCAAGGGGCCGGACAACGCGCTGGGCGCCGAGCCGAGTGATCCGGGCAGCCCGTGGGCCATCGGTGGCCCCGAGGGCGGCCACACCGCGATCCACCCCGAGCTGGGCACGCTCGAAGACTTCCGTCGGCTGGTCAAGGCCGCGCAGGGCCTCGGGCTCGAGATCGCGCTCGACTTCGCGATCCAGTGCTCGCCGGATCATCCGTGGGTGCGCGAGCACCCCGAGTGGTTCTACCGGAGGCCCGACGGCACGATCAAGTACGCGGAGAACCCGCCGAAGAAGTATCAGGACATCTACCCGATCAACTTCGCCACACCGGCCTGGGAGTCGCTCTGGACCGCACTGCTCGAGGTCGTGCGCTTCTGGATCGACCAGGGCGTCCGGACGTTCCGGGTCGACAACCCGCACACCAAGCCGCTCGACTTCTGGGCGTGGCTGATCCGAAGCGTGCAGGATCGCGATCCCGACGTGATCTTCCTCTCCGAGGCCTTCACCCGCCCCAAGGTGATGCGCGCGCTGGCCAAGGCCGGCTTCACGCAGTCGTACACCTACTTCACCTGGCGCAACTTCAAGGAGGAGCTGACCCAGTACCTCGAAGAGCTGACCCGCTCCGACATGGCCGAGTACTTCCGCGGCAACTTCTTTGTGAACACCCCGGACATCCTGCCCGAGGTCCTGCAGCGCGGCGGGCTCCCCGCCTTCCGCATGCGGGCCGCGCTCGCCGCCACGCTCTCGTCGCTCTGGGGCGTCTACAGCGGCTTCGAGCTGGGCGAGGCCACGCCGCTGCCCGGCAGCGAGGAGTATCGCGGCTCCGAGAAGTACGAGATCCGCGTGCGCGACTGGAGCGCGCCCGGCAACATCAAGGACTACATCGCGCGGCTCAACGCCGTCCGCCGCGAGAACCCGGCCCTGCAGACGATGGCGGGCCTGCGCTTCTATCCCGCGGACAGCCCACACGTGCTCTTCTACGGCAAGACGACGCCGACCCGCGACAACGTGATCCTGGTCGCGGTCAACCTGGATCCCTTCGCGGCCCACGAGGCCACGCTCGAGATCCCCCTCGGCGAGATCGGCATCGGTCCCGCCGAGACCTACGAGCTCCACGAGCTGCTGGGCGACGAGCGGCGCCTGGTCCGGGGGGCCGCGCACGCGGTGCGCCTCGACCCGAAGGTGGCGCCGGCCCACGTCTACCGTCTCGGCCGCTGGCGCCGCCGCGAGCGCGACTTTGACTATTTCGCGTAGCATGGATGCGGACGAGCGGTCGTCCGTCCACGAACGAGCGTCCGGAGCCGTGGCTGGGCGAGGCGCAGCCGAAGGCGAGCCGAGCGGATACATAAGGAAGCTTCCGGCAGCCCCGCCTCCCGGGAGGCCCTGTTGACCGACCCGTTGTGGTACAAGGACGCGGTCTTCTACGAGCTGCACGTCCGCGCGTTCAAGGACGGCAACGACGATGGCATCGGCGACTTCGTGGGGCTCACGAGCCAGCTCGGGCACCTGAAGGAGCTGGGCGTCGACTGTCTCTGGCTGCTGCCCTTCTTCCGCTCGCCCCTGCGGGACGACGGCTACGACGTCGCGGACTACCGGGCGATCCATCCGGACTACGGCACCATGGCCGACTTCGACCGCTTCCTGGAGACGGCCCACGGCCACGGGATCCGGGTCATCTCGGACCTGGTGGTCAACCACACCTCGGATCAGCACCCGTGGTTCCAGGCCGCGCGCCGCTCGCCCGACTCGCCCTACCGCGACTACTACGTGTGGAGCGACAGCGACGACAAGTACCGCGACGCCCGGATCATCTTCCTCGACACCGAGCAGTCCAACTGGACGTGGGATCCGGTGGCCAAGGCCTACTACTGGCACCGCTTCTTCCATCACCAGCCCGACCTGAACTTCGACAACCCGGCGGTGCGCCGCGAGCTGCTCGACGTCATGCGCTTCTGGCTCGACAAGGGCCTCGACGGGTTCCGTTGCGACGCGGTGCCCTACCTCTTCGAGCGCGAGGGCACGAGCTGCGAGAACCTGCCCGAGACCCACGAGTTCCTGCGCGAGATCCGCCGCCAGATCGACGCCCAGTACCAGGGGCGCATCCTGCTCGCCGAGGCCAACCAGTGGCCGGCCGACGTGCGCCCCTACTTCGGCGACGGCGACGAGTTCCACATGGCCTTCCACTTCCCGCTCATGCCGCGCATCTTCTTGGCGGTGCGCCACGGGGACCGCCGCCCGATCACCGACATCTTCGTGCACACCCCGGAGATCCCGCCGAGCGCGCAGTGGTGCCTGTTCCTGCGCAACCACGACGAGCTGACTCTCGAGATGGTGAGCGACGAGGAGCGGCGGCATCTCTACTACGCCTACGGCTCCGACCCGCGCATGCGGCTGAACCTGGGCATCCGCCGCCGCCTGGCCCCGCTGCTCGAGAACGACCGCCGCAAGATCGAGCTGCTGACGAGCCTGCTTTTCACCCTGCCGGGCAGCCCGATCCTCTACTACGGCGACGAGCTCGGCATGGGCGACAACATCTACCTCGGCGACCGGAACGGCGTCCGCACGCCGATGCAGTGGACCGGCGATCGCAACGCGGGCTTCTCCCGCGCCGACACCGCGCGGCTGTACCTGCCCCTCATCGTCGACTCGGTCTACGGCTACCAGTCGATCAACGTGGAGGCCCAGCAGCGCACGCCCACGTCGCTGCTGAACTGGATGAAGCGCCTCATCGCGGTGCGGAAGAAGACTCGCGTGTTCGGCCGCGGCACGCTCAACTTCCTGCGCCCCGCCAACGAGACCGTGCTGGCCCACGTGCGCCAGTACGAGGGGGAGACCGTGGTCGCGGTCCACAACCTCTCCGGCTCCGCCCAGCCCGCCGAGCTGGATCTCCGCGCCTGGGCCGGCCACACGCCGGTGGAGATGCTGGGCGACACACGCTTCCCGACCATCGGCACGCACCCCTACTTCATCAGCCTGGCGCCCTACGGCTACTACTGGTTCCGCCTGCAGGCCCCGGTCTCCGATCAGCCGCTCTATGGCATCGAGGCCTCTCCGCTCTGATCCCGCTGCGGTCGTCGCGCTGCTCTCGGGCCCCGGCCGCACCGACCTCGCGCGATTCCTGATCCGCCAGCGCTGGTTCGCGGCCAAGACGCGCGGCATCGAGGCGGCTCGGGTGCTGGACTGGGCGGTCCTCGATCCGGAGGCCCCCTTCGTCCTGCTCCTGCTGGACGTCGACGGCGATCGCTACTACGTGCCGGTCACGGTGGCGAGCGGGGCGCCGGCCGACGCCGCCATCGCGGGGCAGGACGATCGGGCCGTGGTGGACGCCCACGACGACCCCCGATTCGCCCACCGGCTGCTCACGGCGATCGCGGCCGGGCGCTCGCTGCCGAGCGCCGCGGGGCTCGTCCGGTTCATCCCGACGCCGGGCTGGTCCTTCCCACCGTCCCTCGATGGCTTGTCCGCGCGGCGGCTGACCGGCGAGCAGAGCAACACCTCGGTGATCGTGGGCCGGAGCCTCATCGTCAAGTCGCTCCGCCGGCCCCAGGCCGGGATCAATCCCGACGTCGAGATCACGCGCTTCCTCACGACCCGCACGCGGTTCCGGCAGGTCCCCCGGCTCGCCGGCGACGTCGAGTACGTGGACGCCGACGGGCGGGTGGCCAGCCTCGCGCTGCTGCAGGAGTTCATCGACAACACGGGCGACGGCTGGCGGTACGTCACGGCCGCGCTCGACTCGGGCGGGGCGGCTCCCGACGCCCTCCCCGATCCCCTGCTCGACGACCTGCGCCGGCTCGGTGAGGTCACCGCCGGGCTGCACGTGGCGCTCGCGTCCGTCCCCGAGGATCCGGAGTTCCGTCCCGAGCCGGTCACGCCGGCCGACGTGCAGCGCTGGGCCGCCGACATCGCCCGCGAGCTGGGCGGACCCGGCCCGGCGCGCCTGCTCGCCGCGCTGCCGGGGACAGCGGGCGATCACGCCTCCCGCGTCGCCCGGGCCGTGGCCGGCCTCGATCCGCTGATCGGCACCACCGTGCGGATCCGCGGCCACGGCGACTATCACCTGGGGCAAGTGCTGAAGACCGCCGGCGACTTCGTGATCATCGACTTCGAGGGTGAGCCGGCCCGCCCGCTGGCGGAGCGACGGACCAAGCACGCGCCGCTCCGGGACGTCGCCGGTATGCTCCGGTCGCTCGACTACGCCGCGCACGCGGTCGCGTTCCGGCGCACCGGCGCGGACCGCGCCGCGGCCGTCGCGCGGCTCCTGCGGTGGGAAGCGCGCGCCCGGCGCGCCTTCCTCGATGGCTACCGGGCGATCGCGGCCGCCAGCGGCGCGCCGCTGGTGCCGGTATCGGAGGCCGCCTTCGAGCGCGCGTGTGCCGCGTTCGAGCTGGAGAAGGCCTGCTACGAGCTCTCCTACGAGCTGGACAACCGGCCGGACTGGGTAGCGATCCCGCTGGCCGGCATCACGCGCATCCTGAGCCCGAGCGCGGCCTGATCGGCCTCCGCGCCCGCGAATCGGCACCGTTCTACGACCGCCGGTTGCCTCGTTGACGGCCCCGGATTCCGGAGCGTAGCATCCCGATCACCATTTCGGCCCTGCTCGCCGCAGCGCAGGGGCCGGAGCCGGTGGTCACCCGAGGAACTGAATGTTCGGTTCGATGCTGGAACGTTGGGCCGCGCATCGAGCGCCATAGACAAGGAGGCCCGCGTGGATCTCCGCAACAAGCGCATCTTGATCACCGGTGGGAGTGGGTTCCTGGGGTCTCACGTGGTGAAGGCTCTCGAGAGGAGGGGCTGTCGGGATCTGTTCGTGCCCCGGAGCCGGGAGTACGACCTGCGCCGGGAAGCGGACGTGGAGCGCGTCTACACGTGGTCCCGTCCCGACGTGGTGATCCACATGGCGGCCGTCGTCGGGGGAATCGGGGCGAACCAGGCGTCGCCGGCCCAGTTCTTCTATGACAACTCGATGATGGGGTTGCTCGTGATGGAGCACGCGCGCCGCGCCGGGGTGGGCAAGTTCGTGGCCGTCGGCACGATCTGCTCGTACCCGAAGAAGACGCCCATTCCATTCCGGGAAGAGGACCTCTGGAACGGTTATCCGGAGGAGACGAACGCCCCCTATGGCCTGGCCAAGAAGATGCTCCTGGTCCAGGCGCAGGCCTACCGGCAGCAGTATGGATTCAACGCCGTCTATCTTCTGCCGGTGAACCTGTACGGTCCCGGAGACAACGTCGCTCCGAGCTCTTCCCACGTGATCCCGGCGCTGATCAAGAAGTGTCTCGACGCGATCGCTCACGGCGAGCCCGAGATCGTGTGCTGGGGGGATGGGACGCCGACGCGCGAGTTCCTCTACGTCGAGGACGGCGCGGACGGCATCGTCCTGGCGGCTGAATCCCTTGAAGGGTCCGACCCGATCAATCTCGGCGCCGGGTTCGAGATCTCGATCCGGGACCTGGCGGCCCTGATCGCCCAGTTGACGGGGTTCAGGGGGCACATCGTCTGGGACGTGCGGAAGCCCAATGGCCAACCGCGGCGCTGCCTGGACACCACCCGCGCCTGGGAGCGCTTCGGCTTCCGGGCGAAGACCGACTTCCGCGTGGGGCTCCGCCGTACCATCGACTGGTATGTGGAGAGCGTGAGGGCGGGCGCCTGAGACGGGTAGATCGCGGACCTGCTCCTTCAACCGATCCCATGCGACCCCTCGCCCCTCGACCGGCGCGACGCCGTTGACGACGTCGGGTCTGATGCGCGCCCTTTCCGCGATCCTGCCTTCGCCGGCCGAGACGTGGCTCCTTCAGGCGTGTCTTCTCCCCGGCGATCGCGCAAGGGCAGCGTGGGCGGCGAGCGGCGGCCAGGGGGGCCACGTCGTGCACCTCTTCCGCGAGGATACCCGGGGACTGAAGATGCTCGGGCCCCTGCTGAACCGAGCCGTGCACGGCAACTCCCTCCCCGCCTCGCCGACCGCCCTCACCGTGTTGAGGACCGCCCAGCTCAGGGAGGAGCTTCGGAGTCGCGAGTACCGCCGCATCCTCGGGCATGTCCTCTCGACGCTGGCCGCGGCGGAGATTCCCGCCGTCGTCTTGCAAGGCGCGGCGCTGAGCGAGCTCGTCTACGACGATCCGTCCCTCCGGCACAGTCACGACGTCGAGCTCCTGCTCGACGAGGCCGACCTGCCCCGGGCGGTCTCGGTGCTCACCGCGGCGGGTCTCGGGCGACCCGTCGACGCGAGCCTCGCACGTGTCTTCTTCGAGCACCCGTCGGGTCTGCCCGTCGTGCTGCAGCGCGACCTCTTCGGCGAGGCTCTCTACGGCCCTCGAGCGAATGAGGCCTGGGCGGCCAGCGAGCGACGCGCGATCGCCGGCGCACCCGCACGAGTCCTGTCTCGCCTCGACAACCTCCTGCACGTATGCGGTCGTGCATCGTACTTCCCCACCCGCGATTCGCTCCTCTGGGTCTGCGACGCGTGGCTCCTTGCCACACGGGGATCTGGCCTCGACTGGGACCAGCTGATCGAACGGGCGACGGCGAGCCGCCTTCTCCTGCCGGTCGACGTCGTGCTCGGCTACCTCGTCCAAGAGCTCGATGCACCGGTCCCCGGCCCCGTGCTCGCGCGACTCCACGCCGCCGCGGCGACGGTCGATCCGCTGACTCTCGACGTCGCGCTCTTCGGCGCCCGGGCGAGCGGGCGTTCGGGGCTGGTCGGGCTTCTTCGAGCGGCCGGCAGCTGGCAGGAGCGGCTGCGGCTGCTCCACCGGCTGCTGTTTCCGTCCGCAGCCTACATGCGGCACGCATACGACGTGGCGGGCACGGCCTGGTTGCCGCTCTACTACGTCTATCGGCCCCTCAGCTACCTCTGCACTCGACTCCGATCGGCGCGCGCGCGTATCGCACGGGGCCCTCGCCATCCGTGACCGCCCGGTCGGCTCACTCCCGGCCCGCGGCGACCGATCCCATCGCCCGGTACAAGGCGTCGTAACCGCTGGCGCACTGCTCCAGGCTGAAGCGCTCGAGGGCGCGGACACGAGCCGCCTCCCCGAGCCGTCGACCCAGCCGGGGATCCGCGAGCACCCGTCCGATCGCCTCCGCCAAGGCGGGAGCGTCCTCCGCGTCGACGAGGAACCCGGTCTCGCCATGTGCGACGCATTCGCTCAGCCCGCCCACTCGGGTGGCGACCACCGGACGCGCCATCAGGGCGGACTCCAGAGCGACTAAGGGGAGCCCCTCCCAGCGCGAGGGCAGCACGACCAGACTCGCGGTGTTGAGCAGGTCGGGGACCGCGTCGGGCGGGATCCAGCCGAGGAATTCGACGCGCGCGCCGAGAGCGAGGTCACGGACCTGGCGTTCCAGCATCGGCCGCTCGGGGCCATCGCCCCCGATGGCCAGTCGCGCGGTCGGGAATCGCTCGCCGAGCATGGCGAAGGCACGGATGGCGACGTCGAAGCCCTTGAAGCTGAGGAGGCGCCCGAGACAGATCAGGCGCGGCGGATCCCACGGAAGCGGTCCCGGGGAGACAGGCGGAACGGCGATACCGTTGTAGACGACCGACGACCGCGGTGTGAGCTCAGGGACGAGGGCGCGGATCTCCGCCAGCATCGCGGCCGAGCAGCCCACGACCCAATCCGCCGCCCGCAGCGTGCGACCGGGCGCCGTCTCGACCGCGACTTGCGACGCAGAGAGTCGCTGCTGCATCGTGATCAAGACTGGCGGCCGGTCGCCGCGGGCCGTCTCCAGATGAAACAGATCGCAGGGCCCGACCGAGTTCAAGTGGACCAGATCGGGGCGGAACGCAGCCTTGAGGCCCGCGAGCTGCCGGCGCGCCTCGACCACGCGGTCGAGGTCTTGCGAGGCCAGGGCGGGACGGAATGCGATCCGGCGAAGTGGGATGTCCTGGAAACGTTCCTCGTCGGGGAGATCCAGGTAGTCGTGCGACGTCACGATCAGGAACTCGTAGCCGCGCTCGCGAAGGGCCGGCAGGAGCGCCGCCGCCAGCCGCTCGGCCCCGCCGACGTAGGGCCAGAAGAACTCAGAGGCGAAGAGGACCCGGCGGGTCACGTCAGGCTTGCGCCCCTCGGCGCCGGCGCGCGAGGACGTCGCGGACGTTGTCCAAGAGGGCCTCACGGCACGCCGAAGCCCGGCGCGCGCTCAAGCTCCCCGGATGCCAGCGGTGGTAGGCCAGGATGCGCGGTACGACCTCCCGCACGGCACCGGATTGCGCGGCCCGGAGGAACCACTCGGTGTCCTCGCCCACGGCCAGGCCTGGGTCGAACCCGCCCACCGTGTCGAAGACGTCCCGCCGAGCCAGGAGCGAGATGATCGTGCACGACCGGATGACCTGAGAGACCGCGAGATCCGCGGATCCCGCGCGGGCGGCCGTCGGGTCCGCGGAGTTCTGGACGTACGTGCAGCACAGGGAGAGGGCCGGACGCGCCTCGAACCGCGCCATCTGCACCTCGACCTTCTCGGGACCCCACAGATCGTCGGCATCGAGGAAAGCCGCGAACGCGCCACGGGCAACTCGCAGACCACGATTCCGTGCGGTCGCCGGGCCGCCGTTGGACCCGTACAGGTACACGAGGCGCCCTCCGTGGGCAGCGGCGACATCGCGCGTACCGTCCGTCGAGCCGTCGTCGCTCACGATGATCTCGAGCGGCCGGTACGTTTGCGCCAGGACACTGTCGAGGGCCTCGGCAAGATACCGCTCGCCGTTGAAGACCGGCACGATGCAGCTGACCAGCGGGGCGGTCACGGCCCGGCGACCCGGTCGAGGAGCTCGGCGACACGCTCCGGGATCTCCCCGAGGTCTCGCCCGAGCTCGAGCCAGTGGCACGGTACGCGGTCGACGAGCTGCGCGAGCCGCTCCATCCCCCGCGCTCCCGGCCCGAGCACCATGAGAAGAGAGCTCGGTGCCAGCTGGAGCAGCGCCTCCGTCTTCGTGGCCGGGCGCAGGCAGGAGTGCTCGCCGTGCCGGATCCTGGGTAGCGCGATGGCGCGGATGGACGCGACCCGCATGAGGCGGGCCGGGTAGATCTCCGACAGCAGGACGAGGAGCTTGACCTCGTCGGGGTGGGTGCCTCGAATTCCCCAGTCGACAAGCTCGGGAAAGCGCGTCGCGTGCGACGGCTCGAGCCACGTGGAGCCGTAGAGGCTGTGGCCCAGGAAGGCAAGCCCACCGCGCGTCTCCAGCCCGATGTAGTCGTCCCCCAGGAACGAGAATCCTCCGGACAGGCAGGCGAGCGCGGAGGTGGACTTGCCGATCCCTCCCTTTCCCGGCAGGAGAACACCCCGGCCCTCACGCGCGACCATGGCGGCGTGGAGAACCATGACGTCCCGGTCCTGGTGCCACGCCGACAGGAGCAGCTGTAACGGCTTGCCGCGCTCGTAGAGAGAGAGCTGCGTGCTGTCGGTCACGCAGCCCACGATGCGCTGAGTTTCCCGGTCGAGGCACGTGAGCGAGTCGCGAAACTGGAACACGATCTCCCGGCCGTCGACGCTCGCGCCGAGCGTCCCGCCGTTGACGCTCCACGTCCGCCATGTCTCCGGTGCCGCGGTCGACATCCGGGGCGGGGAGATCCCGGTGGCCGAGGCATCCCAGAGGTCGATACACAGCTCGGCCGGCGAACCACCCCGGTCGTCGGTCTGGAGATGCGCGAACGGCCGGCCGAGACGGTCGGCGAGGTCACGGCCGACAGCACGGAGGCGTGCGGGCCGACCCGCGAAGGTGCAGAACGTCTCGGCCAGGAGGTCGGGTCGGGTTTCGAGCGCGCGTGCAAACCCCGCGGCCAGCGGCTCGAATCCGTGTGTGGCCTCCGCGGTCGAACGCCCGATCTCAGGCCGCACCGGCGCGCGATCCACCCGCCGACCCGTCCCACGGGATTTCGTCCAGACCGGGCATCGGCGGATCGAGCGCGAGCAGATCGCCCATGTCGCGGTAGACGCTCAGCGTCGGCGGCGCGTACGCCGAGCGTGGCCCTCCGCCAGGCTCGGGTCGCGGGCCCGGTGCGGCATCGGTGGCCGAAATCGAGACCAGCTTCTCCTCCAGAAGCTGTTCGAGCAGCCGCTCCACGTCCGTCCGTGCCTGCTCCCGACCGACGTCGTACTGGCCGGTGACCGCGTCCACCATCGCGTCCACGGTCTGACGTCCCGCGATCATCTCCCAGACGGTCGCCCCCACCCGATCGATGCTGTAGTACACGCCGGTCGACAGGTTGATGAGAACCGCCTCGCCGTCGAAGACCTTGGCGGCGACCTCGCGCGTGTTGCACTCCAGACGAGTATGTGGCGTCAGCATGAGGAACCTCCTGGACAGAGAGTGTGATACAGCCGGTCGTACGCCTCGACGTAGTCCCCCCAGCCGAACGTGCGCTCGGCGCGCAACCGTCCCGCG
>Ga0187766_10000541_pt1 | contig 21132 bp, 17 predicted proteins | sample 0216_QUI02_MP05__4_FD_132971 | JGI IMG/M metagenome (GOLD analysis project Ga0187766, IMG submission 132971) | Tropical peat soil microbial communities from peatlands in Department of Meta, Colombia - 0216_QUI02_MP05_20_MG | ecosystem: Environmental > Terrestrial > Soil > Wetlands > Peat ... | reverse complement strand
TTAACGTACTGGTATTCCATGCCCTGGCCATATCCAAGCGAGGTTCCCATATCCTGTACCGGTTGCTTGTATTGGTGAGGCATTTGTGGAGATATTGCGGGAGCCTGCTGATCATTCATGGGATATTGTGGCTGCTGAGCGTAGTCTATTTGTGTTGGCATAGCAGGAGGAGGCTGTTGTTGCCCTAATGGTTCTGGCTGATTCTGGTCGTATTGCCATGCATAATACGGCGGTTGTTGATCTGGTTGCCCCTGAAATGGCTGGGGTGGTTGTAACCCTTCGTTTCCCAATGTTTCGCTCGATATGTTGTTTGTTTCAGGATATTGCTTTTTCGTGTTTGTCAATTTTGTGTGCAAAGCATATCATACTCATCGCGTTCTGGCAATGTGATGAGGATGGAGTTATCGACAGAATTCCCATACTGCTTTTTCCAGAATCATGGTTGTGCTATACTAATGGCGCTTTCTGGGGGGAGAAGGCGAATAGAAGAGTGAATCGAATAGCAAGCACGGGGGAAGCCATGTCACTTGAGGGAGAAATACTTGGCCGTTATCGCTTACTTAAGCTCATAGGAAGTGGTGGGATGGGTGAGGTCTATCTTGCACAAGATCCTGGGATAAGCCGGCAAGTGGCAATCAAGGTGGTTCGTGTTGAAGCCGTGGATTACACGAGGCGACGTATAGATACAATTCCAGGAATGAGGGCAGTGACCGGAGGGGGATCGATGGCCTTGCAAGATGCTGCCCGCATGTTCCAACGTGAAGCTAAAGCAATCGCAATGTTAGACCATCCAGGTATTTTACCGCTCTATGATTATGGCGAACATACCTTGAATGGAGCCATTCTTACTTATCTTGTCATGCCTTATCGCGAGGAGGGATCGCTGACAAACTGGCTTTTAAAAGGCGGTTATAAGATTCTTACCATTCAAATAGTTGAGCAGATGATGCAACAAGCGGCCGCAGCACTGCATTACGCACACGATCACCAGGTGGTGCATCTGGATGTCAAACCGTCAAATTTTTTGATACGCTCAAGCAGAGAACATCCTAAAAGCCCAGATTTGCTGCTCACAGATTTTGGAATCGCAAAGTTGAGTATGTTGACTACCAGAGCAAGCCAGAGTATTCGCGGCACTCCGACATATATGGCCCCAGAGCAGTGGGAAGGACGCCCGGTACCTGCCACCGATCAATACGCGCTGGCAGTAATGTTGTATGAACTCCTCACGGGACAGCCTCCTTTTCGTGGAACTCCCATGCAGATGATGTATGCGCATGTCAATGCTCAACCGCAAACTCCTAGTTCCTTGAATGCTCGTCTCTCAAGTGCAATAGATACTGTGGTATTACGCGGACTGGCAAAGAGGCCAGAAGAACGATTTCCTTCGATCATTGCTTTTGCTTTCGCCTTTCGGCAGGCACTAAGAAGTGTGGATGCTTCGATTGCTCTTGGTATTTCTCATCCAGAGACATATACACTGGGTGGGTCTCCAATTACCCTCGGTAATAATGGTCTGAATGCTTCTGCTACATTGTCAATCAGCGAAGAGGAAGCTCGAAATGGAGCAAATCGCAACATTACTTTGCCAGGTGGGAGACAGGTTCGAGTCAGGATACCTGCGGGAGTAAAGGATAGACAGGTTATTCGGGTATTAGATCAAAGCGAGCAGACAGGCGGTAGTTCAACTGTGAAAGTATACCTGACTCTGTCAATTGTGCCTTCAGCTCATAATTCCGCTCCTCTTCCCATGGGGGAGAGAGGAGTTAAGGATGATGTTGGTGTCTCGATAGGTAGAGAACAAAAAGCTACCTTGCCAACTGGTTCTGTTACAGCGTTGCAAAAGGAGAGAACACCTGATGGATCAAAAGGGACCACAGCTACTTTACGTCAGGATCTGCATGAAGCGGAGGGCCAATCGATTGGTACACCTGCCAGTGATAGTTTCAATGCATCCGTTACTATTGGGCAGATAACGAATGCAGGATTGCGAAGAAGAGTTTCGACGCCATATCTTGCGTTCATTATATTGCTTATAACCCTGCTGGTGATAAGTAGCGCTGGTCTTTTTTATTATTTGGGAGTTCGTCATTCAACAAGCAGCACACGTGGAGAGGTAAATGAGCTGGCGAACATCTCTAAAACAGCAACAGCAAATACAAAGGCACACACAACTAGCGCAGCAAACGCACAGAAGAATGCGACAGCAACAGCAGTGGCTGTGCATGCAAATCCATATCCACCATATGATGGTACTTTGAGGTTGAGTGATCCAATGAACGATAACAATCAGGGACATCATTGGCAGGTATTAAGTGGTGGAAATACAGGTAATTCTTGTGAGTTTGTAGGTAGCACTTATCATCTAGTGGAAACACCGCAAAATCAAGGTGTCTGTTTTGCGGCTAATACTGATTATACTGATTTCACTTACCAGATTGACATGACTTTTATACGGGCTGGTCAATCGTATGATGGGGGTGGAATAGTCGTGCGCGGAAATGGAACTAATTACTATTATTTTGAAGTGTTTGAAAGCGGACGATACATCTTGATGTCCTGCACGAATAATGCTTGTAATCATAGGCTGGTAAATGGTTTGTCCCGGGCTATGCCGTCGTTTCATAAAGGGCTTGATCAGTCTAATATTCTAGCAATCGAGGTGAAAGGTTTTAGCTTTGCATTGTTTGTGAATAGCATGCAGGTTGGTGGAACGGTGATAGATTCAAATTCAATCTCGACCCATGGAATGATAGGTGTTTTTGGGGCTGCGAATGATGCCACGACAGAGGTAGCTTACAAGGATGCCAAGGTGTGGGGGTAGAGAAAATTGACATGTAGAGACGTGACTTATAGAATTCGTCCAAAGAGTTAAGAAGAAGGAGTTTTAGGGTAGATGGAACATCTCAATGCGGTTATTCTTGCGGGCGGAAGTGGGACTCGATTGTGGCCACTGAGCACACCGAGTTTCCCTAAACAATTTTTGCCTTTGCCAAATGGCAGAAGTATGATACAAGAGTCATTAGCACGCGTAGAAGGGCTGGTATCTCCTGAACAGGCATGGGTGGTTACCGGCCGCAGCATGATTGAACTGGTGCGAGAACACTTGCCGATGGTGCCGGCTTCCCAGATTTTAGGAGAGCCAATGGGGCGTAGCACGTCTGCCGCGATTGGTTGGGCAGCAGCAACAATCGCACGGAAAGATCCGGAGGCAATAATGATGGTATTAACAGCCGATCATGTTATTACCAAGATTGATCAATTCAAGCAGGCTTTACGATTAGCAGAAAAACTGGCGGGGCAAGGATACCTTGTGACGTTAGGTATAAAGCCAACAGGACCTGAGACTGGCTATGGATATATTCGATATGATGGCGAATTGAGGGAGGGCTTTGATAACCAGGCGTTTTATGGGGAACGCTTCGTAGAGAAACCAAGCGCTGCAACGGCGCAATCCTATCTGGAAGATGGTCATTATGTTTGGAATAGCGGTATGTTCGTGTGGCGGGTCGAAACAATTCTCTCAGAATTAAGGAAGCATTTGCCTGAACTGATGCAGAAAATCGACACGATTGTAGATGCGATGGGAACTACCAGAGAGCGCGAGGTGCTGGATGAGTTGTGGCCAACGCTCCAAACAATATCTATCGATTATGGAGTTATGGAAAAAGCAAGCAGGTTTGCAGTCATACCGGTCGATATTGGCTGGAACGATGTTGGGAACTGGGAACAATATGGCTCACTTTTCCCTGCGGATCAAAATAATGTGTGTAGTGTTGGACACCATGTTGGTTTAGGCAGCAGTAATATTTTTGTGTACAATAACACGCAGAGGGAGGTTTTCACGATCGGGTTGGAAGATGTAGTCGTCATCGAAATGGACGATAAAACGGTGATCTGTCACAAAGATGAGGTGCAGCTAGTCAAAGAACTGGCTGAGAACCAGTTGAGAAAAGCAAAATAGTGGATAGTGGATGCCCTCGCCTTTATGAAGCGAGGGCATTCTTTGCCAGGAATTGGCAAGGTACAACTTGAAATGAAAGCTATGAAGCGTTCCTTTTTCCAAAGCTGGTCAATAACGCGTGTTATAAGTAGGGTACTAAGGGAGACGTACTTTGCAGTGATGGTGCTATAATATACATTACGCACAAATCTTAGCCGAATCGACAGAGCCACAAATAGATAAGGAAACGGAGTCTCCCACTATGCTCTCCGAACAGCCCGTTTTTGCTTCCCGAGGAATGGTTGCTTGCGCACACTATCTTGCTACCCAGGCAGGTTTGCAGATTCTAGCTCAAGGCGGGAATGCTATCGATGCAGCGATAGCGGCCAATATCACGATGACTGTTGTTTATCCATCAACCTGTTCGGCAGGTGGGGATGTGTTTATGCTTATCTGGAATGAGAAATCCCGCGCATTGTTCGCCTTGAATGGGAGCGGCCGGGCACCACGGGGAATGACTCCAGAGCTTTTCGCGGCACAGGGGTATAAGCAGATACCAGAGCGAGGTCCCCTCACAATAAATGTTCCGGGGGCTGTTGATGGTTGGTTCGAGGCGTTGGAACGATTTGGAACGCTTCCTGCTGAAGCAATATTTGCTCCTGCGATTGGCTATGCAGAAGGAGGAATGCCAGTTACTAGCAAACTGAGTGGTTGGCTGAACCAGGCAGCTGTACCTGTGCTGAAGCGATGGGAGAGTAGTGCAGGTGTTTATTTACCAGATAACAGGCCACCAAAGACAGGTGATGTTTTGCGGCAGCCAAATCTGGCCAAGACCTATCGAATGCTGGCTAGAGAGGGAAGAGATGCTTTCTACAAAGGACCTATCGCACGAGAGATAACCGATTATATTCAACAGTGTGGTGGGGTGCTGAGTATGGAAGATATGGAGCAACACCATTCTGATTGGGTTGAGCCAATCTCGACGAGTTATCGCGGGTACGATGTTTTTGAATTTCCGCCGAATTCGCAGGGGTTAACGGCACTGGAGATGTTCAATATTATCGAGGGTTATGATATGAAGTCTCTGGGGTATCAAACGCCAGAGTACTTACATATTTTGTTAGAAGCAAAGAAACTGGCTTTTGCTGACCGGGATCACTATATTTCAGATCCCAAATTTGTAGATGTGCCTGTGGAACGATTGATCAGTAAAGAATACGCCGAGTCGCAGCGCGCAAGGATAAACTTGCGAAAGGCAACACCGAGTGTGCGTGCAGGACTAGAAAAAGAAGGCGATACAATGTATCTGTGTGTAGCGGATGGAGAAGGAAACATCGTTTCATTAATACAAAGCCTCTATTTTGGATTTGGGAGCGGCGTGGTTGGAGGTGATACAGGGGTAATGATGCATAATCGTGGATCGTACTTTTCACTTGATCCAAGACACGTAAATTACCTGCAACCCGGGAAGCGAACTATGCATACATTAACACCGGCGATGGTCTTACGTGATAGCTCTCCATATATGGCGATAGGGACAATGGGTGGGGATGCGCAGCCACAAATTCACGTGCAGTTGCTCTCAGCGATATTGGATTTTGGCTTGAACGTCCAGAAGGCAATTGCCTCGCCTCGATGGCGAAGTGGGCGCATTCGAATAAATCCGTTGAGTGGAAAGCAGGATCTATTGCAAGGTCAACGAGAGGTAGATGGGCACCTGGAAAGGAATATGGTTGAGGTTGTGATGATGGAGAATCGTTTCCCTGATGGTGTGCCTTACCTGTTAGATGTGCTCGGTCATCGCACTACTATTGTGGGGCCATGGGATGATGGAATGGGACATGCCCAGGCTATTCGAATCAACGCTGACGGCCACTATTTTGAAGGAGCTGCCGACCCGCGCTGTGATGGACTTGCACTCGGTTGGTAGTATAGCTGAAAGGTTGATAAAGATTAGATAAACTATGTTGAAAATAGAAGGAAAATTATATGACAATGCGATCTTCACACTCAGGGATACCTGCGGATATATTAGCACTTTCACATGAACGTGATGAACTGCGAAGACGTGGAAAGTACGATCGAGCCGATGCATTAAAGCGTCAAATTGAGGATGCTGGATTTAGCATCAAGGATAATCCACATGGAGCACACCTGATTGTTCTGCCAAGTGTGGATGTTAACGGAGTTGTTTATCGTACAGCCAGGCAAGTGCCTTCGTTGCTGGATGAGCCGGACCAATGCGAGTTTTCTGTCAATATTATAGCAAACACCAATTATGAAGAAGCGAGAAGGTGTGTCGAGAGCGTGTTGCGACGTATGGGTACGCGCGAAGTCGAGATATTGCTTGTCAATAACAGATCTTTGGATGAACTGGAGGTATGGTTCAGGGAATTGCAGAGTAGCGACTCACGATTGCATTTGCTGAATTCATCTCGTCCACTGGGAGAAGCTGAAGCACGCAATATCGCTTTGAAGCAAAGCCGAGGAAAGTATATCTTGCTGCTTGATACGAATGTCGAATTGGCCGGCGACGTTTTTACACCAATCGAGGAGATTCTGGCGGATACAAGAGTTGGAATTACCGGATATAGAGGTTTGAGTTCAGAAGACCTGCATCATTTTGAAGAGTCAAGCGAGATGGAAGTTGAAGTAATCGATGAATTATGTATGGCTTTCCAACGCAAATTGCTGAAAAAGACCGGGTTGTTTGACGAAAGTTATCGTTATGCATACTATATGGCGATCGATTTTAATTTCGCGATACGAGATAGTGGTGTTCGCGCGGTAATAACGCCGAATTTGCCGATTAAAAGCCATCCCCAGTTGCGAGATACGACACTGTCAGATGCAGAAAAAACGAGATTTAAGAAAAGGAATTTCTATCGTTTTCTGGATAAGTGGGGAGACAGAGAAGATTTATTGCTTTACGATGAGGAATAATCCCTATAGAACTATCAAAGTTAAGGAGACGAATAGATTGCAGACAATGACTAAACGCAGCGATATTGCTAAAGAGTATATGTGGGACCTTGAGAGTATTTACACGACAGACGAAGTATGGGAAAGCAGTTTCAAAAATATTGAGGAGGGATTACCAGAGCTTGAAGCGCTGAAAGGGACCTTAGCGCAAAGTGGAGAAGCGTTGCTGAAGGTGCTGCAGACGCGAGATGCATTGTACGAGAAACTGGAGACACTGTTTGTTTATGCTTCTATGCGCAAGGATGAAGATACAACAAACAGCGAGTATCAGGGAATGTTTGACCGGGCAATGCAATTGTTCGTACGCGCCTCAACGGTTAGCTCGTATATTGAACCAGAGATTCTTGCTCTTGCTCAAACAACGCTTGATACATTTGTCAAAGAGACTCCTGGACTAGATCTTTATAGGCAGCAACTTGATGATATTAACCGCAATCGTCCACACGTGCGGTCTGCTGAAGTAGAGGCAGTACTGGCGGCAGCAGGTGAGGTATCTGAAGTTCCTGATAGCATTTTTTCGATGATTGATAATGCTGACTTGAAACTTCCAGATATTCAAAATGAGAAAGGTGAAGAGGTCCCACTGACCAAGGGAAATTACCTGGTCTATATTCGTAGCACTGATCGAAGAGTTCGTAAGGAAGCGTTCGAGGGCATGCATGGGACGTTTCTCAAGCAGCGTAACACCATTGCAGCTACGCTGGGAGGCCAGGTCAAAAGTAACATCTTTTTTTCGAGGCAACGTCATTTTAGCTCTAGCCGCGAGAGAGCGCTGGCACGCTACAATATTCCCGTAAGCGTTTATGATAACCTGGTAGAAACGGTTGGTCAGCATATTCATCTTCTCAATCGGTATATGAAATTACGCAAACGATTGCTTCAGCTCGATGAGTTGCATATGTATGACCTGTACGTGCCAATTGTGAAGGAAACTGCTGACGAAATAACTTATAATGAAGCATGTGATGTGGTTGTTGCAGCATTGTCTCCTTTGGGCGAGAATTATACGAACATTTTGCGACGGGCCTTTCAAGAACGATGGATCGATGTTTATGAGACTCCTGGGAAACGGGGTGGAGCATACAGCGGAGGTGGGTATAAAACTCGCCCGTTTATCTTACTAAACTTCCAGAATAAACGCGATAGCATGTATACGTTAGCCCATGAACTAGGACATTCCTTACATTCGTACCATACAAGGCACAATCAGCCGTTCCAGTATGGAGACTACACCATCTTTGTAGCAGAGGTTGCTTCAACGTTAAACGAGGGTTTATTGACCGAGTACCTGTTGAGGAAAACCGATGATCCGGCGGAGCGTCTGAGTATTCTCAATCATTCTTTAGAAGATTTGCGGGGCACACTTTTCAGGCAGACGATGTTTGCAGAGTATGAGCAGCAAATCCATAGCCAGGCGGAGCAAGGACAACCATTGACTGCCGATTCGTTGAGCACAATGTACCGAGCGTTGAATGAAAAATATTATGGTGGAGAGGCAGTCATTGATGAATTAATAGACATAGAATGGGCACGCATACCACATTTTTATTACAACTTCTATGTCTATCAATATGCGACAGGCATTTCGGCAGCGAGCGCTCTTGTGCAGAAGATATTGCAGGAAGGGCAACCAGCGGTTCAGCGATATATTGCGTTCCTCAGTTCAGGGTCTTCAGATTATAGTATTGAGTTGCTGAAGAAGGCAGGGGTGGATATGACCTCACCCGAGCCGGTACGGCAAGCATTGCAGCTGTTCGATGCACACCTGACACAGATGGAGGAGTTGTTGGGGTAATACCATCTAGAGTATTAGTGGCGAAGCGCTCAATTGAGCGCTTCTTTTTGGTTTAAAAAATATAATTTCTGGTTGTTGCCCCTTTTGTGACTAAGGAGAAAAGAAGGTTGATTTATGGTCCTAATGATGGTTCGAGTGCCAGAAGTCTCCAAAAAATTTGCCTAAAATGGCACCCAGTATTCCTGCTAAAAGTGCTAATGGAAGTGTGAGCAAAGTTGATGACCATACTGGTTCAAAGATACTTACCCCAGCTGGCAATGGGAGCAAAAATGGAATGCTCAATATAATTTCAACAATTAGTGGTGGTAGGATCAAGGCTGGTAGAGCGGCTAAGGATCCTATTAGAAGGATATTGGAGCGTGAGTTGTTGTTTGCAGCACTCAAGGTTGAGAAAAGAATACTTTCGACTATTAATGCTATTGCTACGTAAACGAGAGGCAGGAGCGCCAGTGTTACGTTAAAGACAGGCAGCCGCCCGGGTAGATGTGGGAAACGGTAATGTAGCCCAAGTTGCACAACCATGATACGAATCGCTAGCGGGACAAAGGACATGGTATATAACGTCTCAATCCATAACAGTAACGAGGTTTTGAATGCACTACTGCGTTTTCTTGTGAACATAGCAGCAGCAACCAAACAGAATGCTCCCATGAATGCCAGGGGAAGCGGATATGTGATGAATTGTAGTGGTCCGAGTGTAACAGGGATAAAAGCTGTATCAGCGGGAATGGTTAGATTCATATATGCTGAAAGAACAAGAAGCATTCCCCATTCAAGTCCGCTCAGTCCGAGGAAGAGGCGCGGTTGATAAGTTGATCGATGTTCGATTACAGTTTCGGAGGCAAAGACAAAAGCGATTCCCAATCCGACAATAATGCCACCAATAGTACCCATCAGGTGGAAGGGGGACCATAACGTCACATCTATACCATATAGAATATGCCAGTAGTTATCCAAGGGAGCAGCCAGCAAGTCGATGAATGCACCAAAGCCCAGGATTACGTATCCAAGAGGAGCGTGAAAGAAGTGTAGCACCCTTATGGTCGAATTGTCATCGACTCCAGGTTTCTTTTTGTAGTATCGAAATGTATCGGCCAGTACCACAAACAAGGCTATAAAACCGGAGACTGCAATGCCGCTATATAGCATGATGTGTGGTGGCGTGAAGAATTCATTACGGCCAACAAGGTCATGCCAATTTCTATCCCATGCCAAACCAAGTTCAGCCTGTAGAGCCAGAATAAATATGACCCAGGCACTGATGCGACGTAACCTTCGTTCAATGATATCAGATTGTTTAGAAAATCGGGTTAGTGAAGATTCTTGACTGTTTGTGTTTATAGATAACCTAGCCAAATTATTTTAAATTCGAAGCACATCTTTTGATTATTGTACCATGCATAGTGCCCATATTGCTTGCAATTCATACTTACTACTGCTACTATGATGCCGCTAATTTGATTTTCTTACCGTATTTAAGAGCATATAAATGAGCAATACATACGAGTGTGGTTAATAGTCCATACAAATGGAGTCATTGCAGGCGATGAAGCCATGGTTGGATTACCTGTTACACGACGCGTCGTTTTATTGAAAGATGCGCTACTTTTTGTAGTATCTATTCCTGTTTACGTTCCGATCGTCCAGGGATCTTTTTCCTGACACTACATAACGATACTCATCCTGGGATTTTGAAAGCGTTAGATGCAAGGAACATTGCTTATCATATTCAGCGTTTCTATTCTGTTCCAGGTGTTGACCTATTGCTCATCACTCCATTGAGCCGCACAGTTTCGCCACTTGATCCAGCTTTTAGCAATTTGTTTCAAGTAGTGTTTAGAGGATGTGTAACCCAATAACCACTATGAAATAATCTAGATGTGGTAATGTTCCGATTTGGCCTGGAGTGGTCTATAGAGGCTTATAAATAACATACCCGTCATAGACAAGGTGTATAAATTGTTTTGGTGAATGCGCTATCTTTCTGGCAATTGGAACAAGCTGGCTTGCTCCTACTGGAAAAACATATGCCGCATTAGGATCAGATTTCACAATAATAACATACGGTAGATAGCGATTGTAACGTGGGTGAAGAGCATCATCAATGCTAGTACAAATGATTTGTTCCTTAGCCAAAAATGCGGTGCTATCACACGTCCAATATTCAGTATAAAAGTGGCTTATCTTTAATTGTGAAAGTTTATTGATAAGCGCATCCTGTTGTTGGTTATAAGCCTGTACAGTGGGTATTTCGAGAAAGGCATTGATTGTTCCTACAAGTAAAAGTATGACCAAGAGAGCTAATAAGCATCTTCCCAAAATTGTTTTTAGTGTTGAGAAGTTGAAGGCAAGGAGTGAGAATTTCTCTCCATGAGTACCAGTATTTTCGGCGGAAGTGCTCTTAGATGAAAGACTATGACCACTAGACAATTCCCAAAGCGGCCATATGAGCGCAGGCGTAGAAATCAACAAGCCAATGAGGTAGCGTGAATCCGGCGGAAATGCTGCTGAAATTGGACTAGAAATATACAGATATAGGATTAATGCGGCTGAACATAACAGCATAAGTCCGGCAGAATTTCGAATGAGAGCCTGTTTTTTGCTTATAGCCCATGGGTTACCTTGATTTCTTCTACACAAATCCCAGATATTTTTGATGGTTGAATAAGTTGAAATTGACCAGAGTATGGTAAAACCAAGGCTCCAGACAAGAGCAATGATGGCCTGACTCAGATTGCCGTGTAAAATTGAACATGTAGAGCTTTCGTGGCCCAGGTATCCTGAAAGCCTGAATTGAGTATAGGCATCGAAGCAGAAAGGTTGACCACCAATGGCCGCAGGTAGAGTAGTTAAAAATGTTCCCCGCAATTGGGGGCCAAAGGGGATAATGCCGTGATAATGCATGTTAGCTAACTGGAGGTTGCCATTATTATGCAGGTCTTTGAGAACTATTAAGGTATTGAGATTGGAGGGCGCATTGAGATTATAGATTATGAGCGGAGTTGAGCCGAGTAAAAGACCCAGAATGAGAAATAACACAGCTCCTTTCAATAATTCTTTCAAGCAAAATATGACCAGAAACAAACCAGAAAGCAGAATAAAACTGAGCATCAGGAAATCGCTCCAGAAACCAAGGCCGCAAACAATCCCCCAACCAGCATACGTAAAAAGCCGCAACCATTTTGTACGAGGAGGAATATATTGATCATGGGAGATCGAAAGCCATGCGACCAGTAGCATGGAAAGCGAACCGAAAAAAAGCAATTCTGGGTAACCCCCAAGGGCAACTAATTCCGTATCAAGCATTATGCATGATCCCAAACTCAAGATGATCAGTGTGATTAAAGCCAGTTTTTTCGAATAGAGCAAGGTAGTTAGAAGATACATATTGGCTAGAAAAAGTGCATAGAATAAAATAGGGCCAAGCCTTAATGCAAAGACAGATGCGCCAAAAAGTGAAAAGAAGAATGATCCTAGATAAGCTTCCAAAGTTCCCATATAGTTTTGGCCATAATAGAAGATGGGATGCTCACCTTTTAAAAGGATATGCATCGCCATTATGCCCATAGTACTTTCATCGGCATTGCTGTGGGGCCAGCCAAAGGCGATCAGCACGATCCGAATGAGTGTGGCTACTGTAATGATGAGAATAGCTAGTATTCCATAAGATCCAATTTTCAAATGTTTGGAATGAAACAGCATACAAAGAGAACCTTCCAAATAGTGTTTTCAAAATACTTAGTGCCTATAATTTATGAACCATCGATTTCGATACCGTAATTATTCTAGGACTATTTGTCAAGGTGGAACATATCTCCAAGTAACTTTTCGTATAGTCGAATTCGGGTGAAGTATCTTGGGTGTGTTTTCAGATGGTATGAAATGGATGAGTTTTCATTAAATCAGGGGTGGGGATTTCCCACCCCTGTATGGTTCAATGAGCATCAATGAAGTTTGTAAAGAGTTGGAGAACTTCTTCTTGTTTTTCCACATGTGGGGAATGACCGCAATCAGCAAGTTGTATGTCTTGATAATCTCCCCCATTGGCTTTGTAGCTTTCGAGTACTGTGCGTACCTGTGTTTTCATGGGTTGTGGAGGGTAGGTTTTAGCTCCGGGCCATGCGGGGACTGCTCCGATCTGACCGAGGTAGCCAAAGTCGAAGAATGATGTGTCAGAAACTATTTGATCGTCAGCACCATGTATCCATAGTACTGGCGGTTTTGTACTCACATTGGCAAAGTCGCTCTGGTTCATATACTTAGGAGAGAGGGCATTATTCACTCCGAGCCTACCAGGTGCTACATTTGGCCAGTTATCTGAGGTGGTCATGTCGCCTGGATAGTTGCCAGGGGCTACTTTGGTTGTGAGCAAGGATGAAAGATAGATCTCTTCACGATCTGGGGATGTTCTAAATGGTGGTTTGTAATAGAATGTATGGATAGTGGTACGGGGCGAGAACTGTTCATTGCCACGATCTCCTTGAGCGATACGCTGCACGAAATCAGGATTAGCTGTACCACCTCCACTGCCCGCAAAGTCTGACCAGGTTGGAGTTCCTATCGCATCTTTTGTGCCGCCAAAGCCAAAGGGTGATCCCGGTGATTCGAGGGTGAGGGATCGAATTTTACCTGGATGATCAATGGCATATTGCATAACAATATTACCACCTAATGACCATCCCAGTAAATGAAAGGCATTCAGACCTACAGCTTGAACGAATGCATCGAGATCGTCTGAGAAATCACGTACACCCCTGGTGGCATCAACCGGTAGGACTTCACTATCACCATAGCCACGCATGTCTGGAGCGTATATAGTGAATTGACCTTTTGCAGCAAGAGCTAGCATGAAGTCCTGAAAGTAGTGTGAAGAAGAGCAGTTGCCATGTATTAAAATGATGGGTGTGCTTCCGTTGCCTGCCTCAAGATAAGTAACCTCAAGGCGGTCTATCTTAACTTTCTTCTGGGTTATACCGGGTAGAAGTTGAACTGTACTCAATGATTATGTAAAACCTCCTCTTTTCAGGCGTATTGATGTGAATATTGTATCATTACGTTCGTTTTCTGATTAGGACTCATGGTCATGAGAGGCATATGTGTGAATTTGCTCAGCCTGATATGGTGGCTGAGCAAATAACTAGATTGTAAGAAATGTTATCTCTGCTTTATAAATTATGCTTGTTACGGATTAGAAGTGAGGTTTTTGGTCGGCTTCGCGATTGTGTTTTTGTCGAGCTTTTTGCTGGCTTCCTGTATTTTTTTGTTGGTGTATGCGCGAGCAAACAGGAAAGCGACAGCGATACATAAGAGTATCGGGGTGAAGATGGCAATAAACAGAGGGGTCTTCAGTGCAACAAAGACAAATTGTAATATAGGTGCAAGAATAAGCAAAAGCGTAGCCATCAAAGTAAGAACCATTGTCCAGTGGTATTTTATATGTTGCTCCATGGTCGAATAGCGGTATTGAGCTTGCTGGCTGATTCTTTTCTGCTGGTCAATCAAATTTTGACGCTCTACCGCGATTCTCTCACGTTCAATAGCCACTTCTTGTTCGAGCAATTCGGATTTGTATTGTGCCTGGTGAATCAAAGAGAGCAGTTCGGCAACATGTTGATCTTCCGTCTGCTTCATATGAAGCTCAACTGTTTTTGCAACATCACGTAAAAGGGGGGGTGTATGTTCGGGAGTGAGTATAATTGTGCTAGCGGCTTCAGCTACCATTTTTTCGGCTTCTTCCGAGACATTTTCGTGGAAGGAGCGATCAAGTTCTTTGTAGCGCCTCTTTAATTCCTGGTTATCTAGCTCAAGCTGATTACGCTCTTCGATTGCTTCTCGCAAATGTATTTCATATTGTTCTATTACAGTTTGCTTGTTACGATTCAGGCTGTCGATTTCTTGTTCTAATTGGGCCTGAGCTTGTCTGTATTGATAGATAAGATGTTGTTGTTCATCAAACTTCCAGCGAAGGCGTTTGTTTTCCTCTCGCAATTGTGCTACGTGGCGATAGGCGGCTTTCCCATTGGGAATATCGCCGTTCATTTTCGGAAGCATATCTGTGTGTCTTTGTTTCTTCTCGTTGATGATTTCCCGCCGATTTGCTACACGTGTTGAACGATCGATAGACTCTTGTGATGTATTAAAGTCTGCATCATCAGGTGAAAACATAATGAATCAATCCCCTTGAAAGTACTTTGGGATAGCAAAAGTATTGTGTGCCAATTATGTGAATTATGACAATCAGTTAGAAAATACGCTCTCTTGTACAATTATGCATGTATAAAAATAAATTTGCAAGTGTTGACCTCCTGATTTGTGGATTAACACTTGCATTTTTCTACTCCACACCCCTTAAGTGAAGTGCCGTGATATAATCCCCACAGTGCTTTTACACAGGGAATGGAGGTAGTTATCCGGGCTCATTGACTAATTTTATTGCAATAGGAGAATAACTTTATGGATGTGTTCAGGAAAATTCTGACTGGAAGCCGATTTCTGATCATTATTTCTGTATTAGGAACTTTGATTGGTTCGATCATTGTGCTTGGCTACAGTGCGGCTACAGTAATAGGGGTCTTGATAAGTATTATTTTCCAGCATCAATTTTCAACTAACGAGGTAAAAATAGTGGCAGCTTCGAGTGTTGAGTTGATAGATCTGTTCTTATTAAGCACCATACTTTACATCGTTTCGCTTGGACTTTATAAGCTTTTTATTGATGGAACTTTACCTCTTCCAAGTTGGCTTGTGATAACCGACCTGAATGATCTCAAAGAGAGAATTCTAGGTGTGATAATGGTATTGCTAGCAATTACTTTTCTAGGCTATTTAGTTGAATGGCACTTTGGCGATTATAGCATTGCGGCTGTGGGTGTTGCCATTGCGCTCGTGCTTTTCGCAGTTGGTTATTCGCTTTCAAAGGGTGCTTTGAGTGGCCAACTTGCTTCAGAAAATCAAAAAGAGAATAGGAACGGAGAGAGCCAGATGGTGGATACACAGAAGTAAGATACTTAGACCTGTTGTTGTTCCTGTTTATTCGTTTACCTATATGGAGAAAAGGACATGACCACTACACAGAGAGGCGCCCCCCTTTTCCCGATAACTTCAGGAAGTATGCCGTCTTCGACACAAGAGGGAATGGATGTTGCTATTGAGGCATTACAAGAGCATAAGGATGAATGGGTCACCTTTAGCATTCGTGATCGCATCGTTCTGGTTGATCGATTAATAAGGGATTTTGCGGATATTGCAGAACATTGGGTTGATGCTTCGATTAGAGCTAAAGGGATTGCAGAAGACCCTCTTTGTGTGGGTGAAGAATGGGCAGCTGGGGCCTGGCCTGTACTCAAAAACTTGCGACAATTGCGGCAGTCGTTAGTTGGTATCGAGGTTGAAGAACATCCGAAGATACCAGGGCGTGTGACGACAAACGCAAGCGGGCAGGTCGTAGCCCAGGTTTTTCCGCAAACAATTTATGACCGACTCTTTTTTGAAAGAATCAGAGGCGAGATCTGGATGGAGCCGGATGTGACTATAGAAGGCCTATTTCAGACGCAGGCAGTTATATATCATGACAAGGAACACAAAGGAAAAGTTGCACTTGTGCTTGGGGCAGGAAATGTCTCGAGCATTGGCCCACTGGATGTAATCTATAAGCTGTTTGTGGAAGACCAAGTAGTGTTATTTAAGGCCAATCCGGTAAATGCCTATCTAGGACCACTCATGGGTGAAGCTTTTCGTGCACTCATAGATCTTGGTTTTTTGCGAATTGTATACGGAGGAGCGGCTGAGGGAGCTTATTTGTGCAATCATGATGGGATTGAGGAAATCCATATTACAGGCTCAGATAAAACGTTTGATGCAATCGTTTTCGGTTCTGGCACTGAAGGCGAGAAGCGCAAGGCGGAAGAAACACCACTGCTTCACAAACGGGTCACGGGGGAATTGGGCAACGTCAGTCCGGTTATAGTGGTTCCAGGCAATTGGAGTAAGGCTGAACTAGTATATCAGGCTGAACATATCGATACAATGCTAACAAACAACGCTGGTTTTAATTGTAATGCTACAAGGGTGATTATCCAGGATGCGGATTGGCCTCAGCGGAGTACACTATTGATGGAAATGCGCAGGGTGCTATCGCAAATACCAGTGCGCCAGGCTTATTATCCAGGAGCGTTAGAAAGACATCGGATGTTTATCGAGGAGCATCCAGAAGCCGAACAAATAGGCGCCTCATCGGAAACGGAACTACCCTGGACCTTGATAGCAGGTGTTGATTCCAGTAAGATCGATGATGTTTGTTTTACGACCGAGGCTTTTTGCAGTCTATTTGCTGAAACTACTTTACAAGCGAAAAGCATACCAGAATACATCGATAAGGCGGTTGAATTTGCTAATAGACATATCTGGGGATCACTCAACGCAACGATTATTGTGCATCCTGAATCTTTGAAAGATCCAAATATAAAAGCTGCGATAGAGCAGGCAATAGCAAATCTCAGATATGGAACAGTGGGTATTAATATATGGGCCGGAGCTGGCTTCACATTTGGGACTACTACGTGGGGAGCATTTCCAGGCCATGAATTATATAACATACAGTCAGGGATGGGTGTTGTACACAACACGTTGATGTTTTCCAAGCCACAAAAAAGTGTTATCTGGGGGCCATTCAGAGGAGCACTCACTCCACCCTGGTTTGTCACTCGTGGTAATATTGCACGAAAGTTATTCCCAAAGCTGGTGGCATTCGAGGCAGCACCATCTCCACTCAAGGTCCCAGGAATCCTGGCAGCAGCGCTAGGTGTTTAAGCACTTTGAGCGATGTCCAAAGACTGTGGTGAGTATGCTTGTGGTAACAAGTACTTACCCAGGTCTTTTTTATCTACGGTGTTGGTGAAGGTGTGTCTGAACTCGTGGGTGTAGGGGACCCTGTAGGAGTGCCTGACGACGAAGGAGAGGCTCTTTTAGTAGGCGCCGGAGATACCAGTATGGCTGTAAAGTAAGCTGCCTTTGGTATCGTACATGTTACCTGAGGAGAGGTCGAGGAAAATACAATAGTGATAGTGACGAGTTTATAGATCGCACTCGGTTTAATAACAATCGGGAAAACTGCTAGCCCATCGGAAGTCGTGGTTGTTGTCTGGGTATCAACAGTGCCATCCGGCCATGATATGGTTGCTGTAGCCGAAGCTCCCCCAATACCCACAGGATTACCATCGACAATTTTGGTAAATTTTCCGAAAACGCTGATGGTGCTGGTTGAAGTGTAAGCGGGTGACGTATTGGTCGCCCAGCCACCACAATAATATGGGCTGAGGGTTGGAGTTGGAGAGCCAATACCCTGTCCCAGGTTGATAGTGACAGTGACAGCGGGAGTGCCAGGGTTAAGCTGAGTACTGTTATTACTACAAGCAATAACCAGAATACTGATAAAAAAGAGGGCAGAAATCGCGATGCATTTGATTGTAAGATTGAAAAAATTATTGATTTTATCCCGTTTGGGTAACATAGGAAACAGGTCACTTTCAGATACTTGATTATTGGGATGGTATTGAGAGATATTTGAGTTAGTATAGCATGGTACTGATAAGTTGCAGTAAAATCACATTTTTGTCTACCAAAAAAGTACTATAGAGTTTTACATGTAAGTATCATTACAATAAACGTAATGAGAGGGAGATAATGACTTATATTAGCCAAGAACTCAGGTATGGCATGCATTTACAAAATCAAACGAGATATCTGGCCCGCAATGGATTTTCATATAGCCTAATATCTCGTGAGGTTAAGACTGCATAGATATTGTTGACTAGAGTCCAAATTATTGCACGTTAACGGTTAAATTCATGCCAGGATGAATCGTACAGTACAATTGGAATGAACCAGCGGTGTTGAAAGGGCCAACGGCTGCACTATCATTGCCATTAAATGTGAGGTTGACAGTTGGCGCTCCAGGTTCAGTTTTGGAAACAGGCGTGTTGCCATTCCAGGTGCCATTTTTGATAATGTGCTCTGCAGATGAATCGTCTACCAGTGTCAGCATATCGCCCTTTTTGATATTTATTGAACTTACAAGGAAGCTAGCTCCGCCCATGTGAACCGTCGGTCCCTGTGGGACATTAGCCGAATCATAAACTGCACAAGCAGCGAGGATGGTGGTCAATACGCTACATAGGAGAAAGCCTACAAGTAACTTTTTATACATGAGAGTTCCTTTCGGTTATGAATAATGTATATTGCCTTTCTGGCCGTTCGATACCAATTGCTTGTGAGTGATGGAAAGGCAAGTAGATATCCTCATATACATCATAGCAGGAAGATCAATCGGGTTCCAGTATTTCGGAGCCTAATTTAATGGCACATTCATCAATATCGCGAGAAATGTCTTCATTGCTTGAAGCTGAGAAGCTTGACGGTCAGATTCGCCAGATGCTAAAATCCTAGTAAATTGGTCTGATTAGAGAACACCAGGAGAAGAGCGTGGTGAAAGTAGAAGAACCTTTGAGCGCTACAGTAGAAGAATACCTGGAGACGATATACAACATGAACGCGGAGGAGGAAGTTGTTATTGGCGCTAGATTGGCCGAGAAATTTCATGTTTCTGCACCAACTGTGACGGAGATGTTGAAACGTTTAGTGCGGGATGGATATATAGAGATGGATGCAAAGCGACAGGTGACGCTAACTGAAAGCGGTAACCAGGCCGCTGAAGCAGTGTTGCGACGACATCGTCTGACGGAACGTTTTCTAGTTGATATGCTGGGTATGCAATGGCATGAGGTACATGAAGAGGCATGTCGATTGGAACATTTTATATCGGGTGCTGTGGAAGATCGAGTAATAGCAAGTTTGAACAACCCAACAACCTGCCCTCACGGAAATCCGATTCCTGGATCTGTGGCGAGTGCACGAACTTATCTTCGGGATCAAGGGGCAGTTCGTTTATCCACGTTGACTAACATGGAAAAGGCTACAATTCTGTTGATCTCAGAAGTAGTTGAGGATGAAGAAGCGTTAATTCTGTATTTGCATGACAAAGGTTTGACACCAGGCACTCAATTAACGGTGTTAAGTAATGACGGAGAGAAAGAATCACCAGATCAGCGGGTGGAAAGTTTCAAATTGTTAGTTGGAGGGCGGGAGGTGTGTATCAGCAAGACGGTAGCGAGTAAAATCTGGGTAACATGTTAGGACAGTGAGTATTTTGTAATGTTGTGAATTTCTTCACCTTGACTTTCTTTATTAGGGTATGCTAATATCTGACTGATTTAGTAGGAATTGTGGCGGTGGTCATTTTATTAAAAATACTTCAATAAGAAGGTCGTGTATGATAGCAACATTCGTTCTTTTCCTCCGTGAGGGACTGGAAGCCAGCCTTATTGTTAGCATCCTCTTAGCCGCGCTACGTCAATTAGGCCAGATGGACAAGGCCCGTGCTGTCTGGATTGGAGTCTGTCTAGCGATTGCTGCTTCTCTGGCTGGTGGGCTAGCTTTATATATCACTGTACATGATTATGTCGGTACCACATTCCAGACTATATTTGAAACAATTACGTATCTTGTAGCCGTCATTCTCCTGACTTCCATGACTTTCTGGATGCAACGGCATAGCAGGTCTTTGAAACGCGAAATAACGGCAAAAGCGAGTGCCTCTGGTTCTGCTTTTGCGCTTGGACTATTAGCATTTTCAACTGTGGGGCGCGAGGGCTTAGAAACTGCGGTCTTCACCCTGGCTTTTGCTTTCCGCACGAATGGCTTGTTATTATTGACCGGCGCATGTCTGGGTCTCCTGGCATCGATATGTTTGTGCTTTATGATCTATCGACTAGGTTATCGTCTGGATTTTCGCATCTTTTTCAGGGTTATGGGGATACTTCTGCTTTTTTTTGCAGCCGGATTACTGGCTGATGCTGTCCAGAATATGCAGGAGTTAGGTTGGATTACAGTCGGCACGATGCCTCTTTGGAATACTGCGCACATACTTGCTGAAGATAGTACGCTGGGAGATATGTTACATACATTTCTAGGTTATGCCGAGGCACCGACTATCTTGCAGGGATTCGTTTATACGCTTTACCTGCTTATTGCAGGCGGTATATTTACCTGGATTACGCGGAGACCAATTGGTGGAAAAACCACCCCTTCACCATCGGCCCATTTAACGACAAACGAGCAAATGCAACGTGGTTCATAAGATCAGGAATTTTCGAATTTCGTCGAAAAATCGATAGATTTTGATGTAATTCGTGTTGTTTTACTGATTTTGCCCCGAATAATTGATAATCTTCTGGCTTCGGGTTATAATTATACATATCAGATATAAAATGTAGCTGTGCTGTAGTCTTATTCCCTATTTCCCAAGAAAGGGAGTAACCCTGCTAGCCCTTGGTCGAGAGGGCTCAAAAAAAATAGT
>Ga0187766_10000540_pt1 | contig 21138 bp, 19 predicted proteins | sample 0216_QUI02_MP05__4_FD_132971 | JGI IMG/M metagenome (GOLD analysis project Ga0187766, IMG submission 132971) | Tropical peat soil microbial communities from peatlands in Department of Meta, Colombia - 0216_QUI02_MP05_20_MG | ecosystem: Environmental > Terrestrial > Soil > Wetlands > Peat ... | reverse complement strand
TCGGCGAAGTTGATCGAGATGCGCGAGAAGTCCGGCGCCAGCGGCACCACCCGGTCGCGGTTGCCGAAGTAGAGCGGGTAGAGCGACGAGTAGCCGACGTCGCCGAAGCTGAGCGTGAGGATGTGGCGCGGCCCCCAGAACGCCTCCTCGAGCCAGCTCACGCGCCGCTCGCTGATCGCGTCGTGGATCGGCAGATCGAGGCGGGCCAGCCAGTCCAGGCTCGCCAGCTCGGGCCGCCACGGGATCCGGACGAGCGTGGCCGGCCGCGCCCCGCGCGCCAGCCCCTCCGGGCGCGCGAAGGTGACGAACGGAGCCGGGGCGAGCTGCCGCAGGCCGGCCGCCCCGGTCCCCGCGCCCATCTGGGCGCGGCTGCGCGCGGTGAGCGCGATCTCTCCGTGCGAGACCACCTTGAAGCCCGCGGCCGTCACCTGGCTGGCGAGCGCGGGATCCAGATGGTCCGAGCCCTGCAGGTCACCCGGCCAGAGCAGGTAGAGATCCTGGGCGAACTCCGACGGGTCGCGGGCGGGCGGCGGCGCCACGCTGAACGAGATCTGGATCGTCAGCGGGCCGGGACGGTGCGCGACGTCCTGCTCCCGCACGTTCGCGGTGATGAAGACCGGCGCGATCCAGAACTCGGGATGCGGCTTCGACGCGATGAAGACCTGCGCGGCCGCGGGCCCGGGACCGAGCGCCCCGGCCAGCGCGAGCAGCGTCAGGGCCGTCCGGCGGACCGCGCGGCCGCGGCCGCTCACCGCGTCGGGTCCTCCCCCACCCGCACGAGCAGCTTGCCGAAGTTCTTGCCCTGGAGCAGGCCGATGAAGGCCTCGGGCGCCTTCTCGAGCCCGACCACGATGTCCTCGCGGTGCTTGAGTCGCCCCTCGCGCAGCCAGGCGCCGCAGTCCTTGAGGAACTCGCCCATGCGGGCCATGTGGTCGGAGACGATGAACCCCTGGATCAGCGCCCGGTTGAAGAGGAGCGGGCGCAGGTTCGGGCCGGGCGTGATGTCGGTGGCGTTGTACTCGGAGATGAGCCCGCAGAGCGGGATGCGCGCGTTCTGGTTCAGGAGCTGCATCACCGCGCGCAGCACGTCGCCGCCCACGTTCTCGAAGTACACGTCGATGCCCTTGGGGCAGGCGTCCCGGAGCGCCCCGAGCAGATCGCCCTTCTTGTAGTTCACGCACGCGTCGAAACCCAGCTCGCGCACGACGTAGTCGCACTTGTCCTGAAACCCGGCCACGCCGACCGCGCGGGCGCCCTTGATCTTCGCGATCTGGCCCACCGCGGAGCCGACGGCGCCGGAGGCCGCGGACACGACGACGGTCTCGCCCGCCCGGGGCCGGCCGATGTCGAGCAGCCCCACGTAGGCGGTCATGCCGGGCATGCCGAGCACGCCGAGCGCGGTGGAGATGGGCGCCTGCTTGAGATCGAGCCGGCGCAGCCCCGCGCCCTTGGAGACCGCGTGCGACTGCCAGCCGTCGTAGCCCAGCACGAAGTCGCCCCGGCCGAGCCCCGCGTGCCTCGACTCGAGCACCTCTCCCACGGTGCCGCCCACGATCACCTGTCCCGGCTCGACCGATTGCGCGTACGAGCGGGCGCCGCTGATGCGACCGCGCATGTACGGATCGAGCGAGAGGTAGACGGTCCGGCACAGCACCTCGCCGTCCTTCGGCGAGGGCAGCGGAGATTCGACCAGCTCGAAGTCGCCCGGCTTGGGCATCCCCACTGGCCGGCTGCGCAGCACGATCTGGCGGCTCACGGTTGTCATGATGATCCTCCCGGTCTTCGCGGCGGGGGCGACGCGCGCCTCCGATCCCCGCGCGCCCCATCCCCGATCAGCGCGGGTCGTCGCCCCAACGGTATTCGCGAGTGATCTCGTCGATACGGGCCTTGAGCCCGGCGTCCAGCGGCTTCTCCGTCGCGGGCAGCAGGTCGTCGAGCTGGTCCGGCCGGCTCGCGCCCACGATCGGAGCGGTGATCCCCGGCTCGGCCAGCACCCAGGCGAGCGCCAGCCGGGCGAGCGACATGGCAGCCTCCGCGGCCAGCGGACGCAGCGCCTCGACGGTGTCGAACTCCCGCTCGTGCCAGTAGCGGTCCTGGTAGCGCGTGGCGGCGGTGCCGAGGGTGAAGCGCGTGCCCGGCGTGGGCCCGGCGGCTCGGCGGTGCTTGCCGGAGAGAAAGCCGCCCGCGAGGGGGTTGTACGGGATGACCCCGAGGCCGTCCTCGCGGCAGAGAGGCAGCAGCTCGCGCTCGATCTGGCGGAAGAGCGCGTTGTAGCGCGGCTGCACCGAGTCGAAGCGGACGAGCCCCAGCGCCTCGCTGCGGCCCAGGGCGCGCGCCACCTGGTAGGCGTGGAAGTTGGAGCAGCCCACGTAGCGAGCCTTGCCCGCCCGCACGACGTCGTCCAGCGCGCGCAGCGTCTCGTCGATCGGCGTGTGCGGATCCGGATGATGGAGCTGGTAGAGATCGACGTAGTCGGTGCGCAGCCGGCGCAGCGAGCCGTCGATGGCGTCGAGCACGTGCTTGCGCGAGGCGCCGCGGTCCCACGGCCGGCCGCTCATCGCCCCCGAGCACTTCGTCGCGAGCACGAAGTCGTGGCGGCGGCCGGCGAGCCAGAGGACGAGGATCTCCTCGGTGCGCCCCACCGTCTCGAAGCCGCCGCCGAGCGGGTAGACGTCGGCGGTGTCGAGGAAGGTGACGCCGCCCGCGGCCGCGCGGTCCAGGATCGCGGCGGAGGTGGCCTCGTCGCACTGCAGGCCGAACGTCATCGTGCCGAGGCAGAGGCGCGAAACGCTGAGCCCGGTGCGCCCCAGGCGAACGTGGCGCATAGGGTTGACAGCGTAGCCGAGGGGCATCCGGTGGGCAAGCGGCGGCGCGGGATGCTATAAGAGACGGCGATGGAATATCGCGTGCTCGGGCGGACCGGACTGCGCGTGTCGGCTCTGACCTTCGGCTGCGGCGACGTGGGCGGCTTGATGGTGCGGGGGGCGCCGGCGGATCGCGAGCGCGGGGTGGCGCGCGCGCTCGAGCTGGGGATCAACTACCTCGACACCGCGCCCGCCTACGGCTCGGGGGAGTCCGAGAAGAACCTGGGCCAGGTGCTGCGCGCGCTCAAGCCCTCCGCGATCGTGGGCACCAAGTGGCGGCTCGCGGCGGGGGATCTGGCGAACGCGGCGGGGGCCGTGGCGCGCTCGGTCGAGACGAGCCTGGGGCGGCTCGGCCTCGAGCGCGTGGACCTGCTGCACCTGCACAACCTGATCGGCCGCGTGGGGGACGAGCGGCCACTCGGCGTCGGCCGCGTGCTGGACGCGGTGGTGCCGGCGGTGCGGCGGCTGCAGGAGCAGGGCAAGGTGCGCTTCTTCGGGGTCACCGCCTCCGGCGAGACCGGCGCCCTCCATCGCGCGCTGGCCAGCGGGGCCATCGACACCGCCCAGGTCGTCTTCAACCTGCTGAACCCGAGCGGCGCGTACGAGGTGCCGGCCGGCTTCCCGGCCCAGGACTACGACCGCCTCCTCCTGCTGGCCCGCGAGCAGGGCGTCGGGGCCATCGGCATCCGGGCGGTGGCGGGCGGCGCGCTCAGCGGGCAGGTGGCGCGGCATCCGACCGCGATTCCGGCGGTCGCCCCGATCGCGACGGGCCCCGACTACGCGACCGACGTGATGCGGGCGCGCGCCTTCGAGCCGCTGGTCGCGCGCGGGTACGCCGCGAGCCTGATCGAGGCCGCGCTGCGCTTCACGATCACGGGCGACGCGCTCTCCACCGTGCAGATCGGCTGCTCCGACCTCGCCCAGCTCGAGGAGGCCGTCGCCGCCATCAACAAGGGTCCGCTCCCCCCGCCCGCCCTCGAGAGCATTCGCGCGACCTGGCAGCAGCTCAAGTAGGGGTCAGGTCTTGCATTACGACAATGTCGTAGTGCAAGACCTGACCCCGGTCGGTCAACGGTTGGGGCCGCGGCCCATGGGATAGGGCTGCCAGCGGATCAGCGAGGTCTTCGGAAGCACGCCCGGGTTGACCGCGGAGCGCGGCCACTTGCCCTGGAGCACGGTGGCGATCTCGCGGCCGAGCCGCCGCCGCGTCTCCGGCGCCATGCGCGCGGTCGCCGAGGCAATGTGAGGGCTCACCAGGACGTTGTCCATGTGCAGCAGCGCATTGTTCGGGTCCACCGGCTCCACCTCGAACACGTCCAGCGCGGCGCCCGCGATCCACCCCTGACGTAGCGCCTCGGCGAGCGCCTTCTCGTCCACCGTCGGCCCCCGCCCGTTGTTGATGAAGATCGCGCCCTTCTTCATCGCGCGGAACTCGCGCTCGCCCATCATGTGGCGCGTCTCGCTGTTGAGCGGGGCGTGCATGGAGAGGAAGTCGGCGCGCTGGCACAGCTCGATCAGGCTCGTGACCGGCTCGACGCCCACCGCGGTCATCTCCAGCTCGGCCAGGAACGGATCGTAGGCGATCACCCGCAGCCCGAAGGCGTGACAGCGCCGCGCCACCGCCTTCGCCACGTTGCCGAACGAGATGAGGCCGATGGTCTGGCCGAAGAGCCGCGGGATGTTCGCGAAGTAGGGCCGCCCCTCCGCCCACTTGTTGTCGACCGTGAGCTGGTGCATGAGCCGCAGGCGCCGGTGCGCGGCCAGGAACATCGCCATCGTGTGATCGGCGACCTCGTCGATGAACACGTCCGGCACGTTGGTGACCACGATGCCGGCCTCGGTGGCCGCGTCCACGTCGACGGTGTCCGCGCCCACGCTGCCGAGCCCGATCACCTTACAGTTGCGCAGGCCCTTGATGATCGTGGCGGTGATGCGCCGGTTGCGCGCGATGACCGCGTCGGCGTCCTTCGCGGCGGCGATGAACTCCTCCTCGGTCTTGGCCGGAACTTCGACGATCTCGGCGCCGATGGGGTCGAGCGCCTCCCGCTCGATCTTGTACGCGCCCTCGGCCAGGTCAAAGGTGGTACCGCCCGACGGTTTCTGGATCACGACCTTGAACTTCGCGGTTCCGGGTGCCATGCCGACGACCTCCTAGGTGTTCACAGAGTGAGGTGCTGCGTCCGCGGCCCCCAAGCATACGCTTCGCCCGCGCCCGAAGTCGAGGCCCCGCGCCGAGGCTGCCCCTCTCCGGCGGCCTGTGCTACCGTGGCCCCGACATGCTCGTCGGCGCCTTCGCGGTCGCGCACACCCCGCAGCTCCTGATCCGGCCGCCCACCGAGGACCGCGACCTGGTGCTGCGCGTGCACGCGGCGATGGGGCGCGTCAAGGCGCGTCTCGAGGCCCTGCGGCCCGACGTCCTCGCGGTGGTGGCGGGGGATCACATCGAGGCGTTCTTCCTCGATTCGGTTCCCGCCCTGGCGGTCTACGTGGGTCGCGAGTGCTCGGGGACCTTCGGTCCCTACCGCTACCGCCTCGACATCCACGAGCCGCTGGCCCGCGCGGTGGTCGAGCAGGGCATCGAGCGGGGCTTCGACCTGCTCTACACGCAAGACGCGCCGCTCGACTACGCGTTCTACGTGCCGCTGCACTTCGTGATGCCGGCGCCGCCGCTGCCGATCGTGCCCCTGCACGTCAACGTGTACCTGCCGCCCCAGCCCACCCCGGCCCGCTGCCACGCCTGGGGCCAAGCGCTCGGCGACATCCTGCGCGCGCGGCCCGAGCGGGTGGCGCTGATCGCCTCGGGCGGCATGTCGCACTTCCCGGGCACCGACCGCTACGACTCGCCCGAGTTCGACTACGACCGCGGCGTGCTCGAGGTGCTGCGCGAGGGCCGCGGGCGCGAGCTGGCGCGGCTCACCGGCGAGGAGCTGGACAAGCGCGGCAACATCGAGCTACGCACGTGGATCACGCTGCTGGGCGCGATCGGCGACGCGCGCGCGCTCGTCTACTGCTACGAGCCCTCCTGGCACCACGGCAACGCGGTGGTGGAGTGGCCGCTCTGAGGAGCACGCGGTGAGCGACGAGGCGCACTACCGCTTCCCGCCGGCCAGCGCGTACCGGCTCAACCGCTGCCTGCACGCGCTCAAGTCCGACCGCGCCTTCGTCGAGCGCTTCCGGGCCGATACGCGCAGCGCGATGGCCGAGATGGGGCTCGACGAGACCGAGCAGGCGCTGCTCGCCCGGCTCGACCGCGACGGCCTCGTCGCGCGCGGGGCGCATCCCTACCTGGTCTTCATGGCCGGGCTGCGGCTCGGGATGCTCGCCGAGCCCGGCACGCTCGAATACTTCTAGCGAGCGATCGCCCTACCGGATCGCCCGCCCCGATCGCTCCTACGCCGTCGAGACCTCGAGGCGGGTCGCGACGAGCTTGGACCCACGCTCCTCGTAGAACGCCTTCACCCGCGCCCCTTCCTGCAGGTCCGCGAACTGCCCGGCCCGCCCGTTCACGGAGATCAGCGTGTCACGGTTGACCTCGAGCGTCTTGCCGAGCAGCCCGAGGAAGCCGACCGAGACGTCCACGGTCTCGCTCTGGCCATCGACCCGGGTCAGCCGGCCCTCGATGATGCCGGCCCGGGCCTCGACTCGCGCCAGCGACGGGCTGGACCCGGGGCGGGGCGCCGTCTGGGCGCCGGTCGGGGTCGGCAGGGTGGCGACCAGGAGCCCCGAGGCGAGCACGAGGCCCGCGGCCATCGTCCTTGTCATCCGCTCGTGCACCATGATTCGTCCTCCTCGTGAGGGAGCCGTCTCTGAGCGAGCTACTTTGGCCCCACTCACGCATACGTCGAAGCAAGGCGGATACCAGAGAAGACAAAGACGCCTTCCGGGACCTGAATGGCGCGCTGCACGCTCGGTCGCGGCGCGCGGGCCGTGTAAGGCTTACATCTTGGTCGCGTAAGTTGTTCCAGCGCGTCCGGAGGAACGAGGGTATGACACGACGCCTGAGGCGCCTGACGCGGCGCTTCCGCTCACTGGCGTTCTTGACGACCGTCCTGCGCAGCTATCGCGACGGGCGACGCCGCGGGCGGACGCGGCTCGTGGCGCTCCGCACCGGGCGGGCGGTCGCCAAGTGGCAGCGTCGGAACCGGGGCGGGCATCTCTAGCTCCCGGCCAGAGGACAGCGCCCGGCGAGCGCGATCACGGCTGCTGACCGCCCTGCTCGGCGGTCTCATCGGTGTGCTCGCCAGCGTGGTCGCGGGCGCGCCGGGCCCGGCATGGTCCGGCGCAGCCGCCGCGGCGGCCGAGCCGGCGCCCGGCGTGCCGGCCTCCCCGGCCACCGCAGAAGAGCTTCGTCGAGCCCTGACGGCGGCGACCGAGCGCTTCCAGGCCATGGACGCAGCCGGCGTGCTGGCACAGGTCCCCGAGCGCTATCGCAACGGCCCGCTCACGAAGGCGGCCCTCCGCGAGAACCTGGTGGCCCTGTTCGCGCTGTACGACGTGGTCCGGGCCAACGTCCGGATCGACCAGGTCCGCATGGTGGACGGCGCGGCGTGGATCTACTCGACCGGGGAGGTCACGGGACGGATCTGCGGCCTCGGCGTCTGGACCACCGCGCTGGCGTGGGAGCGCGAGCCGGAGGTCGCGCGTCGGGAGGGCTCCGTCTGGCGCCTGACCGGCCCGGGCCCCTGAGCGGCAAGAGCGGCGAGCAGTACCGGCGGAACGCTCCACCCTCTCCAGGTCGCCCACGCGACATTCCAGGACCAGCACCGAGTCGTCGATTCTACCGTGACGGCCCGGCCCGGATGCGGCTATGCTACGGGCCGCCGCTGCGCGGCGACCATGGAGGAATCGTTCTGATCGCGGTGCTCCTGCTGTACACGCTCACGCTCTTCGTGGGCGCGACGCTCCTGTTCGCGATGCAGCCGATGGTGGGCAAGATGATCCTGCCCCTGCTCGGCGGGACGCCCGCGGTGTGGAGCACGTGCATGGTCTTCTTCCAGACCGCGCTCCTCGCCGGCTACGCCTACGCGCACCTGCTCAGCGCGCGTCTGCGCCTCTCGCGCCAGGTGTTGGTGCACCTGATCGCGCTCGGTCTGCCGTTCGCGGTGCTGCCACTCGCCGTGAATCCCCGCCTGCTCCGCGGCGGGGAGACCAACCCGATCCTCGACGTGCTCACGTTGCTCTCGATCTCGGTGGGCCTGCCGTTCCTGGTCGTGAGTGCCACCGCGCCGCTCCTGCAGCACTGGTTCACGCGGACCGGTCACCCGGCCGCCCGCGACCCCTACTTCCTCTACGCGGCGAGCAACCTGGGCAGCATGCTGGCGCTGCTCGGCTACCCCACCCTGGTGGAGCCGCACTTGCATCTGCAGGGCGCGGCACGTTTCACCCAGACCGGGCTCTGGAGCGTGGGCTACGCGCTCCTCGCGATCCTCATCGCACTCTGCGCGCTCACCCTGTGGCGGAAGCGCGCCGCCGCGAGCGAGCCCGTGGTCGCGGAGGCGGACGTCTCCGCCGCGACCCCGCCGCCGGCGCGGCCCAGCTGGATGCGTCGGCTCCGGTGGGTCGCGCTGGCGCTCGTACCCTCGAGCCTGCTGCTGGGCGTGACCACCTACATCACCACAGACCTGGCCGCGGTGCCCCTGCTCTGGGTCCTCCCGCTCGCCATCTACCTGCTCACCTTCATCCTCGCCTTCGGCCGCTGGCCGCGCCTGCTCCATCACCTCGTGCTGCTCGCGGTGGTGCCGGTCGTCCTCATCGTGATCTTCCTCATGGTCTCGGCCCTGCCGTCGCGCATCTGGGTGACCGTGCTCTGGCACTTCGCGCTGCTCTTCGTGGTCGGGCTCGCCTGCCACGGCACGCTCGCGCTCGACCGGCCGCCCGCCCGGGACCTCACCCTGTTCTACCTGCTGATCTCGGTCGGCGGCGTGCTGGGCGGTCTGTTCAACGCCCTCGTGGCGCCGCTCGTCTTCCACGGGCTGATCGAGTACCCGTTGATGATGGTGCTCGCGTGCATGCTGCTGACGTCGCGGCCCATCGGCCCCCTGGGTTTCGGCCCGGGCGCGCTGCGGGCGGCGGGCCTGGTGCTCGTGCTGAGCGCGCTGGCCCTCGTCCTCTACTCCGAGTCGGCCACGCTGCGGATCGACCTCTCGTTCCTCGAGCGGGTCGCCAACGTGAGCTCCGACCAGATCTCGGACTGGTACGACCCGACCGAGCGGATCGTCAACAAGCTCCTGATCTACGGCCCGCCGCTGGCGCTGGCCTGGCTGCTGAGGCGCCGGCCGCTGCACCTGGGCGTCGCGCTGGGCGCGGTGCTCGCGATCACCGGCTTCGTCGACGCGCGCAACAACGACCAGATCCGGCAGACCCGCAGCTTCTTTGGCGTGCTCCGCATCTCGCGCGACCGCGACCCGAAGGGCTACACCGAGCTGCGCCACGGCACGACGCTGCACGGTCGTCAGAGCCTCGATCCGGCCCGGCGCACCGAGCCGCTCTCCTACTACCAGCGCAAGGGCCCGATCGGCCAGCTCTTCGACGAGCTGGACCGGCGGCAGGCCTCGCTGCGCATCGCGGTGGTCGGCCTCGGGACCGGGACGCTCGCCGCGTACGCGCGGCCCGGCGACCGGATCACCTTCTACGAGATCGACCGCAAGGTGCGCGACATCGCCTTCGACCCGGCCTACTTCACGTACGCCACGGACGCGCGCGACCGCGGTGCGACGCTCCGGCTCGAGCTCGGCGACGCGCGCGTCCGCATGGAGGCGGTGAAGCGCGATCGGCCCGAGGAGCGCTACGACGTGATCCTCGTCGACGCCTTCACCTCGGACGCGATCCCGGTGCATCTGCTGACCCGGGAGGCGGTGCGTCTCTACTTCGAGCTGCTCGCTCCCAACGGCATCCTGGCGCTGCACATCTCGAATCGCCACCTCCGGCTCGAGCCGGTGGTGGCCGGCCTTGCCCAGGATCGAGGACTCGCCGCGATGCTCCAGCACGGTGACACCGGCGACATCCCCGGCGGCGTCGAGGCGAGCTGGGCGATCCTGGCCCGGCGCCGCGAGGACTTCGGCGAGATGGCCTCCGACCCACGCTGGCAGGAGGCCCACCTCGAGCCGGAGCCCCGCGTCGGTACCTGGACCGACGACTTCCACAACCTGCTGACCGTGTTCAAGTGGTGAAGCGGCGCCCGCGCAGGATCTCGCGCGCCGCGTTGCGGCCGGGCGCGCCCATCACGCCGCCGCCCGGGTGCGCGGCGGCGCCGCAGAGGTAGAGGCCCCGCACCGGCGTGCGGTAGGAGGCCCAGCCCGGCAGGGGCCGCAGCGCGAAGAGCTGGCTGGGGGTCATCGCGCCCTGGAAGATGTTGCCGCCGGTGAGCCCGAAGACGCGCTCGAGGTCCGGCGGGGCCAGCACCTGGCGGGCGAGCACCGAGCGGCTGAAGTTCGGCGCGTACTCGTCGAGCAGGGCGAAGCAGCGGTCCGCGAAGGGCTCGCGCATCGCCTCCCACGTGGTGCCGCGCAGGGTGTAGGGCGCGTACTGCACGAAGATCGACATCAGGTGGCGGCCGGGCGGGGCCACGGTCGGGTCGAGCACCGAGGGGATCGTGCACTCGAGCACCGGCCGCGCCGACGGCCGGCCGTACTTGGCGTCGTCGAAGGCGCGCTCGATGTAGTCCGGGTCGGGGCAGACGTGGATCGTGCCCCGGTGCTGGGGCCCGGGGGCGGTCCCCCGGCACGCGATGAAGTCCGGCAGCTCGGCGAGGGCCACGTTGATCTTGAGCGAGGCGCTCTCGTAGGAGATGCGCTCGATCGCGGCGCGGAAGGCCTCCGGGAGCGCCGCCGGCTCGAGCAGGCGCCGGAACGTGACGTGGGCGTCCGCGCTGCTGGCCACGACCGGCGCGGCGATCGCCTCGCCGCTCTCCAGCACGACGCCCTCCACACGTCCGCCGTGCGCGGCGATCCGCGCCACCGGCGCCTCGCAGCGGATCTCCACACCCATCTCGCGCGCGGCACGCGCCAGGGCCTGCGTGAGCTCGCCCATGCCGCCGCGCACGTAGCCCCACACCCCGCGCCGGCCGTCGGTCTCGCCCATCACGTGGTGGAAGAGCACGTACGCGGTGCCGGGCGTCGACGGGCTCGCCATCGCGCCGATGATCGCGTCGGTGGCGAGCGTAGCCTTGAGCTCCGGCGACTCGAACCAGCGGTCCAGGATCGGCCGCGCGGCCCCGGTGAGGATCTCCACCGCCTCCGACGCGCCGGCGCCGAGCCGCCCGAACGAGCGGCCCAGGCTCCACAGCTCGCGCAGCCCGCGCAGCCCCGGGCGGAGCAGGTCGGGCGGCGTCATGTCGAGCGTGGGCTCGACGAGGGCGGCCACGCGCTCGAGCATCGCCTCGTACTCGGGATAGCGCCGGGCGTCCCGGGCGCTGAACTTCCCGATCTCCGCGCGGGTCCGCGCGGGGTCGGGGCCCAGCAGGAGGAAGCGGCCGTCGGGGAGCGGGGTGAACGAGGACGGATCGCGCGGGAGGACCTCGAAGCCGTGCTCGCGTAGCCGCAGGTCGCGGACAATCGCGGGCCGGAAGAGGCTCGCGACGTAGGCCGCGGTCGAGACCTTGAAACCCGGGAAGGTCTCCTCGGTCACGCAGGCCCCGCCGACCAGGTGGCGCCGCTCGAGCACGAGCACCCGACGGCCCGCGCGGGCCAGGTAGCACGCGGCCACCAGCCCGTTGTGGCCGGCTCCCACCACGATGACGTCGTGACCGCGTCGCCGGCCGGGTCTCATGGCGGCATTATCCACGCCCGGCTCACCGGCGCGCGCCTTCCGTGCTACTGTCTCCCGCGGCCCGATCCCCGGCTCTCCACCCGAGGCCCTTCGAGGAGGAAGCACCATGGCCAGCGCGCGCTCGACACGGCGGACGTTCCTCGGCGGTCTGACGGCGGCGGGCGTCCTCGGCGTCCCGACCCTGCTGCGCGCCCAGCCCCGGACCGTGAAGATCGGGATGGTCAGCCCGGTGACCGGCCCGATGGCCGACGTCGGACAGGACTCGCGCCTGGGCGCGCAGATGGCGGTGGAAGCGGTCAACGCGGCGGGCGGCGTCAAGTCGCTGGGCGGCGCGCGGCTCGAGCTGCTGCAGGCCGACAGCGAGACCAAGGCCGACGTGGCGCGCAGCGAGGCCGACCGCCTGATCAACGCGGGCGCGCAGATCATGACCGGAGGCTTCCACTCCGCGCACGTGGCCACGATCGCGCTCCTGGCCCAGCAGCGCCGCATCCCCTACGTGATCGACATCTCGGCGGCCGACGCGCCCACCGCGAACGCGGCCAAGTCGGTGCGCGAGGGGCAGCAGAAGGTCCAGTACGTCTACCGGATCTTCCCGGGCAGTGCGACCTTCGGCCGCAACGCGGTCCGGTACATGACCGAGATCTTCCGCGAGGCGGGGGTGAGCCCGAAGCGAATCGTGGTCATGTACTCCAACGATCTCTTCGGCAAGACCCAGACCGACAGCTTCCAGGCCGCGATCAAGGCGGTCAGCCCCGGGTTCGAGGTGGTGGACGTCATCCCCTACCCGGAGAACGCGGTCGATCTCTCCACTGAGGTCGCGCGCGCCCGCTCGGGCAAGCCCGACGTGCTCGCCCCGGTGACGCGCCCGGCCACCGCGATCCTGCTGCTCGAGGAGCTGGCGCGGCAGCGCGCCGACCTCATGGGCATCGTCAGCCCCGGGGCGCCCGGTCTCTACGAGACCCGCCAGATCCAGCAGCTCAAGGAGAAGCTCGAGTACGTGATGGACTGCACGGTCTACGCGAACTACGCGCGGCCGGAGACCCAGAAGATCGCCGCCGAGTACGGCAAGCGCTCCGGCGGCCGCCACTTCGACGCCAGCGGGGCGTACTCCTACGAGGCCATCCTGGTGATCGCCGACGTGCTCGAGCGCGCCGCCTCCACCGATCCGGACGCGGTGGTGGCCGCGATCAAGAAGACCAGCTTCGCGGGCGGCGTGACCATCTCCACCGGCCCCGTGATCTTCAACGAGACGGGCGACAACCCGAACGCCTCGACCGCCATGCTCCAGATCCTGAAGCAGGAGCCGCGCGTGGTCTGGCCGAAGGACGTGGCGGAGCGGAAGTTCGTGTTCCCGCGCCCGAAGGTGTAGCGGAGCGACCGGCTACTTCAGGACCCGGTCGGCGCGATCCAGCACGGTCTGCGGGACCTTGACGCCGAGCGATTTCGCCGTGTTCAGGTTCAGCGAGAGCTGGAGCCGGGTCGGCCGCTGCACCGGCAGATCGGCCGGATTCGCCCCCTTCAGGATCTTGTCGACGAAGACCGCGACCAGGCCGTTGATCTCGGCCGGGCTCGGGCCGTAGGAGATGAATCCCCCGCTGTCCACGATCTGCTCCCACTCGTACATCGCGGGCAGGCGGTGACGGGCCGCGAGCTGCACGATCCGGTCCCGGTTGCTCGAGAGCACCGGGTCGATCGTGACCATGAGCGCCCGGGCGCGGCTCTTGACGAAGCCATCGAACGCGGCCGGGTACTGCTCCGGCAGCCGAGCGTCCGCGACCTGGACGTCGAGCGACATCGTGCGCGCGGCCGCCTCGGTGGCCTTCACGTCGGCCGCGCTGCCCGGGTTGCGCAGGTTCGCCAGCACCGCCACCCGGTGGAGGTTGGGGATGCACTCGCGGAGCACCTCGAGGCGCCGCGCGGCCAGCTCCGGGATGTGCGTGGTCACCCCGGTGACGTTGCCGTCCGGATGGCTGAGGCTCGCCACGAACAGGCTCTCCACCGGGTCGGTGCCGCTGACCATCACGATCGGGAGCGTGGACGTCGCCAGCTCCGCCGCGCGGATGGCCGGCGACGAGATCGCGATGATCATGTCGACGCCGCTCTCGACCAGGTCGGTCGCGAGGTCGGACAGCCGCTCGAAGTCGTCGTTGGCCGCGCGGACCTCGAACTTGATGTCGCGCCCCTCGACGTAGCCCATCTCCCGTAGCCGCTGGCGCATCTCGGGCATGACCCCGCGCGGAGAGACGGTGGAGGGGGTGAGGAAGCCGACGCGCGCGATCCGCGCGGGAGTCTGGGCGCCCGCCGGCCGGAGCAGCAGCGAATCGACGCCCAGCGAGGCCACGCCGGCGGCCAGCGAGGCCATGAAGATCCGCCGCTCGGGCACCGCCAGGGACGGTCTATTCAAGGGGCTCGCCGGACCTCCCGTCGTAGAATAGCGTGAACCGGGTCCAGGTCAACAGGAACGGGACGAGCATGGGACGCGCGCGCATCCTGGTGATCGACGACGAGCGGCCGGTCCGGGAGCTGATCTCGGACGCGCTGAAGATCGAGGGCCACGACGTCCACACCGCCGAGAACGGGCGCGAAGGCCTCGACGAGATCGGCCGGTACCGATTCGACTTGGTCTTCTGCGACCTCCGCATGCCCGAGATGGACGGGCAGGCCTTCTACGAGGAGGTCCAGCGCGACCAGCCCCAGGTGCTCAAGCGGATCGTCTTCGTGACCGCCCAGGCGAACTCGGCGGACTACGGGCCGTTCCTCAGGACCACCGGCATCCCGGTCATCGAGAAGCCCTTCACCCTGGGCCAGCTGCGCCAGATGGTCGGCAAGATGGTCGGGGTGACCCGCTAGGGCCGCGGCCCCCTTCCGGGAGAGGCTAGGCGCCGAGCCCCTTCAGGAACTCCGCGTTCGTCGCGCTGAGCTTGAGGCGGCCCAGCAGCGCCTCCATCGCCTCCTGCGGCTTCGTCCCCGACAGCGCCCGGCGCAGCAGGTGGATCTTCTTCATCTGCTCCTCGGAGAAGAGCAGCTCCTCGCGGCGCGTGCCGGAGCGCATCAGGTCGAACGACGGGAAGATCCGGCGATCGGACAGCTCGCGCGAGAGGTAGAGCTCCATGTTGCCGGTGCCCTTGAACTCCTCGAAGATGATCTGGTCCATCCGCGAGCCGGTGTCGACCAGCACGGTGCCGATGATGGTGAGCGAGCCTCCCTCCTCGATCTTGCGCGCGGCGCCGAAGAAGGCGCGCGGCATCTGGAAGGCGCGGCTGTCGATGCCGCCCGACATGGTGCGCCCGCGCGCGGACAGCTCGTTGTTGTAGGCGCGGGTCATGCGGGTGAGCGAGTCGAAGAGGATCAGCACGTCGCGCTTCTCCTCGACCATCCGCTTCGCCCGATCCAGCACTTGCTCGGTGACCTCGATATGGCGCCGGTAGGGATTGTCGTTGCTCGAGGCGACGATCTCCGCCTGCTTGCCGATCTGCATGCGGAAGTCGGTGACTTCCTCGGGCCGCTCGTCGACCAGCAGCACGATCACCGCGACCTCGGGGTGATTGGCGAGCACCGCCTTCGCGATCCCCTGCAGCAGCATGGTCTTGCCGGTGCGCGGCGGCGCCACGATGAGGCCGCGCTGCCCGCGGCCGATGGGCGCGATCATGTCCATCGCGCGCATCGACATCTCGGTGGGAGTGGTCTCGAGCTTGAGCTTCTCGTACGGCTGGACCGCGGTGAGGCCTTCGAAGAGCGACGGGGTGTGCGGACGGGGCACCGGTCGCGGTGGCATCGGGTTCCGCTGGCCCGGGTGGTTCCCCTGCTGCTGGTTCCCCTGCTGCTGGTTCCCAGGTTGTCCCATCGGGGGCCGGTTGCCGGAGTGACGCCGACGATGCCGCCTACTCAACTGACACGCTCATGGCGAAATCCCTTTCGCTCTCAGACATTAGAGGACAATCGCGGCGCCCGTCAACTGGCCCCCGCCTTGTGGCATGATCTGGGGCCATGAATCGGGGCACGCCGCGGGCCGACGTGGTGGGAAGCCTCCTGCGTCCGGCGTACCTGCGCGAGGTGCGGCAGGCCGCGCGGGAAGGTCGCGCCGACGCCGCGGCGGTCCACGCCGCCGAGGACCGGGCGGTGCGCGAGGCGATCGCGATGCAGGAAGCCGCCGGCCTCGACGCGATTACCGACGGCGAGCTGCGCCGGCAGTCGTGGGTCATCACGATCCCGCTGCGAGAGGAGGGCGCCGCGCGCGCGCCGCTGTCCGGCTTCGAGTTCCTGCCCGCCGATCCGGGCTGGTGGTCGCTCTGGAAGGAGCCGGACGGCCGGCCCGCCCGCGTGTGGACCAATCCCACGCGCCCGTTCATCACGAAGCCGATCGGGGTGGCGCGCGACATCGTGAGCGACGAGTACGCGTTCCTGCGAGCCCACGCCACCGTCCGGACCAAGTTCACCATTCCCTCTCCGAGCTGGCACCGCATCTTCTGGCATCGGGACTACTCGCGTGCGGCCTACCCGACGCCGGAAGACTTCCTCCGCGACGTCGCGCGTTACCTGCGCACCGAGGTGGTGCCCCGGATCGTCGCGCAGGGCGGCGACTACATCCAGATGGACGCGCCCAACTACGCCCAGTGGCACGTGGACCGCGACAACCGCGCGGCCTTCGAGGCCTGGGGACACGACATGGCCGCCGAGCTGGTTGCCGACGCCGAGATCGACAACACCGTGTTCGACGGGATACGGGGCGTCACCCGCGCGATCCATATCTGCCGGGGCAACGCGCCGGGCGGCCGGTGGCTCGCCAACGGCGGCTACGAGTCCATCGCTCGGATTGTATTCCCTCGGCTCACGCAATACGACCGATTACTGCTGGAGTACGACACCCCCCGGGCCGGCGACTTCGGCCCGCTCCAGCACGTCCGGCCGGACGCCACGGTGGTCCTGGGGCTCCTCACTACCAAGGCGGGCACCCTGGAGCCGGCCGAGGCGGTCGAGGCCCGCGTCCGCGAGGCGACCCGCCACGTGGGTCTGGAGCGCCTGGCGGTCAGCCCGCAGTGCGGCTTCGCCTCGGGCGAGGCCGGCAACCCCCTCACCGCCGCCGAACAGGAGGCCAAGCTCCGGCGCGTGGGCGAGGTCGCCCGGCACCTCTGGCGCGTCTAGCCGGCCTCAGCGGCCGGGTCCGACCCCCTAGCGCCGCGAGCTGGGGGCGTAGAACGGGTCGCGCGGGAGGTCGTCGAGCCAGCCGTCGTAGAAGCGACGCACGTGCGGGAAGACGGCACGGGCCAGGGCCCGGCGGCCTTCCTCCTCGGCGCTCAGCGGCGCACGTAGCCTGGCGGCCAGCTCCTCCATCGCCGCGTCGCGGTCCACCCGGGTGAAGCGGCCGCTCCGTAGCACGACCTCGCCCGCCACCATCACGGTGTCCACGGCGGAGGCGCGGGCCCGGTGCACCACCGCGTCGATGGGATCGGTCGCCGGGTCGAGGTAGGGCGCGGCCAGGCTCCTCCACGGCAGCAGCACCAGATCGGCGGCCCGGCCCGGCTCGAGCGCGCCGATGCGATCGCCGAAGCCGGTCGTCGCGGCCCCGCCCGCGGTGGCCATTTCGAGCACGGCGGCGCTGGCGGGCACGCCGTCGTCGATCCCGGGCACCCGGTGTAGCCGGAGCACGAGCCGCATCTCCTGGAGCATGTCCCGGTCGTCGTTGATCCCGGCCTCGTCGAGGCCGAGCCCGACCCGGAGACCGCGGGCCAGGAACCGGTTGAGCGGCGCCACCCCGCTCCGCAGGCGCAGGTTCGAGCTGGCGTTGTGGCAGACCATCGTGCCGGTGTCCCGGGCGAGCTCGATGTCCTCCTCGGTCAGCCACACGCCGTGGCCGAGGGTGAGCCGCGGACCGAGCAGGCCCAGCCGGTGGAGGTGCCGGAGCGCGGTGGTGCCGGTGCGGCGCCGCGCGTACTCCTTCTGGTACGCGGTCTCCACCAGGTGCATGTGGAGCCCGACCTCGTACTTCTCCGAGTAGTCGCGGAGCGAGCGCAGCGCCTCGTCCGAGCACCAGTGCAGGTTGGCCGGCGCCAGCTGCACCCGGACCCGTCCGGCCTGGTTGCGCCCGCCGTGCTCCCAGAGATCCACGAAGAGGCCGAGCTGATCGGGCAGCGGGATGCTCTGGGCGGCCAGCCATCGCGAGAGCTCGGCGCCGAGCGCGGGCGGCAGGCGGCGGCAGAAGTCCTCGTCGGCCTCGTAGACCAGCCGATTCTGGTCGCGCAGCGCGTACGAGTAGGACACGCGCATGCCGACGTCCTCGTAGGCCTTGAGGATCCGCTCCGCCACCCCGAACACGCGCGCGGCGGGCGCGCCGCGCCAGCCGTGCAGGTGCTGGACCGTGGTGATCCCGGACTGGAGCATGTCGAAGGCCGAGTACAGCGTGTCGAGGTATGGATCCACGTTTCGCGCCGCGAGACGACTGGCGAACCAGAGCTCGAGGGGGTAGTCGGGCGACCCGAGCTGGAAGGGCGTCAGCCCCACGTGATGGTGGCTGTTGACGAACCCGGGGAGGACCACGTGATCGCTCGAGCCGAGCTCGACGTCGGCACGGTGCCGGCGGGCCAGCTCGGCGGCGGGACCGACCTCGACGATCGCCCCGTCGCGCTGGAAGACGGCGCCGTCCTCGACGACGCGCGGCTCCGGCCCCCCCGGACGGGCGATCACGTAGCGGCCGCGGATCAGGGACGTGGACATGCTGCGGTCGGTGATACGTCAGGAGGCCATCCAACGCAAGCGCGGCCGGAACGCCAACCGCGCGGAGCGCGCGCCCCGCTTACTCGGCGTGGGCGGCGTGGAGCGTCGCGGGCATCACCTCGCGCCTCGTCACCGGCGAGAGCCGCGCGCAGCCGAAGAGCCACGCGCCGACCAGCAGGTAGCTCACCGCCACCAGCGGGGTCCGCCCGATCCCGATCGCCTCGCCGTGCATGAAGCCGAAGAACGTGAGGATCGCCCCCGCGAGCGCGAAGCCGGCCGCCTTCGTGAAGTCCCGGTCGAGGATGAACGCGGTCATGGCCCCGAGCACCAGCCCGCCCAGGATCGCCCCGCCGCCCAGGATCGCGAGCCCATCGTAGAGCACCGCGGCCTGGGCCAGCTTGTCGTGGCCGAGCGCGGCCGCGCTGGTGCCCGCGGCGCCGAGGGCGTTGTCGACCAGGAGCTTGCCCCAGGCCGCGAGGTTCGGGGTCAGCGCGAGCACGATCGCGGGCGCGTGCGCGCGCGGCGTCTCCTGGAAGGCCTGCGCGCCGATCAGCATGCCGATGTAGAGCAGGATCGGCGAGATCGCGATGACCGGGATCAGGGCCGACATCAGCGAGATGATCCCGAACCACGAGAGCACGATGACCACGAGGCCGGTGGCCGCCGAGTAGCCGATGCGCCCACCCATCGCCTTCCAGCCCGGGTGCCCGATGTAGACCGCGTTGATGAACGGGTTGCCCATCAGGCAGCCGATCAGGCTCACCACCCCGTCGGCGGTGAGCACGCGGGTGGTCGGGAAGCTGTCGCCCGCCGCCGAGGCGCTCTCCACGTTGTCGAGCGCCTCCACCAGGTCGTAGATGCCGAAGGGGATCGCGGTGACCAGGATCACCCCGAGGAACTCGAAGCCCGAGAACACGTGACCCACCGCCGGCAGCGGCACCGAGAAGCCGAAGCTCGCGAACGAGGCGGAGAGCTTCTCCACGCTCATCCCGCCCCAGCCGTAGCCGAGCGCGGTGGAGAGCCACGCCACCACCGTACCCACCCCGATGGCCACCAGCCCCGCGGGCACGCCGTTCAGGTAGCGCACGCCCCCGAACCAGCTCGCGAGGATCACCGCGAAGCACAGGATGCCGATCACCGGCGTCATGAACATCTCCATCGCCGGGCGCATCGAGATGAACGCGAGCGAGACGCCCGCGAGCGTGCCGAGCAGCGCGGCGCGCGGGGTGATGCGGCGGATGACCGGACCCACGAAGCCACCCGCCATCAGCACGAAGCTCTGCACGAACACCCACGTGAGCCCGGCCTCCCAGCCCCGCACCGGATCACCGGTCTTGGCCGCGATCGGCAGCATGATCACGAACGTGACCACGAACATGTGCGGCACGCTGATCCCGGAGGGCAGCGCGCACACGTCGTCGCGGCCGGTCTGGCGGGCGAGCCGGTAGGCGAGCCACGCGTAGTAGAGCGTGCTCAGGCAGAGCATCAGGCCGGTCGCGGGCAGGATCCGGCCGAACACCAGCGCGTCCGGCATCTTCAGCACGAAGCGGAGCAGGCCGGTCAGCACCAGCAGGTTCACCAGGATGTTGGTGCCGAAGCCGAAGAACGCGTTCCAGTCGCCCGGGGTCCACAGGGTCGGGGTGCGGGGCGTCGTCGACGATGTCATGTCGGGTCCTCCAGGGCCGCCAGGAGCCGGGTCGAGTCCGTCACCCAGCCGAAGATGCCGCCCTGCGCGGAGATCATGCGCAGGGCCATCGCGTGGAACTCGGGGAAGTACGAGCCGCAGCAGTCGCCGGGCACGATGCAGCGGAAGCCGCGGTCGTTGGCCTCGCGCACCGTGGTGTGCACGCAGACCTCGGTGGTCACGCCGCACACGATCAGGGTGTCGATGCCGCGGTTGGCGAGGATGCCGTGCAGGTCGGTGGCGTAGAACGCGCCCTTGCCGGGCTTGTCCACCACCGGCTCGCCCGGCTGCGGATAGAGGGCGGGCACGATGTCGTGGCCCACCTCGCCGCGGATCAAGATCCGGCCCATCGGCCCGGGATCGCCGATGCGCTTGCTGGGAGCGCCGCGCTCCACCTTCGCGCGCGGCGCGTCGGACATGTCGGGGCGGTGCCCCTCTCGCGTGTGCACCACCAGCATGCCCGCACCACGGGCACGGTCCAGCACCGCCTTGCAGGGCCCGATCGCCGCGCTGAGCATCGAGACGTCGTTGCCGAGCGCCTCCCCGAAGCCGCCCGGCTCGAGGAAGTCGCGCTGCATGTCGATGACGACCAGCGCGGTTCGCGCGGGATCGATCGCGATCGGCTCGGGCTCTGCGTCGACGGTGATCACGCCGACCGCACTCCGCAAGAAGCGCACCAGCGCGCGGCGCGACCGGTCGCCGGGTGGACTTCCGGCGAATCAGGGGCTTGACCGCAGGCGGCTCAGAAGACGGGCAGCGGCGGAGCGAGAACTATTGCGGAAAGATTGAGCAGTGCGCGCGCGACGATCAGGCGCGCGCGGCCGCGGCCTGGGCGATGCCGCCGCGGACGGCACCGCCCTCGATGCGGCCCCACAGCACATCGAAGCCCTCGGGAAGTGGCCGGCTGTTGGGCGGGGCCAGCCAGAGGCGCATCAGCAGGCGGTCCTGATCGGTGCCGGGCGCGTCCTCGTACCCGGTGCGCCCGTGATAGACGACGTGGTTGTTCAGGAGCTGGATGTCGCCGCCCTGCAGGGCCATCTCGTACCCCAGCTCGTCGCAGACCTGGGCGAGCAGGTCGAGCGCCTCGTCCTGGGCCGCGCTGATGCGCGGGAT
>Ga0187766_10000539_pt1 | contig 21138 bp, 16 predicted proteins | sample 0216_QUI02_MP05__4_FD_132971 | JGI IMG/M metagenome (GOLD analysis project Ga0187766, IMG submission 132971) | Tropical peat soil microbial communities from peatlands in Department of Meta, Colombia - 0216_QUI02_MP05_20_MG | ecosystem: Environmental > Terrestrial > Soil > Wetlands > Peat ... | reverse complement strand
TCGGCCATCGCGAACCCGATATTCGTCTTCAAGGTACTATAGGGCCCGGTGTTTGAGTTATAACCTGCTCGATTAACAACTTCTTCATCACGTCCTGTTTTCCGCAGCGCTGTCAGAACCGACCAGTCTAGTAATTGGGTGAGGTCTTCATCGGTACGAACACGCGTGTCTAGCAGCTCGAACATTAATGCCAGCAATATACCTAATATAAAGCCTGCCAGCAGGCCAGCGGCCGTGTTGAAGAGCGTATTAGGCCGAGCAGGGCTCGAAGCAGGTCGCGCTGATTGGGCCATGACCAGAAAGCCGGCTTGTGCGGGGTTTTGCTGGGCAACCTGGGCTTGCTGTTGGATCAGCACCGTAGCGAGACTATTTGCGAGAATTGCCGCTCGCACTGGGTCGGGGTCCAGGACATGAATCTCAAAAATTTGTGTACTGGCTATGGGGGTTGCAGTTACTTCTGCTGCAAGGTCATCGACAGAGAGCCCTGGATTTCGCGAGGCAACTTCACCAAGCACCGAATCGGTGGTTACTAAATCCGCCTCTGCCTGGGCGAGTTGCTGACTCGCAAGTATGTTGTCATTGGTCAATGGGTCGCCTCCAGAACGAATAACGACCTCCATGACGGCCGTCGATTGATAGAGCGGTTTCATAAACTTGCTGCCAATAAATGCCCCTAGACCTACGAGCAGACAACAGATTACAACTAGGCCCCATCTTTTTAGCAATATTCTAACGAAGTGTTCAAAAGTCATCTCAGTCCTCTTTCACAGCCGCTGGCGTAGCAACCAGCGAAAAGATCTTACCTATCGCCCTCGCTCTTAATAGTAAAGCACTTGTGTCGATTTTTCTAGGCGCCGCGAAGGGATAGCACCTCGGCCACTGTCTTCAAGATGATAAATAGATCAAGCATAAACGACTGCCTTTTGATGTAGTATAGATCATATTGCAACTTGATCAAGGCATCATTTCCTGATCTAGCATAATGGTACTTCACCTGCGCCCAGCCTGTTAGTCCGGGTTTGGCAGCCAGGCGGTAGCCATAGAAAGGAATGGTTTTTTCCAGTTCGCTGTTGAATTCTGCTCGCTCTGGCCTTGGACCGATCAGACTCATATCACCCCGTAAAATGTTGAACAGTTGTGGCAGCTCGTCAATATGTGTCGCACGCAAGAAGCGCCCAACCCTTGTAATGCGTTTGTCAGCCTCGGCGGCCCATATCGCACGCCCTGCACCTTCAGCATCAGGGCGCATCGTGCGAAACTTGTAAATCCTAAAGGCTTTTCCGCGAAACCCTATGCGTTGCTGGCTGTAAAAAATCGGGCCTGGCGAGTCAAGGTAGATCAATGGCGCAATTATCGGGAATACCAGGCCGAGCAGCAGTAGGCCAAGGATGCCGCAGGCAAGATCCAAGCACTTCTTCCAGGCCAGGTAGAGTGGAGATAAAATGTGCTCTGGTTGTAGGGCTACATACCATTGGTCGTTAACATGTTCCACCGGGATTCTCCCAGTACTATTTTCATAGACCAGTGCCATAGGTAGCACGGATATGCCAAGCTGTACCGCGTCAGTGGCTTCTTTGAATAGGTCGGGATTCGTTCCGTAAGTAAGTGCCACGATAATCATATCAATCATGTTTTTATGGACTAGATACTGCAGCATACTTCTATCACCCAGAATGGACAACCCACTCTCATATGACCTCTCTTCGGTGCTTTCATCGATAAAACCCAAGATGCTGATGCTAGAATGCTTCGTATTCTGCAGCTCCTTGGCAACTGTTTCACCTGCAGCGTTGACCCCCACAATAACCGCTCGATGGCTGAAACGTGGTGAGCCCATGATCTCAGCGAACAGGAAGCGCCAGATCATAAAGGTCGGCACAGCTAATCCAAGAAAGAAGAGCTCTGACCCCGCTACAGTCATTAATTGCAGGTCAAGAAGGTAGTACGAGAGGGGTGCCCAGAATATACAGGTAAGCGCAAGCGCAAAAAAAGCGCAACATGGACCTTTAAAGCGATTGGATGCATAGCTGAGATTTTGCGATTGTGTCATGTTGACCGCTAGACTCCAGGATACCAGGGCGAGACATATCCATATAAGTTCTACTTCTCGTATCCTGAACGGGCTCATTGATAGCTGAGACACCTGATGAAAGACTAATAATAATCCAAATACTATGATCAGCAGTAGCACATCACCTAACACGAGAATAAGATGCCATAGAGTTGATGAAGGTCTTTGCCGTCCTTTTAACTTTTGCTTAACGGGAGTGGCATCCGTTGATTTTCGACCAGGCATCTTGTTTATCTTCACAGCCTCTAGGGGCTGTGAAGATATCATTGACGTACCAGATTTAGGATCGAACACCATGGCCTGCTTCCTAACCCTTCTTTGTATGTATATACGTACACTGGTTATAACTGACTGTATTGATAGAAAGGTATGTAATACCTACCAACTTTACTCGAGTACGGCCTCATGCTTCCTTACTACAGTATCAGGAGTGGGCATCGTTGGCAGGGTTTCAGGGTGGTGTGCTGCTGATAGAGAACCAGGTAGCTGCTTGGAAAGCAGCCTTTCGATATACCCATCAAGCTCTGCCGTTAATTGATCGCGGTCGTAATGCGCCTCTACATAAGCACGACCATTCAGACCTAATAACTTTGCCTCTTCCTGATGCTCATGCAAATAGAGAATTCCCTCCACTAAAGCCTCAACGTTCTCTGGTTCCACATACATGGCAGCGTGTGCGTCTTGCTCGGCAAGTCGACGAGCTTCGCCTTCCACCCCTAACAACATGGGCCGTGCACAGGCCATCACTTCAAATATTTTCAAAGGCAATCTTCCTTCAAATAATGGAAGATTCCTCATAGGAACCAGGCATACATCGGCTCCCGCTAAAACGAGCGGCATCCGGTCGTGCGGTTGCGCTTCAAAAAAGGTGACATTCTTGAGGTTCCATCTTTGCGCTTTCGCTATCAAATCTGCCCTCTCGGTACCATCACCGACGAGAATGAAGTGTATATCTGCACGATCTTGCATTTGCCTGGCCGCTTCAAGTACAGTAGTTAACCTGTGTGAAAGCCCAAAGGTACCCGCATAAAGAACTGTAAATCTATCATCCCACCCAAGCTCAGCCCGCGCTTGCATTTGCGGCAACGGGCAAAATTTCCTAAGATCAGCACCGTTTGTCAAGAGGAAAACGCGCTCTTGTGGGATTCCACACTGGATGATCCCATCTCGAATCCCTTGCGATAAGGCCCAGATCAGGCCGGCTCGCTTATACGTTGATTGCTCTAGCCATTGTGCAAGCCAGATCAAAACGCTATTGCGCAGCACACCTAACTCGATCGCCGAAGCGGGCCAGAGATCAGATACCATAAAAATGAAAGGGCAATGTTTACCACTGGCCAGGACACGTCCCGCAATAGCATTAAAAAGTGGATGCGATTCGACTATAATCACGTCTGGATGACCAATAGCTTTCCAGCCAAGCAAAGGAGCGAGACACCCAAAAGAGAAATGGGCCAAAACACGGCGTAGAAAGCCTTTGTTCGGGCTGACATAGCTCCAGAAGCGTACAACTCGTACTCCCTCCAACTCCTCTTCTTGAAGTACATGTCCACGATATTCCTCAGGAACAATCCCAGTTGGGTAATTTGGAAGGGTCGTCAAAACCGTCACTTGATGCCCTCGTTTCACCAGGCGCTCAGCTGTTTCACTGATTCGCACTGCGGCAGCTCCTTTTTCAGGAGGATAATAGGGAGTGAGAAAGAGTATGTGTGTCATGCTTGCCTTCTTTTTTAAGAGAACTGAAGAGATAGCTTGCTGTGCATCTCTCCTATTCTTCAGTTTATTCATCATTCCGTCCACCAATCGTGATATAGTGCATGTTGAGCGCTTCGATCTGTTTACGTTGAAGCGCTTGACGCCCATCGAGTACCACCTGGCAACGACTGAAACGGCTGAAATCAAACAACCGATATGCCTGGTGAGCTGTCTGAATAATGATGGCTCCTATCTCGCCCTCAATCTCAGGCGTGAGAGGAGTGTAGTTCAGGCTCCGTAACTCCTCTGCACTAAACAGCGGATCATCTACATATACTGACGCTCCACGCTTTAAAAGGGCCTTCTGGAGGAGTTCTGCACTCGTGAATGCGACTTCACGCACATCGCCCCGGTAAGCCACACCCAGGATGAGCACAGATTGGTGAGCTAGTGATCCCAGAGTGGCCTGGAGACGCTGCACTGCGTACTCTGCCATTGCATCATTGATACGGCGTGCGTAGCGCGGTAAAGTGAGCGTAGGCAGCATGCCGTTAGATGACTGAACCTGGCTTTCCTCCGGACCCGCGAGGAGGAAGTAGGGATAGACAGGGATACAATGTCCACCAACCCCAACTCCAGGAGTGTGAATATGAGAATAAGGTTGAGTATTGGCAGCAGCGATTGCATCTGCGACATTGAGTCCATGGCTATCGGCATAGCACGCGAACTCATTGGCTAATGCGATATTGACATCACGATAGGTGGTCTCGATGAGCTTAACGAATTCAGCTTCATCGGCCGAAGCCATCGTAATGATTTGTGCGTCAAGTACTGACTGATAGAAGTTCTGAGCAGCAGCAGTGCTCCTCACATCAATACCGCCTACCACTTTAGGATAGATGCGTAAATCCCGAAAGATATACCCCGACGATACTCGCTCTGGACTGTAGGCAAGGAAAAAGTCTTGTCCTGCTTTGAGACCAGATGAACGCTCAAGCATCTGAGCCAATCGGCATGACGTTGTACCAACAGGCAGAGTCGATTCATAAATCACAAGCGTACCTGGTCGCAAGCCTGCCCCGATAGCAGCAGTGGCAGCATCGATCGAGTGGAAATTCACTTCCAGCTTAGCATCGATCATGACTGGTACGATGACGACCACAACATCGGCCCGGCGTATCGCCTCTGTCGTACTTGTCGTGGCTGAAAGCAGACCTTCACGAACCAGTCGCGGAAGCTCAGTCGCTAACTCAGGTTCCTCCAGGACATGTGACTGACCCGCATTGATTGTTTCGACTACCTGCGGGTTAACATCGCAGCCAATCACACGCTTTCCTCGCTGTGCATATTGCACGGCGAGCGGCAGCCCAATCTTGCCCAGACCAACCACAGCAACTGTCGACAAACTACTTTGTAACATCAGGCCTCTACCTCCGTCGACACCTTTGCTTTTTGACTCGATGTTGCGCGGCTATGCACCGCTTCAGATATCATGTGCACGACTTTCAAGACAGCTATCCCATCCTCGCCGGTAACCGTTGGGGCGGTATCATTGCTAAAGGCTGCAAGTACGTCCTGGTACTCTAAACGTAGAGGTTCCGCCTTATGCACCTTGAGGCGAGTCATTGTCCCTTCGCTCACACCACTGATAGATCGAAGTGCCTCCCAGTTCGTTGGCATGTAGTCGTTTTCATAGAAGTAAACATCCTGGGTGAGGTAGTTGACGAGGTACATGCCCTTCTCACCGGTAATACTTAGTTCTCGCACCTTTGTCGGTGTCAACCAGTTCACATCGAGCATACCGATAGCATCGTTGTTAAAACGCAAGATGCCAAGCAGTAGATCCTCGTGCAGGCTATGTATGTGATGCCGCATCTCCGCATGTACTTGTTCAACCTCAGCGTCTGCTAAATAGCGCATGACATCGATATCATGGCTGGCAAGATCAAGTGTGACTCCGACATCGCGGATACGCGGCGGAAATGGGCCGAGTCGTCGAGCATGGAGGTGAAAAACTTGACCCAGTTCGCCCGCGACAAGACACCGTTTCAAGAGGATAATCGCCGGATTAAATCTTTCGATATGCCCAACCGCGATCTTTGCTGAACGAAGCCGACCAAGCTCGATCAGCGCGAGTGCTTCCTCAACGGTACTCGTCATGGGTTTTTCGACGAGTACGTTAATGCCACGGTCAAGAAGGTGAGACACGACCTCAAAGTGCAGGTGTGTAGGTACAACCACTGCGACAAGGTCAGGACTCGTCTCATCTACCATCTGACGGTAATCCGTATAGCCTGCGACATGGAAGCGACGCATGGCGTATTGCAGAGCCGACTCTTGCGTTTCCGCCACACCCATGAGCTGAATCTGTTCACCATCGAGATCGTTTAATACTCGTAGATGATTCATTCCCATTGAGCCTGCGCCGACAACAGCGACTTTCAAATGCATAGCGCTAACACCTCCCTGACGATCGTTGAGAGTTCATCCTGGCTGAGTCCAGGATGAACTGGCAGTGACAACACCTGTTCTGCCGCCTTCTCTGTCTCGGGCAGGTGAAGATCGGACTGTGCGTACTGCGTATTTGCTGCTCCATTTGGAGGCGAGATACGAAAACGAGAGGTTGAGTCTCGGTAGAAAGGCTGCTGATAAATCGGTTTGGGATAATGAATCCCTGTGCCGATCCCCCGTTCAAGTAATTGTGCTGCCCATTGGTCTCGACCCTCAGGGACGCGAATGGTGTACTGATGGTAGATATGGCGATGCCCCGGGCGCTTTACTGGTGTTTGGAGTAATCCGCTGAAGCGTTCCGTCAAGAAACGCGCATTCGAGATGCGCCGCTCGTTGAACTGCTCCAGCTTCCCGAGTTGTACGAGACCGATAGCGGCCTGTATTTCGGTCATACGCATGTTAAAGCCTATCGCAGTGTGGTAGTAACGTGCCTGCTGTCCATGGTTACGTAAAAGGCGTACTTTCTCAGCGATGTCAGGATGATTGGTTGTCACTATTCCTCCTTCGCCAGTCGTCATGTTCTTCGTGGGATAGAATGAGAAACACCCGGTCCCAAATCCTCCAACAACCCTATCATCTACCCTTGCAGCATGTGCCTGGCACGCATCTTCGATAATGATCAGCCCATGTTTGCTTGCAAGCTGCTCTAGTTGTTTCATGTCACAGGGATTGCCATAAAGGTGAACAGGCAGGATAGCCCTGGTGCGTGGTGTGATGGCAGCCTCCACGAGTGTGGGATCAATGTTGTAGGTATCAGGCTCAATATCGACAAATACGGGTGTAGCACCAGTGAGTAGAATGACATTCGCTGTGGCGGCAAAACTAAAAGCGGTTGTTATAACCTCATCGCCGGGACCGATGTCGTGGGCTAATAAGGCAAGGTGGAGCGCCGCAGTCCCTGAAGATACGGCTACTGCTTCGCGCACACCGCACAGATCTGCAAAACATTGCTCGAACACCGCAACTTGCTCTCCTTGCGCCAGCTTGCCCGAGGAGAGGACGCGAAGAACAGCTGCAGCTTCTTCATCTCCAAGCAGAGGACGTGAAATTGGAATCATAAGTACTTCCTGGTAAAATTTAATCCTGAGCCAGACTTGCGCTGCCAATGCTCAATGCATCCGGCGTCTCCCAGCCGAAGCCTACCATAAGAATCCCGGTTTAGAAGCTGGCGGAGACAAAAGGTTCCAAAGACCCAGAAATTCGTGCAAATGCCCATTTTCTTTCTCTTTAGAGCGTGGTTAGTTATCTTGACTATGCAATCAACAAGAGGATATGCTCTTTAACGGTGAGAGGTGAGGCACATGTGTTTTAGAGATATACTTGGCGTAGCTACTCAAAGTCGCACTCAGGTAATAGGTATATTTGCTTAAACCTCGATTTCACTTCAACTAAATATACTCTAAACAGTCCTCAGCATAGTAAAACATTTGCTTAAGTAGCACCGGATGACCATTTGCAAGTAACAGACTAGAGTCACAACTAGTGCCAAATTTACTAACTCACGCATAATTTACTAAACAATACGTTTCAAAAATTTATTAAAAACATTCACCTTATAAAAAGTATCATTTCAAGGTTGAGATTGGGTAGCGGAAACGGAATATAAACGGTGGAGATAGGGTTGATTGGAATGATTCAGGTTGCGGAATTTCAACCTCTCTTAGCGCCTTAGATATCACTTAAGTCACATGCGGTCGAACCGGAGCATTGCTTGGTGACCCGCACACTAGAACATGCCTCTATTGGCGGAAACTGCAACATTAGCAGGCGAGCGATGCAGCAGGCCTATCAGCAGAGATGAGCTATTACTTCACGCCTGCGCTCAAGAAGCCACGTGAAAAGGATGCGATATTTCACGCAGGCGGTGATCATATTCCTTATGCCGTGCTAGTGTGTAGCCAACACCTGGCACGGTCAAAATATACTGCGGATTGCCTGGATCGACCTCAATTTTTTGACGCAGATGACGGATGTGTGCTTTGATCAAACTTGTGTCTCCATCATTGCCAAAACCCCACACATGTGCCACAATCTGATCGGTGGTGCAAACATTATCCGCATTCACAGCAAGAAACTGTAGCAGTTTACTTTCGGTAGGGGTCAGGCGCGAAATCTTGCCAGAAGCACTTACCTCATTACGAAATGAGTCAATGCTAATTGGACCGACGGTGAGAAGAGAAGGCGACCTAAGAGCAAGGGTACTACGTCCTCTCCTGCAAACGGCATGAATATGGGCAAGTAATTGGCCAGGGAAAAATGGTTTGCGCACATAATCATCGGCACCGGATTCGAGGCAGTTAATTTCGTCCTGAACGTCTTTCCCATCAGTTAAGACTAGCACAAGGGCATCATGCTTGACTCGCATTTCACGACACATGGCCAGGGCGTCCGTATTTTTAAGAGCAGTATCAAGGATGACAAGATCGGGGCGCTCTTCCTCCCACTTCTTCTTTGCTTGCTCTCCGGTATAAGCACGGTGCACCTCATACCCCAGCGTTTTCAACCAGCCAGTCAACATTTCTATGAGGTCTTGATCAATATCAACAACGAGCAGTTTCATTGCTTTTCCCCTTTTACACTTTCTCAGTCAGGGAAGACTGAGCCGCATGCGTATGCAGTATAAAAATCCCTAGAAGAATATTAAAACATAAATTTGTCACTCTTCGCAAGTGTAGATTTCCGTTCGGCCAGAACAACTAGAGGCAGATAAAAGCAGGCATGTGCTTAGCCACATCCCCACATCAACAAGACTCACTGCCTCTTATAGAGAGCAGGCACATTATAAAAAGCACTGAAGCCTGCATAACGCGCCGTTTTTTCACCAAGCTCTTCCTCGATCGCGAGCAAGCGATTGTACTTGGCGACGCGTTCACTACGCGCCGGAGCGCCCGTCTTGATCTGTCCCGCGTTTGTGGCAGCCACCAGGTCGGCAATAGTTGTATCCTCGGTCTCCCCCGAACGATGAGAAACAACCGCTGTGAAGGAGGCCCGTTTAGCCATCTCGATCGCCTCCATCGTCTCCGTTACTGTACCAATCTGATTGAGTTTGATCAGAATAGAATTGGCGCTCTGCTCCTCGATCCCGCGTTTGAGACGCGCGGTATTCGTCACGAACAGGTCATCTCCGACAAGCTGGATGCGACTGCCCAGACGCTGTCGTAACAGTTTCCAGCCCTCCCAATCATCTTCCGCCAACCCATCCTCGATGCTAATAATAGGATACTCGTTGATCCACTGCTCGTACAGATCGACCATCTCGCTCGAACTGAGCGTGCGTCCTTCTCGCGCCAGCACATATTTGCCACCTTCGAAGAACTCACTCGAAGCAGGATCCATCCCCAGGAAAATATCAGCCCCCGGTTTGTAACCCGCCGACTCGATAGCAGCCACGATGATCTCCAGCGCCTCGCGATTCGAACTGAGCGAGGGAGCAAAGCCGCCTTCATCGCCCACGTTCGTGTTCAACTTTTTACCATGCAGCACTTTCTTCAGGCTCTGATAAACCTCCGCGCCCATACGCAGTGCTTCACGAAACGTAGTTGCTCCAACAGGCAGGATCATATATTCCTGCATATCGGTCGAATTATCGGCGTGCTTGCCACCATTCAAGATATTCATCATTGGGACAGGCAACGTGCGGGCAGAAACACCACCAAGATACCGATAGAGTGGTTGCTCTACTGCCCGTGCCGCCGCTTTGGCAATTGCTAGAGAAACGCCGAGAATAGCGTTTGCACCCAGATTTCCTTTATTCGGTGTGCCATCTAGCTCAATCATCAATTCGTCCAGCGTGATCTGGTCTGTTGCCTCGATGCCAACAACCGCTTCGCGTATTGTCTCATTGACATTCTCAATAGCCTGCAAAACACCTTTTCCACCGTACCGGCTTTTGTCTCCATCTCTCAGTTCTACAGCTTCATGCACGCCTGTTGAAGCTCCAGAAGGGACCGCCGCTACTCCAGTTTTGCCACCCATCAGCAACACTTCGACTTCAATAGTAGGATTACCGCGCGAGTCGAGTATCTCGCGAGCCACAATATCTTCGATTGCAGTTAACTCGTTAATGCTTTCTAACACGGAACAGCCTCCAAAATAGAGGGATATGTGATCCCTTTAACGCTCCGCTGCCTGACTCTTTCACACACATACGTGGACTTCCACGTTACAATTGTCACGCAGCAAGCAAAATACGACTCATGTGTTCAACATGTGTCTTCTACTCAAATTGAACCGTTCTCCACTACTTAGACAGATCAGTGCGTGGTTTTTATACAAATAATTCGTGATTTGCATACTCACTCAATTCCATAGCTTTATTTTACCATGATAAGCCCATAAAAGTCAGCAATTTACAAAGCTGTTTCACTTTCATGCTGAGCATGATCAAGAATTCGAATCCAATCAAAAGTCAGGGGACGCTAAGCGCGATTTTGCGTGAATTGTAGAAGTTGCCCTTTCTGCAGCCCTGATTAGCGGACCATCGCCAATGCTTCAGCCAGTAAATCCGTATGTTCGGGTAGACCAACCGTAACACGCAAGAAGTGTTGCATGGATGGCTGTTTGAAGTAGCGTAACAGGATACCATGTGCCTCGACAGCAGCACGAACGTCTTCGATCTTCACATTTTCATCATCCAGCCGCGCCAGGATGTAGTTGCCTTCTGAAGGAAAAGGCGTCAGGTAGGATTGGCTGTTCAACATGTCGAAGAGCCGTTCGCGTTCATGTGTGATACGCTGCACGTTAGCAAGTACCTCATCCAGATGGGCCAGTGTCTCTATTGCGGCGATATGGCCCGCGAGATTAACTTCGAATGGACATTGCGCCTGCAACATATAGTTTGCAATCCAAACAGGAAACAGGCCATACCCGACGCGCAGTCCTGCCAATCCCGCCCATTTGCTGAAAGAGCGCAACACAACAAGGTTTCGGTGATGAAGTACAAGATAAGCGAGTCCGCCTGGGTGCCCGGAAAATTCCACATAAGCCTCATCGATCACCACGATTCGTCCCGATTCCAGTAGAGCCAGTACATCCGATTCTGCAATCGTATTGCCAGTGGGATTATTTGGCGAGCAGATTACAATCAGCTTTGTAGAGGGTGTAAGCGTTGCCAGCACATCCTCTACATCGATTTCGAAGTCACTCGAGCGCGGCACTTCGATGACCGAGGCCCCACAAAATGAAGTTATGGAGGTATAGAGTGAGAAGGTAGGAGGACAACATAGAATACTATCACCAACCGAAAGGAATATATGCCATAGCAAATTAATCAGCTCGTTGCTCCCGTGGCTTAAAACGATATGCGATCCTTCAAGGCCGGTATACTGTGTAAGAGCAGTACGCAAAGTAGTCGCATTACTATCCGGATAGATATTATAGTTTTTGTAATTGCCCAGAGCTTCGATAACCGCAGGCACGGGACCATACGGGCTTTCATTACTATTTAACTTGATAATGCGGTCTACAAGTATACCGGTGCGTGCGCTGAACGCATCAAGAGATTCCCCAGGCAGATACGCCGTCATACTCTCTAGTTCAGGACGCACGCTGACATCTAACTGAGAAGTTGTATACATAACATATAATAGCTTTTCTTACTTTTGAGCGTCAGCGTCAACGTATATTGGTGATGGATGGCGTATAAGCGAACTACGAACAGGGGAAAAATTGCCCAGGCCACCACGCAAGGCATTTTGATTCGCGTTAAATGATGATTGCATAGATCGGATGGCTGGCTGTACTGAAGGGGTCTCTGGAGTGTTACCAGTTGAGGCATCTATCATTTCGATGCTTTGACGCAACGTCATCATGTCGCGCAGGAAACATGCCACGGCTGATGCAGCAGAACCCTTTTCTTTTGAGAAATCAAAACGCCTGGTTGTAGCTTCCCCTGCAAATTGTGCTGCTTTCGCCAGGGGATCAGACGTTTTCGCTGCAAAGGCATCCTGGAAGATGTCATCCCAATTACCCCATCGTCCACGTAGTGGCTTCCAGCCAAGCTGGCTATCGCTAATAGTACGCCATTTCTCCTCTGTGAATTGCATCCAGTCGTCCATCAGGCGTGTAAGAGAAGCAATTTGCTGGCGCATACGGTCTTCTTCCGGCGAAGTGCGTTGGGGGAATGCCTGTGGAAAACCGGTAAAGGTCTGTTGTCCAGCATAACCGTTTCCGGCTACCTGTGAAAATCCCGTCGTATTCTGGTTCGCGGTGCCAGGCAACACATCAGAGTTCGCGCCTGGATAGGTGCCAGAGCTTCCTGTCAGAGCTGCCAGGTTTGGAGCTAGCTGCCCGTTAGGCATGCTCAACATAGGTATCTCTGTCCCGGCTGGTAACTCGCCAATCACATGCATGCCACTGGCAGTCAGAGCAGGACTCATACTCCAGATGTTTGATCCATCCGGTAGAAGCATGCCCTCGGAAACGGGATGAAACCCTCCGATGACGATTTCTTCATGTCCGACTGCATCCATGATGCGCCATGCCAGGCGAGGATGCCGAACGGCCCACCAGATACGCCTCCACAAAAACACACAAGCAAAAGAGAAATTGACTACCAGCCATACTACTCCCCGCACGGCTGCCCAGTTAACGAGCGCAACAACAATAATCCAGTACCATGGATCGTGTTGTCCTGCTTCGACAATGAAGGTAAGCACAACAGCCACAGTCAGGCTGGGATCACGTAGTGGATTTATGAAATCGATTATGCGCCAGAGCCAATTTCGGTCTGTCTTCACTTTCAATTTGCGCTCCTCTCGACGCTGCAGTTGATCAGGCAGGTCGTATGTTTTTCGCCTATTCGGGAGGATTCTAACAGAAGTCCCGAAGACTGACAAAGATAGTAGGTCATTTAGGTAGGTTCAATTATCGTTATGTGTCTCAATTATGTTAAACGTATGGGATGGCTTGGCTAGAATGTTTTCGGTACTTTGGTACCTTCAAACATTACATGTACTTCTTCTGAATATCAAGAAGCTCACTAATCCCCTGCTCCGCCAAATTGATGAGCGAATCCATCGTTGCGCGGCTAAAAACACCACCTTCTGCTGTGCCTTGTACCTCGATAAAATCATGTTCAGCGGTCATGACTACATTGAAGTCGACATCCGCTCGCGAATCTTCTTCATAACAGAGGTCAAGCATGATCTCGCCACCAACAACGCCAACGCTTACCGCCGCAACTGCTGTTCGCAAAGGATGGGCATTCAGAACCCCTTTTGCAATGAGTTTTGAGCACGCTCTGTACAATGCAATATACGCTCCGGTAATGGATGTTGTGCGCGTTCCTCCATCTGCCTGTAACACATCGCAATCGAGCGTAATAGTGCGTGGACCCAGAGCATCCATATCAACAACTGCACGCAACGAACGGCCAATTAAGCGCTGGATTTCCTGGGTGCGCCCGCTCACACGCCCATCACGTTCGCGAGCATTACGAGTATTGGTAGCGCGGGGCAGCATGTTGTACTCGGCTGTCACCCATCCCTTCCCCTTACCTTCCAGAAAGGGAGGCACTTTCTCTTCGATGCTGGCAGCGCACAGCACTCGGGTGTTTCCAGCCTCGATCAATACCGAGCCTTCTGCATAATCAAGATAATCGACAATCAGGTGCACGGGGCGTAGTTGAGTCTGAGAACGGCTATCTATACGTGTCATTGTTAGGACCTTTCATTGATGTATACAATACTATATCAGGGAGAAAAAATGCATCTCTTCACCTATTAGTCATAGTGAGCTAGGACACTTTGCCCACCGATGTCCAATTATGTGGTACTATACCAAAGAAAGTAATTTGTATACCAGTACATACTGATGTGTTTCTTTAAGTTTCAAAGCGTGACATCAGTAACTACCTGGCTATAGAAGCCTGGGCAGAATTTTAGACTGGTCTCGATAAGGCCTCATAGATGAGGATGGTGAGTGACTGGAGAAAGGATCGATCCATGCCCACATCACTTACACTACATACATTGCCTCAGACGCAATTCATACATGCTAATCGTCTCATTATTGCTTCTAATCGTGGCCCCGTAGAGTTTTATATCAGCCAGAATAACACTTTGAAGCAGCGTAGAGGTTCAGGAGGTATGATTACCGCGTTGATCGGTGCGGCTAACCGCCTTGATGTCACCTGGGTAGCTATGGCTATGACAGAAGGTGATCGTCAGGCTATTCGAGAAGTGCAGCAGAACAACGATGGGTTATTACAGACGCCCTCACGTGGACAAAAGTTGCAACTTCGCTACGTATCCATCCCTAAACAAGCATATCGAAAACACTACGAACAAATCTGTAACACGGTACTCTGGTTTTTACAGCATTATCTTTATGATCCTACCAATGACGCAATGTCCGGAAATAAGTTGCAGGATGCCTGGGAAAATGGCTATTGTGTTGCCAACCGCGCAATTGCTGATGCTGTCAGTGGTGAAATCGCTCGACAGGATACAACTCCCATCGTTATGCTGCATGACTATCATCTCTACCTGGCGGCAGCAATGATTCGCGAGCGACACCCAAGTATCATTACACAGCAATTTATACACATCCCCTGGCCTGATATTCGCTGCTGGCAGTTTTTGCCTAGTAACATAGCTCAGGCTGTTTATAACGGACTCACAGGTAACGACATCATTGGTTTTCAGACAGAACGCGATGCGCGAAACTTTCTAGAAGGCGCCCGTACACTGTTAGATGGTGCGGTTGTCGATTTCGAAGAGGGCGCCGTTTGGTGGAAAGGACATCGCACACAGGCACGCGCGTATCCTATCTCCATTTCGGTTACCGAGGAACGACGAGTTGTGGTAAGTCGGGCTGGCAAACGTGCAGCTGAGAAGGTAATTCCCCTCCTAGGTGAAAAGACAATTATGCGCGTAGATCGCATCGAGCCGACAAAAAATATTGTGCGTGGCTTTCAGGCATACGGACAAATGCTCGAAGAGCATCCAGAACTTCAGGGCCGGGTCAAGTTTTTGGCGTTCCTTGTTCCCTCGCGTCAGAACATGAAAGAGTATAAAAAATACAATGTCGAAGTCAAGAAAATCATCGAGGACATTAACCTACGTTATGGAACAGATGAGTGGTTACCGATTGAGGCTTTCCATGGAAATGATCGTACAAAAGCACTCGCTGCTATGCAATATTATGATGTGCTGTTAGTGAATCCGATCATTGATGGTATGAATCTGGTAGCCAAAGAGGGACCAATTGTAAATCTTACAGATGGAGTCGTCGTTCTTTCTCGAACTGCTGGAGCGTTTCAACAGTTGGGTAAAGCTTCCATTCCGACCTCTCCAACCGATGTAAATGAAACCGCACAGGCGCTGTATCAAGCTCTGACACTATCATCAGATGAGAGAAGAATAAAAGCGACGCTGGCTCGACAGATGGTTGAACGTCAGGATCTCAACAAGTGGCTCCTACGTCAGATCTCCGACATAAATGAATTACTTGATCGACTACCAACGAGAACGCCTGTCCAGGAACCAGTAACTGACTTATCTATGGTCACTGTTGGCTAAATTGACTCTCGTTGTTGTTTCGCAACCTCAACCTGAACATCGGATTATAGCTTTTATCACAACTGCTGCATGAGACTGATTGGGAGTACAGGCGGGCGCGTGGATACTCCTTGCCGCAATGAGGGCATTCATAAAAATAGCGAATTGGTCGTCGTTCGCGCCTTAAGCGCTCGCGTTTAGCACTCTCCTCTTGCAACAATTGACGAAGTTCTTCAACCTGATACCCGGTTACAACAGCCTCATCAATGGCTATAGAATCGTAACCATGGTGTCGATGACGTCTTGGAGTTCCATTCACTCTATCAGCGAGATGAATGAGTTCATGCGCAATTGTCACTTCGATTGATTTCGGATGCATATCAGGTTCTACAAAAATGAGATGTCTGTGACCGGGCGTGTTTAAGTGCAGGGAGCAAGTTGTCTCTGAATCAGTACGTGCCTGCGTCCCTTTCTTCTTTTGAGAACGCTTCCGAGATATTGCAGGCGCTGGTAGGAAGCAATAACAGCCAAGCACCATAATATTGAGCCGCTTTCCTGTCCATCGCATAAACTCACGACGATCTTGGGTAATAGCCAATTGGCTCAATTCCTGGTCTGGAAGTTGTAACTTTTGCCAGTAATGCATGAACCAGTCATGAAGATGTGAGGTGCCGTTGATGATTGGTTCCGCTTGCCTGGGAGGAGGAGCTGGCAGAGTGGCTTTGCGTGCGGTAAACATGACCGCTCAATTTCTCCTGACTGTACTACTCGATTTCAATTCGTTTCTTCCCCTGGTTGTTTCTGGATCTTCTTTCATACTGATATCCCCACCACTGATCACACCTCTATCAGCAAGCAGTAAAACATTCCATAGTATAGGTTGTTCCGATCTAGCTTCCCCAAGGGTAGCAATGCAAGTATATCAGGCAATAGATGTAGATGCAAGCGTTGAAGCAAGATTATTTAGGGTTTCATTGTTTGCTATGCGGCAGTTTCGGCGCTCGTTTTTCAGAGTACATGAAGATGAGCAATAACTGGTATCAAGCTAGAATATGTTGCTTGACACCTGTTTATAGTGCGGCGTAAGATGGAGCTAGCCTATTCCCTGCATTCAGTCGAAGAAGTTGCGACCACCTTCTACGGGTTCGCTAGAGGCGCCGCTGAATGCATCTTAAGAAGATTCGACGGACGAGAGGGGTTCAACAACCTTCGCATCTCAAGAAGGAGTCCTGTATGTCGTTTCAAATCTGTATCAAAACAGACAAATCTCTACATCAACTCGCAACTGAAATATGCAACCTCTTCTCGCTGCCTCCTTTTCGCCAGATTTCATTTTCTGAAGAGCCGTACTATCAATTTGAGATGCTTGGTTTGCTCATCCTCTTGCACCATGCTGACGAAGAGGACCGAGACCCTGAGGTAAAGGATTTCGATTACTGCTTTGACCTCCAGATGTCTTTTGTTGATCACACACTGGATACCGATACAATGGAGTATAATGTGCAGCCATATTATGCGCAGCTCATCAGTTTTCAGTTAGGACTTGATACTGCCTATCATGAGAAACAGAAGGCTGATCGCGCATGGAAGATACGATACCACTATTGTAAGAAGAATCCAAAATGGAATGATTCCATTTTATTTGGCGAGCCAGGCTGGGAACCAGCCGTAATACAGTTGCAGCCGAGCTCGTGGCGCTCAATGTATCCGGTTTTCTAAGCGAGGAGAGCTAACGTGAGCATTCTGGATACTTCTATTGACCAGCTACTCAATCCGTTGGTCAAACCTCCCATTACGCAAGAACAACTTCACCGCTATGCTGAAGCATCGGGCGACTACAATCCAATTCATCTTGATAAGCAGGCCGCTCAGCAGGTAGGGTTGGATGCTGTTATTGCGCATGGTATGCTCAGCATGGCTTTTCTTGGGCAATTTGCTGCTTCACAAATTGCTGATATTCCAGGCGCTCGTTTAGAGCATCTCAAGGCACGCTTTCACAATATGGTTCGTCTGGGTGATACAATTACCTGCCATGGGAAAGTCACTCACCGAACAACCCGTGAAGATCTAAGTCAAGCGATAGCGATTGCCTGCTGGGCACAGAACCAGAAAGGAGACAAGGTGACCATAGGAGAAGCAGTTGTAATTATTCCGTCAGCATCTAGAGATGAGGTGAAGGTATGACGGACATGGTGCCCAAAAAAGACATCGAAGACATGCGCTTTCTTTATGATCTTTCTATTTACAACTGCCAGAGATACGGCCCCTTCAAATCACTTATCTATGAAGATGGGGAAGAGGTTCGCGAATACACAAATATCGAAATTGCGCGGGAAGCGACTCAACTGGCGGTAGGATTGAGAAACTTAGGCATCGAGAAGGGTGATCGTGTCATCGTTATGATGCTCAACTGCCCCGAAGTTATCATTTCATACCAGGCAATTGCTCGTGCTGGCGCTATTATCATCCCTGTACTTCCTCTCTTGAAGGGACCAGAGGTACGTTACATCGCTGAGAACTCTGCTGCAAAAGCGGTAATTACAGGCCCCATTTTGCTACCCTTATTGGGGAACGCGCTGGCTGATATACCGACGATGCAATACATTATTTCAACGGATATCGAAGGCGAAGAGAAGGATGAGTGGCGAACCTATACTGTTCATGCATACAAAAATGTTGTAACTGGCGGAGCTGCATGCGCAGATCATTACCTTGAGGACCTGGTGGGGGTCTCACTCGTTCCAGATGATCCAGCCGTGATTCTCTATACTTCAGGCACTACAGGCCACCCAAAGGGCGTGCTACTGACACATCGCAATGTTGTCTCAAATGCAACCTCAAGTCGATCTAGTGGTGCTGTTGATGAAGAAACACCATCAGTTCACGAAGCACAACTGGCAATTCTCCCATTGGCGCATGCCTATGGACTGGTCGCTTCAAATGTTGGATACCTGAATGGCGTTGTTGCTGTGCTTCATCCTCGCTTCGACATAACAGCCGTACTCTCCGCCATCGAGCGCTATCGGATCAATGCGTTCGCGGGTGTACCTGCCATGTTCGTTGCGCTGTTATACAGTCCTGATGCGGATAAATTCGATACAAGTAGCTTGCAGTATTGTGTGAGTGGCTCAGCTCCTTTGCCACTCGCCATACTGGAAGGTTTCGAGCAGAAATTTGGTTGTCCAATTCTTGAAGGGTATGGCTTATCGGAAGCAAGCGCTGTTCTTACAGGGCATGGCCAGGACATACCTCGTAAACCTGGTTCGGTCGGCAAGCCAATCTCTGATGTCGAGATACGGATCGTCGACGCGAACGACAATCCTTTGCCAGTAGGCGAGATAGGAGAAATCATTGCGCGTGGCCCGAATATCATGCAGGGGTACTACAATATGCCGGAAGAGACGGCTGCAGCCCTGCGCAATGGCTGGTTGCACACAGGTGATATGGGGCGTTTCGATGAAGATGGCTACCTGTACATTGTTGAACGTAAAAAGGATTTGATCATACGCGGTGGATTCAATATCTATCCACGCGATATTGAAGAGGTGTTGAACAGACATCCCGCAGTGATTGAATCGGCAGTGGTTGGCATACCCTCCGAGCGCATGGGTGAGGAGGTCAAGGCGTTCGTTGTGACTCGCGCCGATGTCGATGCTAAGACCCTGAAAGCGTTTTGTCGTGAGTCGCTGGCGAATTATAAGACGCCAAGCGAAATTGAGTTTATAAGTTCCTTGCCACGTAATGCAGTGGGTAAAATTGATAAGAAAGAGCTGAGGAAGAATCAGTTTTTTGGGCAAACGCATTGAAATGCAAACCGTGAATGTCGCTAGCTCATCATGTAACTGATCCCCGCACGTGCAGGCGCTTCAACTGATCTGGTTCGCGCAGTTCTCCCCAAGCGCTGCAAGGGAGTGGGTAGGGAGACAACCGTATTTTCCCCTCTCGCGAAGAATAGCTCCAGGAGTGAGTTTTTTTCGTGAGAAGTTATACTATGCTACTGTGTAAGAAGATCAAAATCGAGGTCGGTCCGCAGGACGCAGAGGCTCTGGAGTTCATGCAAGGCAAATGCCGCGGGTTGTACAACTGGTGGGTGATGCGCCTCAGAAGCGGCGAACGCTGGAACTTTGAGCGGGCCAAGACGTCCCTCCACGAGAGCAAGCAGTACGACGAGGAGCTACGCTATGTCTACGGCAAGCTCCTGGCAGAGGTCTATTACCGGCTCGACAGGGCCATGCAGGCCTTCTTCCGTCGCTTGGCAAAAGGCGAGGCACCAGGCTTTCCTCGCTTCAAGCCGCGCCATCAGTTCTTCACACTGTGTTATCCCGCCATGTACCTGCAGGTGCAAGGTGAGTCGATCATTCTCCCAACCGGTGGTGGTGGCAAGTGGGGGCCAAAACGCCACATGAACATCGTGGCGCATCTGACGGAGCAACCGCCTCAGCACTTTCGCGAAGTTGCCGTGTCCAGGGATGCACGCGGGAATTACTACTGCTCGTTCGTCTACGACGATGCCGAGCAGCGTGGGGACAAGGCGTCAAGAAAAAGCGAGCGGCGCACACTGCGCGAGGGGGGCATTGTCGCCTTCGACCTCGGAATCAAGACGCTGGCGACCGGTGTCAACGACCAGGGACGCTTCTACCACATCGGCGGCTTCCATGGGTATCGCTGGTACAACAAGCAGTTGGATAAAATCCGCTCCAAACGCGACCGCTGCAAGAAAAAATCCCGCAGATACATCCGTCTCTCGAAAGTATACAAACGGGTGTCCGAACGCAAGCGAAACAAGCAAAGGGACTGTCTGCACAAAGCCTCCCACCTCATCGCGCACCGACTGGCTGAAAGAGCTGTGGTGATCGGCGATCTTTCCCAGAGGCAGATGGTCATCAGAAGGTGTGAGCAGGAAACCCCCAAAGAGAAGCGCAAGCGGCAGATCCGCAACCGCATGGTGTATAATGATTGGGGGCTCTACGGCTTTGTGCAGATGCTCAAGTACAAGTGTCTGCGCTTTGGGAAAGAACTGTTTCTAGAAGATGAGCGCGATACGACAAAGACGTGCCATGTCTGCGAGCACAAGAAAGACATGCCGTTGTGGGTGCGAACGTATCGTTGTGTGAACTGTGGTCTGGTGATGGACCGTGATGAAAACAGCGCGGTCAACATTTACCAGCGGTTCCTTGCCCGGCCTGGGCCACACACTCACCTCTCGTGAGTGCGGTGTACTGTCATGGAGGGAGGACGTCTGAGGTGTCACGAGGATGCCGGGTTCTAGCTCCATACAGCAATCAACACATTTGCATGTGTTGTGAAAGGCAGATCTCATGTCCATTGATGCCCCACTTGAAAGCGCAACATTGTCACAGC